>Ga0210129_1000412_pt1 | contig 10250 bp, 7 predicted proteins | sample WestPond_Cattail_2_FD_185582 | JGI IMG/M metagenome (GOLD analysis project Ga0210129, IMG submission 185582) | Wetland microbial communities from the San Francisco Bay, California, USA, that impact long-term carbon sequestration -... | ecosystem: Environmental > Aquatic > Marine > Wetlands ... | reverse complement strand
ATGGCATTCGGCCGTCTTGAGCGCACCACCGGGCCCCAGCCCATGAGCGACATCAACATGACGCCGCTGATCGACGTCATGCTGGTGCTGGTCGTGATTTTCATCCTGACGGCGCCGCTGCTGGCCAGTTCCTTGCGGCTGGATTTGCCCAAGACCGATGCCGCCAAACCGCAGACGGGCGTGCGCTTCGTGCCGGTGGCGCTGGACAAGGCCGGGCAGGTCTACCTCAACGACCAGGCGCTGTCGCTGCAAGCGTTGCAGGCCCGTCTGGCGGAAGTGGCGCTGCAGAACCCGCAGGCCGAAGTCCAGTTGCGCGCCGATCAAACCGTACCCTATGGCCGGGTGGTCGAAGTCATGGGCGCGGCCCAAAAAGCCGGCTTGAGCCGGATCGGCTTCGTGGCCAAACCCTAAAATGACGCGGCAGCGACACCTGTGTCGCCCTGAGTGAATTCCCAAATGCAAGACAAATACAACCATCTCGACGTAGAAAAAGCCGCCCACAGCCACTGGGTGGCCCGTGACGCCTACCGCGTGACCGAGGCCGCCGGCAAGAAGAAGTTCTATGCCTGCTCGATGCTGCCCTACCCCAGCGGCAAGCTGCACATGGGTCATGTGCGCAACTACACCATCAACGACATGCTCACGCGCTACCTGCGCATGAACGGCCACAACGTGCTCATGCCCATGGGCTGGGATGCCTTCGGCCTGCCGGCCGAGAACGCCGCGCTGAAGAACGGCGTGCCGCCGGCCAAGTGGACCTACGAGAACATCGCCTACATGAAGAAGCAGATGCAGGCGATGGGGCTGGCCATCGACTGGAGCCGCGAGGTGGCCACTTGCGACCCGACCTATTACAAGTGGAACCAGTGGCTGTTCCTCAAGATGCTGGAAAAAGGCATTGCCTACCGCAAGACCCAGGTCGTGAACTGGGATCCGGTGGACCAGACCGTGCTGGCCAACGAGCAGGTGATCGACGGCAAGGGCTGGCGCACCGGCGCTGCTGTTGAGAAGCGCGAGATCCCGGGCTACTACCTGAAGATCACAGATTACGCGCAGGAACTGCTGGACCACGTGCAGATCGGCAACGACAAGGCCACGCTGAATGGCTGGCCGGATCGGGTGCGCCTGATGCAGGAGAACTGGATCGGCAAGAGCGAGGGTGTGCGCTTTGCCTTCGAGTTTGCACCCGGACAGGGGCTCCCTCTCCCTCTGGGAGAGGGCGGGGGTGAGGGCGCGGCGCTGACGCCCCAGCAGGCTTTCGAGATGGGCCGCATGTATGTCTTTACCACCCGGGCCGACACCATCATGGGCGTCACCTTCTGCGCCGTGGCCCCCGAGCACCCGCTGGCCGTACATGCGGCCCGCACAAGCCCGAAGCTGGCCGCTTTCATCGAGGAATGCAAGTCCGGCGGCACCACCGAGGCCGAGCTGGCCACGCAGGAGAAAAAAGGCCTGGCCACCGGCCTGTTCGTGGCGCATCCGCTCACCGGCGACCAGGTCGAGGTCTGGGTCGGCAACTATGTCCTGATGTCTTATGGCGACGGCGCCGTGATGGGCGTGCCGGCGCACGACGAACGTGACTTTGAATTCGCGAAAAAATATGACCTGACCATCAAGCAGGTGACGGCCGTGGCCGGGCAGACTTTCAGCACCGAGGCCTGGGCGGACTGGTATGCCGACAAGCAGACCGGCGTGGCCGTCCATTCCGGCAAGTACGACGGGCTGGGCTTCAAGGCCTGCGTCGATGCCGTGGCCGCCGACCTGGCCGCCAAAGGCCTGGGCGAGAAAAAGATCACCTGGCGCCTGCGCGACTGGGGCGTGTCGCGCCAGCGCTACTGGGGCACGCCGATCCCGATCATCCACTGCGACGCCTGCGGCGCCGTGCCGGTGCCCGAGAAAGACCTGCCGGTGGTGCTGCCGCAGGACCTGGTGCCCGATGGCAGCGGCAACCCGCTGAACAAGTGCGAGGCCTTCCTCAAGGTCAACTGTCCCTGCTGCGGCAAGCCCGCGCGGCGCGAGACCGACACCATGGACACCTTCGTGGACAGTTCCTGGTACTTCATGCGCTACTGCGACTCGCGCAACGAGCAGAAGATGGTGGCCGAAGGCGCCGATTACTGGATGCCGATGGACCAGTACATCGGCGGTATCGAGCACGCCATCCTGCACCTGCTGTACGCGCGCTTCTGGACCAAGGTCATGCGCGACCTCGGGCTGGTCAAGGTCGACGAGCCGTTTACCAAACTGCTGACCCAGGGCATGGTGCTGAATCACATCTACTCGCGCAAGGGCGAGAAGGGCGGCATCGAGTATTTCTGGCCGCACGAGGTGGAAGACATCCATGACGCCAGCGGCAAGGTGACTGGCGCCAGGCTGAAAGAAGCCAAAGGCGCGCTGCCGGCCGGCACGCTCATCAGCTACGAAGGCGTGGGCACCATGAGCAAGAGCAAGAACAACGGCGTCGATCCGCAGGCGCTGATCGAAAAATACGGCGCCGACACCGCGCGCCTGTACACCATGTTCACCGCGCCGCCCGAGGCCACGCTGGAGTGGAACGACGCGGCGGTGGAAGGCAGCTACCGTTTCCTGCGCCGGGTCTGGAACTTCGGCGTCAAGCTGTCGGCCATTGATTCGGTCGCGGCCAACGCCAGCATCCTGGGCGCCGGCAGCCTGAAAGACGTGGCGTTCGGCAAAGAGGCCAAGGCCCTGCGGCTGGAGATCCATACCGTGCTCAAGCAGGTCGATTACGACTACCAGCGCATGCAGTACAACACCGTGGTCTCCGGCGCCATGAAGCTGCTCAACGCGCTGGAAAATTTTGCCCCCACGCTCGGCACTGGCGTGTCCTCGCTGCCCCCCGAGGGGGCCCTCCCGGCTAGGGGCGGCCCGTCGCCGGTCGTCAAAGCCACCGGTACGCCGGGCGCCGAAGTTGCGCTGATCGAGGGCTTCGGCATCCTGTTGCGCTGCCTGTATCCGGCCACGCCGCACATTGCCCACAGCTTGTGGGCCGAACTCGGCTATGCCGGCGCGCTGGGCGAGGTGCTGGACGCGCCCTGGCCGCAAGTCGATGAATCGGCGCTGCAACAGGACGAGATCGAGCTGGTGCTGCAGATCAACGGCAAGCTGCGCGGTGCCATCCGCGTGCCGGCCGGTGCCGCCAAAGAAGTGATCGAACAGACGGCGCTGGCCAGCGAGCTGGTGCAGAAGCAGGCCAATGGCGCTCTGCCCAAGCGCGTGATCGTGGTGCCCGGGCGGCTGGTCAACGTGGTGCTGTGATGGGCCACCCCGCCGCCGATCAGCAACCCGCCGACAGCCCGCTGCAGCGTCGGCGCGCTTTGGGCCTGGGGGTGGCCGGCGCGGCCCTGCTGGGACTGGCCTCGTCGCTGGCAGGCTGCGGCTTCGAGCTGCGCAAGACGCCCGATTTCGCCTTCAAGTCCATCTACACCGGCGTGCCGCCGACCTCGGGCTTGGGCGCCGAACTCAAACGCAATCTGTCTGCCATGGGCAATATCGAGCTCATCACGGATGCAGCGCAGGCGAAAAACGCGCAGGTGGTTCTGGACATCCTGCAGGAGCTGCGCGAGAAGACCGTGGTGGGCATGAACGCGTCCGGTCAGGTGCGCGAGTTCCAGTTGCGGCTGCGCATCCGGTTCCGGCTCTACACGCCCCAGGGCAAGGAGCTGATTCCCGATACCGAACTGCTGCAGCAACGCGACATCAGCTTCAGTGAATCGGCGGTGCTCTCCAAGGAAGCGGAGGAGGGGCTGCTGTACCGGAACATGCAAACCGACATCGTGCAGCAGCTCATGCGCCGCCTGGCGGCGGTGAAGGAATTATGAAGATTGGCTTTCCGGCTGTCCGCTCCCTCTCCCCCTGGGAGAGGGGATAAGTTACGCCAACATGCAAGTCGCACTCGCCCAGCTTGAAACCCACCTGCAAAAGGGACTCCGGAGCCTGTACACCCTGCACGGCGACGAGCCGCTGCTGGTGCAGGAGGCGGCCGACACCATCCGCAGGCTGGCCCGCGCCCAGGGCTACACCGAACGCACCTCGCACACCGTGGCCGGCGCGCATTTCGACTGGAGCGAGGTGCTGGCGGCCGGCGGGTCCTTGAGCCTGTTTGCCGACAAGCAGATCGTGGAGATCCGCATTCCTTCGGGCAAGCCCGGCAAGGACGGCAGCGCGGCGCTGCAGCAACTGGCCGAAGCGTCGCGCGACAACGATTCGACCCTGACCCTGGTCATGCTGCCGCGGCTGGACAAGATGACCAAAACCGGCGCCTGGTTCGGCGCGCTGGAGAGCTTTGGCGTCGTGGTGCAGATCGATCCGGTCGAACGCCAGGCGCTGCCGCAGTGGATCGCGCAACGGCTGGCGGCGCAGGGGCAGCGGGTCGCCGCCGGCGAGGAAGGGCAGCGCACGCTGCAGTTCTTTGCCGACCGGGTGGAGGGCAACCTGCTGGCGGCGCACCAGGAAATCCAGAAATTGGGTCTGCTCTATCCGGCGGGCCCGGACGGCGAGTTGGGCTTCGAACAGGTGGAGAGCGCGGTGCTGAACGTGGCGCGCTATGACGTGTTCAAGCTGTCCGAGGCCGTGCTGGCCGGCCAGACCGGGCGCGTGCAGCGCATGCTCGACGGCCTGCGGGCCGAAGGCGAGGCCGAGGTGCTGGTGCACTATGCGTTGAGCGAGGACATCCGGGCGCTGAAACGGGTGAAGGACGCCATGGGCCAGGGCCGCCCCCTGCCGATGGCCCTGCGCGAGCAGCGCATCTGGGGCGTCAAGGAGCGCCTGTTCGAGCGGGTGCTGCCGCGCTTGACCGACACCGCCCTGGCCAACCTGCTGCATTCGGCGCATCTGGTCGATGGCATCGTGAAAGGCCTCAAGCAACCCGACTGGCCGACCGATGGCTGGCAGGCCCTGCACCGCCTGGCCATGCAGCTATGCGGTCATTGCGCGCCGTTGCCTTCTTCCTCGGGAAGAGGGCGGAGCTGAGGGTTTGGCGCGCATCGTGAGAAAATACCGGCATGAATGCGCTCAACATCGCCGAATACACCCAAACCCTTGGGGCACAGGCCAAGGCCGCCTCGGCCTGGATGGCCAAGGCCAGCACGGCCACAAGAAATGCCGCGCTGCGACGACTGGCGACGCTGTTGCGCGCCGAGGTGCCAGTGTTGCAAGCCGGGAATGCCCGGGACATCGAGCGCGCTATCGCGGCCGGTCTGGCCGCCCCCCTGGTGGACCGCCTGCGCCTGACACCGAAGGTGATCGAGACCGTGGCGCAGGGCTGCGAGCAACTCGCCGCCATGCCCGACATCATCGGCGAGATCATCGGCATGAAGCAGCAGCCCAGCGGCATCCGGGTCGGCCAGATGCGGGTGCCGATCGGCGTGTTCGGCATGATCTTCGAGAGCCGGCCCAACGTCACCATCGAGGCCGCCAGCCTGTCGATCAAGAGCGGCAATGCCTGCATCCTGCGCGGCGGCTCGGAGGCGATCGATTCCAACAAGGCGCTGGCGCGGCTGGTGCAGCAGGCGCTGGTGGAAAACGGCCTGCCGCTTGAGGCGGTGCAGCTGGTGCAGACCACCGAGCGCGAGGTGGTGGGCCAGCTCATCACCATGCCGCAGTATGTGGATGTGATCATCCCGCGCGGCGGCAAGTCGCTGATCGAGCGCATCAGCCGCGACGCCAAGGTGCCGGTGATCAAGCACCTGGACGGCAACTGCCACACCTATGTCGATGATCCGTGCGACATCGACATGGCGGTCAAGGTCGCCGACAACGCCAAGACCAACAAATACAGCCCCTGCAACGCCAGCGAGAGCCTGCTGGTGGCGCGCGGGGTGGCAGCGGATTTCCTGCCGCGCATCGGCGCGGTCTTCGCCGCCAAGGGCGTCGAGATGCGCTGCGATCCGGAAGCCTGGGCCATCCTGGAAGGCATCCCCGGCGCCAACCTCAAGGTGGCGACCGAACAGGACTGGTACGAGGAATACCTGGCGCCCATCATCGCCGTCAAGGTGGTGGCGGGGCTGGACGAGGCCATTGCCCACATCAACCACTATGGCAGCCACCACACCGACGCCATCCTCACGCGCGACCACATGCACGCCCAGGCCTTCCTGCGCGAGGTGGATTCCGGCAGCGTCATGGTGAATGCGAGCACCCGCTTTGCCGATGGGTTCGAATATGGGCTGGGAGCCGAGATCGGCATCAGCACCGACAAATTCCATGCCCGCGGCCCGGTGGGCCTCGAAGGGCTGACGTCCCTGAAGTACGTGGTGCTGGGTAACGGCGAAGTGAGGTCTTGATCATGCGCCATTTCAAACCAATGCGGCCGTGCCTGACGGCGGCGGTCGTTTTTCTTGCCGCGCTTGGCGCGCCGCTGGCCAGTCAAGCCAGCTGGCCACTGGCCGTCGAGATGGGGTGCTACAACTGCCATGGCGACCAGCCGCGCGGCAAGGCCCCGCGCTTTGAGCGGCTGGCGGATCGGTTGACCGGGCGCGCGGGCGATGCGGCGGCGGAGCAGCACTTGTTTGACGAGTTTCGCAACGGTGAGCTGTTCGAGCATGTCGATGCCCATGAGCGAGTCAGCCCCGAGACGGCCCGAACCCTGATCCGCTGGTTGCTGGAAGGCGCAAAATAGCCGATCAGCCGCGGTTCGGCACTGCGGTCAGCCAGACGTGCTGCCTTGAATCAGGCAAATTCGGCTCCACGTCCTAGAATTGCTCACCATTTCCAAAAAGAAGGCCGTATGGTTCCGCATCTCATCACTGCCCTGACCGGCCCCATCAACGAACTCGAACAGCGCATTCTGGACTCCATGCCCGCCATCGAGCGCTGGTTCCGGCTGGAGTGGATGGAACACACGCCCCCTTTCTACAGTTCGGTGGACGTGCGCAATGCCGGCTTCAAGCTGGCGCCGGTGGACACCAATCTGTATCCCGGCGGCTGGAACAACCTGACGCACGAGATGCTGCCGCTGGCGGTGCAGGCCGCCATGGCCGCGATCGAGAAGATCTGCCCCGAGGCGCGCAACCTGCTGCTGATTCCCGAAAACCACACGCGCAACACCTTCTACCTGAGCAATGTGGCGCAGCTGCGGCGCATCTTCCACATGGCCGGCCTGAACGTGCGCATCGGCTCGATCAATCCGGAGATCAAGAAAACCACCACCATCGAGCTGCCCAATGGCGAGTCCGTCACGCTGGAGCCGGTGATCCGCAACAAGCGGCGGCTGGGTTTGAAGGACTTCGACCCCTGCACCATCCTCCTGAACAACGATCTGAGCGCCGGCATTCCCGGCATCCTGGAAGACATCAACGAGCAGTACCTGCTGCCGCCGCTGCACGCCGGCTGGTCCACCCGGCGCAAGAGCAACCATTTCCAGAGCTACGAAGACGTGGCCAAGCGCTTTGGCAAGCTGCTGGGCATCGACCCCTGGCTCATCAACCCGCTGTTCAACAAATGCGGTGAAATCAATTTCTCCGAAGGGGTGGGCATGGAGTGCCTCACCAGCAACGTGGACGCCCTGCTGGGCAAGGTCCGGCGCAAGTACAAGGAGTACGGCATCAAGGAAAAGCCGTTTGTCGTCGTCAAGGCCGACAACGGCACCTATGGCATGGGCATCATGACGGTGCGCGATGTCAAGGAACTGGACGTGCTCAACCGCAAGAGCCGCAACAAGATGAGCATCATCAAGGACGGGCAGGAGGTCAGCGAGGTCATCATCCAGGAAGGCGTGCTGACCAACGAGCGCATGAACGATGCGGTGGCCGAGCCGGTGGTGTACATGATGGACCGCTACGTGGTGGGCGGTTTTTACCGCGTGCACGCCGAGCGCGGTGTGGACGAGAACCTCAATGCCCCCGGCTCCAGCTTCGTCCCCCTGGCCTTTGCCGAAAGCACGCACTTGCCCCAGCCGGGCATGAAGCCGGGCGCCAGCGCGCCCAACCGCTTCTACATGTATGGCGTCATCGGCCGCCTGGCCATGCTGGCCGCCAGCTACGAACTGGAAGCCACCGATCCCGAGGCCGAAATCTACAGCTAGACCGCAGGGGGCGGGAGTCGCAGTTGTTGCGGCGCAACATTCGCCGCTGGCGCGGCTATTAGAGTCTGGTACCGGTTTCAGGCGCATGGCGACGGGCGCACAATACCGTATCCCAATGTAACGGAACCCCGCCATCCAAGACGGGGCGGCTTTGTGTCAGCAAATAAATCGTCTCTCGCGGCGCTCACCCTGGGCGCCATCGGTGTTGTCTATGGCGACATCGGCACCAGCGTGCTGTATGCCGTCAAGGAGGTGTTCCGTTCCGGGCATTTTGCCGTCACGCACGATAACGTCCTGGGCATCCTGTCCATCTTCTTCTGGACGCTGACGGTCATCGTTTCCATCAAGTACGTGCTGCTGGTGCTGCGCGCCGACAATCATGGCGAAGGCGGGCTGGTGGCCATGCTGGCACTGGCCTCCCAGTCGGTCAAGGACAAGCCGCAACTACGCCGCTGGCTGCTGGGCGTGGGCATCTTCGGCACCTGCCTGTTCTATGGCGACGGCGTCATCACCCCGGCGATTTCCGTGCTGTCGGCGGTGGAGGGCCTGGAGGTTGTCTCCCCGGCCTTTACCAAAGCCGTGATCCCGCTCACGCTGGTGATCCTGTTCGGCCTGTTCGCAGTCCAGAAACGCGGCACGGCCGGCATCGGCAAGTTCTTCGGGCCGATCACCCTGGTCTGGTTTGCCGTCATTGCCATACTGGGGCTGGCGCACATCGCCAGCAATCCGGCCGTGCTGTGGGCGCTCAGCCCGTATTACGCGCTCGGCTTCATCTTCCACAACCCCGGCATCACCTTCATCATCCTGGGGGCGGTGGTGTTGTGCGTGACGGGGGGCGAGGCGCTGTATGCCGACCTGGGCCACTTTGGCAAGAAGCCGATCCGCCTGGCCTGGTTCTCCATCGTCATGCCCGCGCTCACGCTGAACTACTTCGGCCAGGGGGCCCTGCTGCTGCAGAATCCTGAGGCCGTCAAAAACCCGTTCTTCATGATGGCGCCCGACTGGGCCCTGCTGCCGCTGGTGGGGCTGGCCACCATGGCCACGGTGATTGCGTCGCAGGCCCTCATCACCGGCGCCTTCAGCGTGACCAAGCAGGTCATCCAACTGGGCTATTTGCCGCGCCTGCAGGTGCAGCACACCAGCGTCAAGGACACCGGCCAGATCTACATGCCCTTCGTCAACTGGGGCCTGTTTGTGGCCATCGTCATGGCGGTCGTGCTGTTCAGGTCGTCGAGCAACCTGGCGGCGGCCTATGGTATCGCGGTGACGCTGGACATGCTGATCACCACCGTGCTGACCTTCTTCGTGATCCGCTACGGCTGGAACTACCCGCTGGGTCTGTGCATAGCGGCTACCGGTGTTTTCTTCGTGGTCGATCTGGCTTTTTTCACCTCCAACGCCATGAAGCTGCTCGATGGCGGCTGGTTTCCGCTGATGATCGGCGGCGCCGTCTTCCTGCTGATGACCACCTGGAAGCAGGGCCGCGCCCAGCTCAATACCGCCTTGCGGCAGGACGCCATCGACCTGCCCAGCTTTCTGGAGGCGGTGTTCGTCAGCCCACCGATGCGTGTGGACGGCACGGCGGTGTTCCTGACCGCCGAGCCCGGCACCGTGCCCAACGCGCTGCTGCACAACCTCAAGCACAACAAGGTGCTGCACAACAACAACCTGTTCGTGACGGTGCGCAGCCATGAAGTGCCCTGGATCGGGCTGGAAAAACGGCTGGAAATCGTGCCGCTGGGCCACGACTGCTGGCAGGTCGTCATCCATTACGGCTTCAAAAACGATCCCGACCTGCCCCGGGCCTTGCAGCAGCTCCGGGGCCGGGGTTGCGAGCTCGACCCGATGACGACGAGCTACTTCCTCTCGCGCGACATCGTGATCCCGACGCTCGGCAGCGGCATGGCGGCCTGGCGCGAGAAGCTCTTCGCCCAGATGCACCACAACGCCAGCGCGGCGGCGGAATTCTTGAACCTGCCCAACAACGCGGTGGTGGAGTTGGGGTCGAAGATCGAGATTTGATTTGCCGGGTCTTGCGCCGGCGGGCGCGCTTGTGTCGGGATGTGCGCCCGACTGCGCACTCACTTTCTTTGCTTCGCCAAAGAAAGTAAGCAAAGAAAGGCGAGCCGGATTCGTCGCCCCTTCGCTGCGCTACGGGTACGCTGCGTTGCTCGGGTCAGCCGGGGTCTGGCTAAACTCGCTGCGCTCA
>Ga0210129_1000411_pt1 | contig 10271 bp, 5 predicted proteins | sample WestPond_Cattail_2_FD_185582 | JGI IMG/M metagenome (GOLD analysis project Ga0210129, IMG submission 185582) | Wetland microbial communities from the San Francisco Bay, California, USA, that impact long-term carbon sequestration -... | ecosystem: Environmental > Aquatic > Marine > Wetlands ... | reverse complement strand
TTCGCCCCAAACCGGATTCCAGTATTCGTCAACCGATGTGTCTTTACGCTCTGTAATATTAAACCCGTTCATCAGTCCCGGGTCGTCTTTCAGCTCAAGCCCTAAGTAACTCGGCTTTATCACAACACGTCCATTGTATGTCATTTTATATATGGGACGACCGTTGTCAACACTAAAAGATACTTGAACCTTCCCATTGGGAGATTTTAATAATTCTGTGGCATTAACTATTAACACAGAACAAAATAAAAAAAGAATTAAATATATTTTTTTCATTATATTGTTTATTTATACTCCACGACAATCATGTCCCAATATTTAAGAGACGGCAATGTAAATGACACGCTCGATCCACTTTTATTGAATGATAGTTCTTGGCATACTCCAGAATTTATGTCAGGAGAAGCATACCATATACGATTCACCGTACCCGAAACTTTCATTTGAAAAGAAGGAGACGCAATCAATGACGGTTCCGGCATGGTGCCGTTGAAGTCACGCCAGCTAAGCACATCGGCTTTAGCCGAATTAATCAAATGAACCACTTGAATATTATCGTTTATTTTTCTTGCAATGACGGTAACATTTCCTGTTGAAGGCGGCCATGCGGCAATAGACATTTTGCCATTGGTACAACTCATATCCACTGAATTGAATGTACCGCCATCACGTAACAAATTTTCATATGCGGTCATAAAATCATAATATCCGACTATACCGGATTTCAATGTGGCATCCATCTGAAGATTGTTATTCGGAAAATATTCTTTACAAAGCATGTGCTCACCCATCTCAAGATGATCACCACCGAGAGCAAACATCACAGCATCTGTCAAAAGCACACCAGGTGTATTAAAATATCCGGCATTATCGGCCTTGTTATAATCCATATATGCAGCAAATACAGTCTTCAATTTTCCGTTGTCGTAACTTGAATTTTGATCGATAACATCTTTTATTGATGAAAAAGAAGCATCAGAATCCCAAAGTTCATTATAAAGGAAATCCACATCATCCGTAGTAGCAATGTTTTCAGAGCCAAAACGACTGACAGCGTTCATCACAAGTTTTTTGGAAGGAGCAGCATTCTTTATATATTGAATAAATGAAGCATATTGCGTAGGTAAATCTATAGAAATTCCATTGTAATCATAAACGTTGCCACGACTGCCAAGTTGGTCAATATGGTATCCGTCAAAATCGTAAACTGAATATACATCGGCGTTTCGGGCAGCCAAATATCTTTGCCAATTGGAATTACCAGGATTAACTATGTAAATATTACTCTTAAACATAGAAGAAGGAAGTTCAAGGCAGTCTTTTACTGAATGAGTTTTATCCTTGAAAAGATACCATGATTCGTCTACGCCATCCGATGAAGCATCTGACAAAGCACCGAAACAAAGATTATAAAACATAGCCATCATACCTCTATTGTGCAAAGCGGAGATGTAATTCTTCACAGTTTCAGACGATGTACTTCGTCGAGCAATATCGGTCCAGTACAAGGCAGGTGATGCAGGAGTACCGGCTAACGGCTGATGATGCTCATATTGCCAATCATAAAACTGAATTCCGTTTAAATGGTATCGGTTAAGAGACGCGACAACCGATTGAATTTGGCTGCCCTTCATATCTCCAAAAGCAGAGAGAAAGCCATAACGTGGAAATCGCTTCCAATCGCTTGACACATCCACACCTATACTTCCTAACATCTTTTCCGTTCCATCGTTATCCTTTGTGTAAATTTCAGCCATATATCCTGTGTAATCCGTAGAAGGAGGCGTCCATGTCCACTGTTTGGATGTTAACACTTCATCAGATGACAACTCATTACCTAAATGATAATATCTGACATAAGCCGATGAAGGCAGCGTATCCAACGTAAACGACACCGTGGAACCGGGTGAATAACACGCTTTATCCGTAGAAATATTTGCGGATGTTATGGTGGATTTCTGGCCTGTGTCCGTTCCAGGTTGATGGGTGCCGTCCGTAGACGAACACCCTTCTGCCAACAGAATCAGACAACTGATAATTATATTTGTTATAATCATTGGTTTTCTTTTCATTTTTTACACTCAATCTTTTTGAATAGTAAGCTTCTCGGTCAATTGATTCAAGGTAATCGTATACGTCCCAGCTGAAGCCACTTTCCATTTCCGGTCAATATCACCATTGCCGCTTATACTTTTATCTACAAAAGTCATCACTTCGGTACCGGTAGCCCATACCTTGTCATTTTCAGAAGCCATAAACCATGCACCATTCCAATCGCTTTGTTTGTCGCATGAAAATTTTATTTCTCCGGTATTGAGATTACCTGTCCAAACGAACGTATAAGCATCTTGAGCAGTCATAGCCGCAGGATTGCTCAAATCCCAACCTGATGGAGTGGCATCTCCAACAAGATATATATTAGGATACGGAGTGAACACCGACATATGAAACGATTCACTACCTGGAGTAATATCAAGATACATTTTATAGGCTTTACCACATTGATCTTGAGTAAGCTCCCATTTGTTGTCACCGGCATCATTTTGTTGAACCCCTGTAGAAGTATACGGTGCATCGGCAACTGTAGGATGATACATATCGCTCCAACTTCCGGATGCAGTACCGAACTTGAATTCACCTCCGTTATTCCAATTAAGTACAGCTCCATAGCGGAAAATGCACGGATTAATAGGGTCACGTGTCATCTCTTCAAAATTCCAACTTGTGAATGATCCAACAAAATAAATCATACTGTAAGGTGCAACAACAGATGATGCCTTGTAAGGAGCAGCATCAAAAGTAACCGTATCAGCCTGAGCTGCTACATTTTTGTCTGCCACGGTAGCCGTTATACGTGCCTCATATTTGGCAGACGTGTTGACAGTAGCTGATAAATCATTTAAAAGAATCTGATTTAACTGCTTTTCCGTATAACTCAATGAATAGACTTGTTGTCCCAAATCAAGTGTGTATGCATTGGCAAAACTTGTACCTGCCTTAGCAATTTCTATTTTATATGAAATGGCGGCATCCGTGCCTTTGTTGGTACCTGAGGTCCAATTTAATGTAATACCTGTAGACGAAGCGTCAGTCTCTGCCAATTGTTGTACATTGGTTACAGTAAGTGCCAAAGGAGTTTCTCCCTTATTCATTTCTTTCAGATCTTCTTCACAGGATGAAAAAGATATCAAGACAAATAAAAGCGCACATATATTTATTATTCTTTTCATTTCTCTTTTCTATAAAACGTGAAACATCATAAATTAATAACCAGGATTCTGCTTCATAGCCGGATTGCTATCCATCTCTGTTTGCGGAATAGGCAATAAAAGTCTGTTTTTATTAATATTTGTTTTCCCAATTGATTTAAGGAAAGAAATAGCATACGAACCGTCATTACCTATTCTAATTAAATCAAACCAGCGCTGTCCTTCAAAAGCCAATTCCATGCGTCGTTCGTGAATAATGGTATCACGCATTTGTTCCTGCGTCAATCCGCTTACAGCCGATAATCTGGCACGGTTACGTACAATATTCAATGGAGCAGCTGCCTCATCCGGTTTACCCATTTCATTCAATGCTTCAGCTTTCATTAACAATACATCTGCATAACGATAAACCACAAAATGGCTTGGATTAGTGTTATACTCAGAAGAGGCTTCCTTAGTTACAAGAAATTTACGTACATTATATCCCGTATTGGAATAAGATGATTTATAGGTATATCCATCAAAGGCAGGACATCCATCATATAAAACGGTGACGTCTTTTCGCAAATCTCCTTGTTCATAAGATCCTACAAATTCTTGTGTAGGTTGGTTCCATCCATAAGCTCCGGCAACCATATTCGAATTACGAGGTCCCATAAAGGTACTCAACCATGAAGACTGACAATCACTACCCAAAAAATCATATTGGGTATCTCCCGAATACTGAATTTCAAATATGGATTCGGAACCATTCTGCGCATTTATCCCAAAATTATCTTCATAACGACAGTTACTTAAATTATACCCCATAGCTGTAACTGCATCACATAACGAATCTACCTTGCTATAAAATGCTGTGTTTTGAGGAGCCCTCACTAAATATACCTTAGCTAACATTGTGCAAGCGGCATCTTTGCATGCACGGCCTATATCGGAACCGCTATAACTGCTTTTGGCGGGTAACAAATTAATGGCATTTTTGCAATCTGAAATAATTTGCGCATAAGTCTCATCAAGTGTATTGCGTGCAACAGCCGTGCTGGTTCCTGCAACATGAGGTGTCGTTAAAACAGGAACACCTCCGAAAAGCTGAGCTAAAATGAAATAATAATGTGCACGCAAGAAGTATGCTTCACCGAGACATCTATTCTTCAAACTTTCATCAATTGATGCTTTGGCCACATTTTGCAACACAATATTGCATCTATTGATGCCTACCCAAGGACTACGCCATACATAAAGAGCATAACCGTTGTCTGAAGTTGTCGTGAAATTAGATGCTTGCACTGTTTCAAGACCGTCTGTACCGCCTCCACCACCTACAACACTGTTACCGGCAATAATGTCAAGCGACCACATACGCATATTATACAAATTAGAAGACTGAAGAGGCTTATAACATGCATTTGTTAAAGCTTGAGCCACATCTTCGGTAACCGGCGCATCAGTACTTACCGCATCAGCAGGATATTTATCAAGATAACCACTACACGATGACAATCCCATCATGCCAAAACATATTATCGTATATAATATTATTTTTTTCATATCACTTGTCTTTTAAAAATTCAAATTCAAACCTACACTAAACGTACGAGCCAAAGGATAACGGCTACTGTCAATGCCGTTAATATCCACTTCCGGATCAAAACCACGGTATCCGGTTATAGTAGCCAGATTTTCACAAGAAATGTTGATACGAGCTTGCTCTATACATATTTTACGAAGAAAATTTTGCGGCAATGTATAACCTAATGTAATATTCTTAATTCTCAAATATGAACCATTTTCAATGAAGCGATCGGATGCTCTGCAATTTTGATTGGGATCGCCATATATGGCTCTCGGCATTGAAGAGCTTGTACCTTCAGCAGTCCAACGATTTACTACACGATGTGTTTGATTATGAGCCGCAGACATACCCTCGGATGTTATATTGTTTACATTGTAAATGTCATTTCCGGCTACCCCTTGTAAAAAGACTGACAAGTCGAATGATTTATAACGCAATGTTTGTGTAGTAGCAAAGATCCATGTAGGATTAGGATTGCCGATGATAGTACGGTCGTTTTGATCAATGACACCATTATTGTCTAAATCTTTAAAGCGGACATCTCCCGGAGCTGTACCTCCACTTACTTGTACGGCATGATTATTAACTTCTTGTTGGTTTTGGAAAATGCCATCAGTAACATATCCATAGAAAGCATTGATCGGTGAACCAATCTTTTGAATTGTCAAATATGAGTTATTATATTGATTCAAATATAGTGGGGTATCGCTATTCAAATTGCGAATGCGGTTTTTATTATATGATACGTTAAATGCAGATTCCCATTTTAAAACACCTTTCAAATTAATCGTACTCAACGATATTTCAATGCCTTTGTTCTGTACTTTTCCTGCATTAACATAGGTGGTAGTAACATCTTCATAACCCGAAGTGATAGGCAAAGCTGCTTTCACCAGCATGTCACATGTGTTTTTAACATAAGCATCCACAGACAAATTGACTCGGTTATTCAACATTGACAGATCTACACCAACATTCGTTTGGCGTACTTCCTCCCAATGAACTTTTGGATTTGCCATTGTGATTGAAGAAAGTGCCTTTACTTCCGTACCGTTAAACACATACACACCTGTACCGTATGTAGATGAGAACGTATAGTTACCGATTTCTTGATTTCCGGTAACTCCATACCCGGCTCTCAATTTCACATCATTAAGATAAGTAACTTTTGGGAACCAGCTCTCTTGCGAAATACGCCATGCTCCTGAAAAAGATGGGAACCATCCGTATTTCTTTCCGGAACCAAAACGAGAAGATCCGTCACGACGAAGAGTAGTCGTAAACAAGTATTTGTCAGCATAAGAATAATTGGCACGTGCCATCAACGAAAATATTGACCACTCGCTCATATCACCATCGGCACTCTTTATTTTAGATCCGTTAGTAAGTTGGCTTACATTATCATATAAGAAATCACTTTTGTCTGCATTCAAATAATCATATTTATTGTTTTGAGCACTTGTTCCGGCCATTACGTCAACGTGATGTCTTCCGAAATTGTGATTATATGTAAAATAATTATCCCACAGATAAGTAAATGATTTGTCACTTTCTTCAAATCTGGAAGATTCGGAAACAGGAATCGGTTTCCATGCATAAGCCGGAGTGAAGTTGTTATAAAACCAAAACTTCGCATCATATCCGAAAGTGCTCTTAAACGTCAAACTTTTCGATAAAGAGATTTCAGCACTTATATTTGCCAATAAATTATATCCTTTAGTATTATTCTTATCTAATGTGGCTGTTCCAACAGGATTGCAAATGTCTCCATACCACAAAGAATTACCTGACGGTCCGCTCCATGTGCCATCGGCATCTTTTACAGATTGCGTTGGTAAAGCAAACATTGCATCAGAAATACTATAATTCCCATTATCTTTGTTATCTACCGAAAATATAATATTGTTGCTGACCTTTAACCACGGTTTTAATTTATAGTCGCTATTATTACGAAATGAGAATCTTCGGTAATTAGTGTGAATTACCAGCCCTTTCTGATCAAGCACCCCGGCAGAAAAGTAATAATGTCTCTTTTCATCACCTCCAGAATAACTGACCGTATAATTTTGTACCGTGCCTGTTTGCAACATTTCATCCATCCAATCGGTACCTTTACCTAATTTTGAAGGATCAGACCAGTCAGGATTAGTAGTCAGTCCGGCATTCTTCAACATATCATTGTTATAAGCTGCATATTCCGAGGCATTCAGTAATTTGGGAATATGTGTAGATTGTTGCACATTCCAGTTGGCAGAAACAGATAATACTGCATCACCCAACTTACCACTTTTGGTAGTAATCATGACTACACCATTTGCTCCTCGTGAACCGTATATAGCAGTGGCCGAAGCGTCTTTCAGCACATCCACCCTATCAACATCATTCATATTCAATGCCGATAAACTTAGATCTGTGGGAACACCGTCAATGACAACTAACGGATTACTATTATTTATTGTACCTAAGCCTCTGATTTTTATAGTAACATCACTACCCGGTGCACCGTTGTCATCAATCAATACACCTGAAATCTTCCCTTGTAATGCTTGACCAAGGTTCTGTACAGGAGCACCGGCAAGATCTTTGGATCCGACCGAACCTACAGAACCGGTCAAATCACTCTTCTTCGCAATACCGTAACCGATTACTACGACATCATTTAAAACCTTGGAATTCTCTTGCAGAACTATCTTTAAATAGGTTTGATTTTGAACTGTTATCTCTTGAGTCACATAACCTACAAAAGAAACCTTTACCTTGGCTTCAGAAGGAACCTTAAGCAAAAACTTACCATCAATTCCTGTCATTGTTCCGTTTGAAGTTCGTTCTTGAAGAACACTTGCACCCATAACCGGCTGCCCTTGAGCATCTACGACTTCACCATTTATTGTAAGAGTTTGTTGAGCATATCCATATACCGAAACAAACATCCCAATAATAAACGTGAAGACGAAAATTAACTTTGTTAGAAACTTTCTCATATAAATATAAATTTTAATGTTAACTTATTATCATCTACTTGCCTGTAAACAGACTTTCAAAAGTAGAAGTAAAAATAGCAGCCCCAAAATGCTCATAGCAAAAAAGTAGCTGTAATTAATTGTCTACATCTGATTACCAATTAATTACAGCTACCTTAATGCAATGAAAAGTAGTATAAACGGAATTATTTATATTCTAAACTTCCAAGTTTCATTACTTCGTCTTCTAATTTATTGCGATCATTCATAGCCGAATTTCTGACTTTTACACGATAATTATAGATAGTGGTAACCGAGTAACGTAAGAACTCCGCTATCTTAGTGCTATCTGTCATACCTAAGCGAATGAGGGCGAAAATGCGTAATTCCGTATTCAATTGCCCTTTGGTCTTAGGATATATTCGTGCATCATTCACTAATAAGTTATTGAAGTCTTCTACAAAATTCGGGAACAGTTCCAAAAAAGTCTGGTCAAAATGAATATAAAATTCTTTCAATTCTTTTTCAATAAAAGCATTTGATTTTAAGCTATTAAATAACGCACCTGATCCTTCTGTCATACCAACCTTGACTAAAGTATGTTTATACTCTTTCATTTTTTCGATATAAAGAGAACAAAGACCGATATATCTGTTTATACAACCGTCTCTAATATAATTTGCCTCTAACAAAGATGAGTTAGTTTCTTTTAATTGATTATTGAATTTTTCTAGAGCTGTATTTAAATCCAACAACTCTTTACGGGCATTGGATAATTTGTTGCGTTGATTATAAAGAAAGAATAAAGCTATTGCCAAAATAATCGTTAGCAGGCTAATGCCTATCATGGCCATTGAACGCTGATGCTCCTTCTTTGCCAACTTCTTTTGATAAGCATGTTCCACTATTGGAAAAATTTGAGCCACCTCAATGGTGCGCAGACGAGCATTGCAATAAGTGGCATCTTCCATAGAACATTTTAAATAATTGTATGCTCTGTCCAAATCACCTTCTTCATACAGCAATTTTGATAAATCCATCAAAGAAGCATATTCTTTTGATGCTTGGCGTAAATCGGATATGGCCGACAATATGAGATAGTACTTTTCTTCATTTTTATTGCCCTCTTTTTTATATGCCATTGCGAGTGTATAGGCTAAAGTACGTATGGCATCATCATCATTTTTTACCTTATTAAGCCATGAATAAAGTAACTTTTGAGCAGCCACTGTTTGATTTTCTTCAATTAATGCATCAGATTCAATCAACGCATAAATATAAGTACCTTTAGAAACATTAGAAAGCAAATAATCACGATAAGTGTTTTTCAAAAAATCATATTTGGCTCTATCAGAAGGTGTTACCGAATAATCACTCATTAAACCATATATAGTACGATACAAATGAAAATAATACGACCGAAGATAACCTACTATTTCATTCTTATTCAACGAATTTAATTTATCGAGAGCTTCTTTATACATCCCTTCCGTTCCATATACTTCTGCAATATTCATAGTGGCATCTTCAATAAAATCTTTCTTCCCTAAAATTATTGCTAATGCCATCTTCTTTTGCGCATAGACTTCTGAAGAATCCATACAAAACGCCCGATATTGATCAAATATTTTTGCGTAGATATGATATTGTTGCTCTTTATTTGTGGTAAAAAGTAATAAATCCTTTAACTTCTTTATTTTCGCTTCTTTTAAAAAAGTGATGCGTTGTTTATTTATAACAATGCTATCTAACCTCTTCAATAATATTTCTTCAGGTACTTTTTGAGAGAAAATTACATTTGAAATTAACAAACAAAAAATGATACAAATATATTTTTTCATTATTGGCATTAATTTTAAAGTCTGATACAAAGGAATAAAAAATTATTGAGAAATGAATAACATATATATGATTTTCCACCAACAATCGTCTTATTCAATAAAATGTGAACACTCTATTCATAATTCAGAACGCCTTTATTCATAGACTTTTTCAGCTGACATAATGAATACCTGCAACAGTTCAGACAAATGGTTATAATTTGGATATATATGTATTATATCAGTAGGCATTCAGGAAAAATTGCAATGTTTCATCAATGTCCTACACAAAAAACATTTCTTTTCCTGCTCAATTATCAAAGCTTTCCACTTAGTTTACCGTAACTAATAACTGAGTTTACCATGAAAGTTCAGCAAGTTCTCTATTTATTACAGCTGTGAAAAGATGATTTTACAGCTGTGAAAACATCTTATTACAGCTGTAAAATCATCTTTTCACAGCTGTAATAAATGCTATATATACTGGTTAAACACGGTAAACATGCTTATAAATAAAGGTGTTTCCAGTGTAAAAATGTAATCAACCTACAATTTAATAAAACGCCGGTTATATGCTTGTAAGTACAAGCCAACTGACTGAATGCATCACTATGAAGTGAACCCCAAAAGTTGGACAGGTTAATGACAATGATTTATTCTGTATTCGACAGGGCTTAATCCCCCTAATTTTTGTTTAATTCTTTGATTA
>Ga0210129_1000410_pt1 | contig 10272 bp, 9 predicted proteins | sample WestPond_Cattail_2_FD_185582 | JGI IMG/M metagenome (GOLD analysis project Ga0210129, IMG submission 185582) | Wetland microbial communities from the San Francisco Bay, California, USA, that impact long-term carbon sequestration -... | ecosystem: Environmental > Aquatic > Marine > Wetlands ... | reverse complement strand
CTGCGCGCGCATAACCATGAAGAGCCTCGCTCCACCAATTAAAAGGTTTAATGCCGAGACGTGGAATATCGGGAGAGGAATCCTGCATAAGCATTGCTTTCTCGCTCACAGTTAAGCGACCCAACAAATCTTCAGCACGTTGTTGTGCTGACAAAGTACTATCTTTATAAGGGAGTTGTTCTTGAGCACAAACACTTCCAACTGTCAAAGCTACAAAACAAAAAATAAAATAAGCTTTCCTAAATTTCATGGTCATCAAAATATAATTAATTATACACAACAAAAAGGGTCAACGCCTTGACCCAATCTTTGTTAACTTTAAATCTAATACTATGAAAAGACAGTCGCAAATATACAAAATCCATGTAATCAGCCAAATAAAAGCATCCAAAAAGCAAACTTTACAATATTATTTAGGTTTTTGGATATTCATTAACAGTATATTGGGAATCAGCGTTTTAAGGTAAAAATAAATTCAAGTCCACCTTCCGCACCACGTTTGGCTGAAATAGTTCCACCGTGTATAATAACGGCGTTCTTAACTATAGCCAATCCCAAACCGGTACCGCCCATCTTACGGCTTCGTCCTTTGTCAACACGATAAAAGCGTTCGAATATGCGCGTCAAGTGCTGATCTTCAATGCCTACTCCGTTATCGGTAAAACTGAAATAATGAAAATCCTTATCCGTTCTAAACTTATTAATGGTTATCTTAGTGCCTGTTCCTGCATAAGCAATTGCATTATCCACAAGATTACGGAAGATAGAATATATTAACGACGGATTACCTTGAACGATTAAACTTTTAGGTAATTCATTATTAATCGTCATGTTCTGGGCTTCAAGTTTCATTGCCACATCCTGAAATATATTTCTCACCGTTAATGAAATGTCAACCGATTCTTTTTCAGTATTCAATCCTTTGTCATCCATCTTGTTAAGTGTGGATATATCTTGCAATAAGTTAGCCAAACGATTACTTTGTGCATAGCATCTCTCTAAGAAATGATGCATTTTCTCCTCATCCAAAGTTCCTTCATTTTCAATTATTGTCTCCAAGTATCCCTGAATACTGCTTACAGGAGTTTTCAATTCGTGGGCGACATTCTGTGTAAGTTGGTGTTTTAATCGTGTTTGCTCTTCAAGTTGAGTAACATCGTTAATTGATACCTCAAAACTGTGATCGTAAAATATCACGCAAGTAATCAAAAATATTCGTCCATCTTTTTCAATTGTAGTAGAGGTGCAAGGTTCATTCTCAATAAAGACACGCCTTGAATATTGTTCTAAAAAACTAAGTACCGGTGAAAATTCAGCAATACTCAATATATCTTCTTCATTAGACAAATGTACATCTGAAATAAGATTGCCATATTGATTAAACAAATTATTCGACATAATAAGATTGCGTTGAGCATCAAACACGGCTAATCCTTCGCGCGATATACGCAAATGGGTTAATAGATTTTCTTTTTGAGAAATAGATGAACGCATCTTACTAATGATATAATAGAAAATAAATATCAATAAAATGGTAATAATGGCTGCAAACCAAAGATATTGCTGATTGGTTTTCAGCAGCTGAGTCATTTCCACATTGTAAGGCAATGCGCTTCTGACTATCAAAGGATTAGGTGGCAAATAAGTAGCTGAATAAAAATAATCTTTCCCAAATGTCTGTGACGACCTTCGAATATCGAACCCCTCACCGATTCCTAAAGCTTGCTGTACTTCAGCCCTTGTTCTATGATTCCCGAAAAGAGACGTATTATCATCGAACGAATCGAAAACCACCTTCCCATTGAAAAGGATTAAAGTCAGGCGCAAGCCCTCTTTATTTTGTTGACCGATAAGTCGCCTTAACAAAACCTGTTGTTGCTTATCAGGATATACTATGCTGTCATCCTGCAATAAATCGTATACCTGATGATTGAAATCCTGTAGTTGCGTTTGCAGCAGCTCTATACGAAAAGCACGTTCACGATGATGTTGGTAGAGTATAAAACAACTGACAAACAATAAAAATAGAACGACCAGTGTATAGAATAATTTATAACTCGGACTATTCTTACCCATAGTGTATTATTCTTTAAAACTATAACCGTATCCGGTTCGTGAGACAATACAGCTGGCATATTCTCCCAACTTTTTACGTAATCGTGCAATATTAACGTCTACACTTCGTTCAAGAACTGTAACATCATTAGGCCACACTTTATCCAAGATCTGTTCACGACTGAAAACATAACCAACCTTTTGCATCAACAAGCAAAGAATTTCATACTCTTTCTTCGTTAATATCACTTCATTTCCGCTTATCGACACATTCTTACTTTGCAAATCAACCACCAAATCCTTGAAAGAAAGGATTTTCAATTCTTTTTCAGCCACATCTGATGGCAAAGGTTTTGCCGTTCTACGCAGCACAGCTTTCACTCGGGCTGTAACCTCGCCAAGTTTAAAAGGTTTGGAAATATAATCATCCGCGCCTAAATTAAAACCCGTCAAGGTATCATTTTCCGTATCTTTTGCCGTTACAAAAATAATAGGTATCTGAGCTGTATCCTGATTTTCCTTCAACTGCTTGGCCATAGCAAAACCACTCATTCTATCCATCATCACATCAAGCAACAACAAATGGTATTGAGCCACTCCCATTCCTATGGCTTCCTCGGCTGAATTTGCCGTATCCACAAAATAGCCTTGATTCTCTAAATTAAATTTGAGGATCTCACATATATCCGGTTCATCGTCTACAACTAAAATCTTATACATAAGCTCTTTTTATAATACAAAACTATAAAATTATTCTATTTATCATCCAAATTTACCAATTAAATATTCACGCGTTCTCTGATCTTTCGCATTTGTGAACATCACCTGCGTATCGTCATATTCAACCAGTTCGCCCAAATACATAAACATTGAATAAGCAGCAATACGTTTTGCCTGACTCATGTTATGCGTTACAATCATTATTGTTACCTCTTTTTTCAAGTCTTCCATCAAGTCCTCAATACGGTTTGTGGCAATAGGGTCAAGTGCAGAAGTAGGTTCATCCATCAGCAGCAATTCAGGTTTCAAAGCCAAGGCACGCGCAATGCAGAGACGCTGTTGCTGTCCTCCCGAAAGGAATGTGCCGCGTTTATTGAGCCCATCTTTCACTTCGTCCCATAATCCCACACTGCGGAGGTTCTTCTCGATTATTTCATTTTTACGTGATTTAGATACATGAATACCGTTGAGGCTATACCCTGCCATTACATTCTCAGCAATACTCATTGTAGGGAAAGGGTTCGGACGCTGGAACACCATACCAATGTTACGGCGCACCTGGATGGCATCCATCCTGAGTATGTCATGTTTACTCAAAAGTATCTCACCTTCAACCCTTATACCCTTATACAGTTCATGCATTCGGTTTATTGCTCTCAGCAACGTGCTTTTGCCACAACCCGAAGGCCCCATTATTGCTGTGATTTCATTTTTCTTAATGGCGGCATTTACATGTTTTACTGCCATGACGTCACGTGTGTACGACACACAGACATCTTTAATTTCTAATATCGGATCTTTTATTTCCATTTCTGTGCAAAATATTTTGCTATTATATTGAGAAAAAGTACAAATATTAATAAAAACAATGAAGCGCTCCATACCATATTCTGCATAGTAGGATCATTGAAGAATTGCCATATCAATAACGGTACGGCCGACACAGGCCTGCGTACATCCCACTGTACAATTGAACAGCCCAAAGCCGTAAACATCAACGGAGCTGTTTCGCCTATTATACGTGACACTGCCAATAATATTCCGGTAAATATACCACCGAAAGCAGAAGGCAAAAGCACCTTGAATACTACTCGTGGATAACTGCCGCCTAATGCCAATCCGGCTTCTTTTAAGCTAAGCGGCAACATCTTCATCGTTTCTTCGGTAGAGCGGATAATCAACGGCAGCATCATAATAAACAACGCTACACTTCCGGCAACACCCGAATAACCGCGTGTAGGTATCACCACTCCGATATAAACGATTATACCTATGATTATAGAAGGTGTGCCTTGCAACAAGTCCGTCATATAACTTATTACGTTGGCAACTTTAGTGCCTTTATTTTCAGAAAGGAATACACCACCTAAAATACCTATAGGCACAGCAACTGCTGTTGCCATTATCAACATCAATAAAGTGCCGACAATACCACCAACTATGACGGAGAATGTACTTCCTAGCTCGCTCGCCCCTTCATAAAGGACCTTACCGAGTATTGCGAAAAGAGGAATGCAAGTAAGAGCTGAGAATAAGCACACAGTTATATGCAACAACCGGCTCTTAAACATTCTATAACTAACTGTATCTGATCTCATATTATTTATTATTGAACGGAAGCCCTCTTAATCAACATTCTACCTATCAAATTGATAATAGCTGTTATGAGGAATAACAGTAAGCCTATAGCTACCAAAGACGAAAGTTTCAAACCTTCAGCTTCACCGAACTGATTTGCAATGATACTTGCCATGGTATTACCCGTAGCTACTATAGAATGCGGTATCTGATTTGTGTTACCGATTAACATCGTCACAGTCATTGTTTCACCTAATGCACGCCCTATGGCCAAAATGTACGCAGAGAAGATTCCCGAACCGGCAACCGGAAAGATAACGTTGCGGATAACCTCAGCTCGCGTAGCACCTAAGCTGTAAGCGCCTTCTTTCAAATCTTCCGGTATCATCTTGATAAATTCACCGCTTAACGATGCAGCATAAGGCACAATCATTATTGCAAGCACAAGGGCCGCCGTAAGAATACACGACCCTTGATCGGATAAACCGAGTAATACTATAATTGGACGCAAAACATAAAATCCCCAAAGACCATAAATAATAGAAGGAATACCTGCCAACAGATCAACCACCGTACCCAACACGTTCGCTACTTTGGTACCTTTGTAGTATTCGCCGATAAACATTGCCACCGGCATCGAAAAAGGTATACAAAATATCAAAGCAAGTATTGTGGTGATTAATGTGCCGGAAATGAAAGGTAACGCACCGTAGCTTTCATGTCCTGGAGTATAGTTCCATTGCTGCGAGAAGATGAACTTAAAGAAGCCGAACTTCGTGAAGGCTTGCATAGCATCGCCCGTCAGCGAAAAGATCATACCTCCGCATATAATGGGTACTACCAAGGCAGCAATCCATAATATTATCTTGAATTTATTAAATGGTACTCGCATTATTTACGAAGAGTTTTTCCGTTATAAGTAATTTTCTTCAAATTGTTCAAGCTCTTTTCTACTGCACTTTGCGGTAGCGGAGCATAATGTACTTTCAACGTGCGTTGTTGTGCTTCTTTGCCCAACATGTAATTTAATAGGTTTACCGTTGCTTCAGCTTGTTGAATGTTACGTCCTGAATAGCTTTGCTCCTTATAAACTATAATCCATGTAAAGCAGCTGATAGGATAAGCGCCTTTAGCATCGGAGTTAGTAATCATCGTACGCGTATCGTCAGGAATATTGCCAGAGGCGGCAGCCGAAATACTCTTTGTATCAGGTTTGATGAATTCGCCCTGTTTGTTTTGTAATGAAGCATATGTAATGTTTTGTGCAAACGCATATTCCGAGCCAATATAACCTATTGAGCCTTCGGTTTGACCTATTGTACCTGCTACACCGGGATTACCTTTAGCAGCTTGACCTACAGGAAAATTAACCGATTTTCCTACACTACCTTTACCCAGTTTCTGAACCCAGCTTTTGCTAACCTTCGTCAAATAATCGGTGAATACATTTGTCGTACCGCTACCATCCGAACGGAATACCGGGACAATTTTTTTGTTTGGCAGGTTTACACCAGGATTGATTGCCTTTAATTGAGGATCATCCCAATTGGTAACTTTACCTTCATAAATCTCAGCTATCAGTTCGCCTGTCAACTTCAAATCCTTCACACCGGTTAATTTATATGCTAAAACCACAGCGCCCATACATGTCGGTATGTGAATCACCGGTTCCATTTTTTTCATTTCTTCGTCTTTCAAAAAAGCATCGCTGCCGGCAAAATCGACAACTTTATCTTTAAGGTTACGAACACCACCGCCACTACCGATGCTTCCATAAGAGACCTTTATGCCGGTTTCACTTTGATAAGCCTTAAATGATTCCATATAATATGGCATTGGGAATGTAGCGCCTGCGCCTGAGAGCTCAGCGGTCTTTTGTTTACCGCATCCACTGAGTGCTAATAAAGATATAGCACATAAAGCCATTGAAATAACTTTCTTGTTCATAGTCTTATTAAATTAATATTTTGTTCATAATTTCATTTAAACGAAATTTATTATGCTCATATAATAAAGTCCTACTTAAATTCAACCACAAAAGTCTCTATTATATATTACATTTATATTACAAATGAATTACATGTATATTAAGGTTATGTTTTTTTAGATGTTACGTTTTCTACGAAGAGAATACCAAATCACGCGACGACACATGCGAAATCTCACCGTTATATCTTCTTATTAAATGATTGTAGCGATCATCCACTTCACCTACCACATCCCTCCACCTGTGCACAATTGTGCCGGATGCGCTGTCACCTACTCTTTGCATCATTTTAGGATTAAGGATGATGTTTTTAATTTGTCCGGCGTATGCATTGGCATTATTTTCAGCCAAAAAACCGTTTATCTTGTCATTAATAATTTCTGCCGCCGTCGAACCTTTAATCAACAACGATGGAGTATGCATAGCAGCTGCCTCGCGCACCACAAGCGGAGCATTGTCATAAAGCGACGGGAATACAAACAAATCCGAAGCCATATAATATTCATTAAGCTTTTTACGATCGATAATCTGCCCGGCAAACGTGACTTTATCCTGCAAACCGCATTGCAGCACTTTACTAATCATCGTGTTTGCAGCATATCCGTCACCTACGAAATACAAATGGAAGTTCAAGTTCTTAATTTGATTTACTGCATCTATAAGAAATAAAACGTTTTTTTCAAGAATATGTTGGCCTACAAACAAAAGCATCGGCGTTGATGAAGATATTCCCAATTTGGCTTTGTAATTTTCCTTTATCTTAGGTGAATAAGGCGTAGATAAGTCGTTTCCGTTATCCATCACTTCAAAAGCGCCTTTATATCCGTAACTACGCAATGTCTCGCCTACCGAAAGCTGAGGTATCCACACTTCATCAGCTTCTTCATAGAAATTAATGATACGTTTTACCATAGCATCAACCACATATTTATTTGACACATATCGTTCAATATCCATGCGATACTTGGAGTGGAATGTGGCAATAAAAGGAATATGTCTTTTCTTTGCGATGCGTAATGCGACATGTCCCGACGAAAATGGACAATGTGCATGCAACAAGTCGAAAGGTACTTTATGCATTTTGTTTGCAAAAGAGAAATCGAGTTGCGGGAATCCTACGCGATAAGGAGTGCGCCGCGGCATAGGGAAAGAATAATAAGGATAAACTTCATAGGGAAGGTCAGAATAATCTGCCGACGGAACTTTAGGAGTAATAACACTCACGTTCCACCCATAACGCGGCAACCATCTTGCATAATTACTGACAGTCACCGATACACCATCCAGAATAGGAGGAAAACAATCATTAAATAGTCCAATCATATAATATTTATTTATACAGCGTTTAACAACGGTAATACAATGCTTTTCGCCTGGTCTGCCCATTGATGGAACTGGCTGTTGGGATGATAATAATCCGCCCAACGGAGCAACGCGCCTATATCGAATGTATCGCATACTATACCTGCTCCCATGAACGAAGCATCATACGCATTGCAATCTTGTTCTATGTGAGCGGGAACCATCAACACAGGTTTACCTAAATACAAGGCTTCACACACCGATTCAAATCCGGCCGTGGTGGCGTATGCCGTACATCCTTCCATCTTCTCCAAAAACAGTTTGTCATCTATTCTGTGCAGGCAGAGCGTTTTATCAACAACTTTAGTTGCAGGTTCATCGCTCTTATCCCAGAAAACGTGCAGGTTAGTGTCTGGATGACTGTGATGATAATTCGCTACGTCTGTCAAGAACCCGTTATTCAATAAGTAACCTAAAACATATTTGCCATTATACGGCTTCAAGTTAAACACTTCTTCACGAAGCAACGGAGGAATTACAATTATTTTATGTCGCTCGTCCGGACTCATTTGCCTCAACGATAATGCCAAACGTTTTTCGCTGCCAATACATGTGAGACGCGTAAAGAACTTTAGCATGAAAAGGCTGCGGCGGTTGAAACGTTGTGGAAAACGAAAACCGTGATACAGGAACAGATATTGGTGCCCGATGCAGACACAGGGTACCGGTATATTAAATATAGCATATGTCAACCCTGTAAGCAATTCATAGAAATTAATCACCTTATCGGCACCAGATTGCGTTATTTCATTTTTGAGGTAGCGGATACTGCTCGCATACTTAAACACATGAGTGGTATTGTACGCCACACTTCTTCCGATATATGAACGTTTGTTTTTAGCTGTAGGCAGGAAGTTAGGGCTGCGGAATTGATTAATCTCCACATCTCCTATTTTTTGCGTGAAGAAATCTGGCAATTCCCGTGCAGGACTTTTGCCTACAAGTATTTCACTTACGACATGCCCTTCGCTTTCAAGCATTCGTTTAAGAGCTATAGCTTGTGTAAGATGACCTCGCCCCTCGCCTTGTATAATAAACACATATTTCATACAGCCACTTCCAACTGATAAGTACTTTCATCTCTTCCATATTCTTTCTCACTGTATGTCTCGATGTTCCAATTCCCATAGTCATCCTCAGTGAGTGCCGTAAGGCTTTCGACCCAGTCTCCGGAATTGAGGTAATGTATACCTTCGTGCATTTCGTTAGCAGCCTGATGGATGTGTCCGCAGATTACTCCGTCATAGTTCTGACTACGAGCTAAAGATACGAGTTCTTTTTGGAAATCGGAAATATATGACACAGCTTTTTTCACATGTTGTTTAATTTGCTGTGAAAGAGAGTAATACGGTAATTTGCGCCAAGTGCGATAGATATTATAATACTTATTTATATTCAGCAGAAGCGTGTAACCTATATCGCCAAGCTGAGCAAGCCAACGTAAATTAGTTGTAACAGTGTCGAATATATCGCCGTGAGTGACAAAATATCGTTTATTGCCACTTATCAGCGTATAATTCGATACTATATGTATATTAGCCAAATGAAAAGGAGTTAGTTTCGTAACGAAATCATCGTGGTTACCGCGAACATAAATAATTTCGGTATCACAATTTTCCATCATCTTCATCAATACCTTTATCAGTTCCGTATGTTCCTTTTTCCAACTACGACAAGTCCTTTTAAGTTTCCAGCAGTCGATAATGTCTCCATTTAGAATAAGGCGGTTACAATTTACATGGCGAAGAAAATTAATGACCTCGCGGGTCTTGGAATATTCTGAGCCTAAGTGAATGTCAGACAAAACAATAGTTTTAAAATGTTTTCTCATAAGTCTCTTTTATTTAAACTCTGCAAATGTCTCGAATAGTTTTATCGTTTGCATCTCAAATGAAAGAAGTTACTATTACATTTACGTTACAATATTATTACACATTATACGGTTAAAATGGCAAAACAAAAAAGCCTTCACATTATCGCAACGAGAAGGTTTTTTAAAAACGATAAGTATTTTGTTTTATCGTTTTTCTTTGATTCTAAAAAATGGTAGCAGGGAAGGGACATTCAACCCTGCCCGACTTAAAAACTTGGTTTTAGTTAAATACCCGCATTAATGATTATTAGCTCCATTGCGCATCACCTGCAGTGTAAGGCTTTAATAGGATGTTGGCAGTCGTATACTATCGACTAGAACCAGCTGGCATGATAGGATACAGCCTTAATGCCTACCGGTGTAATAGATTCTGAATGCCACGTAAGTTTTGATTACGACATTATGTTGTTGTACGTCGTCGTTGGCAAATAGTCCATTATTACAACCTATCTAATCTACAGAGCAAGTATGCCACACTCTTAAAAGATCAGATTTGCTGCAATAACATCATATACATTTAATCTTTTTATCCATCGTTCCATTATCACATTAATTTTGTCACAAGATTCGTTTTTTTGCGTTTCATTTTGGTTTTTTTATCGCTCTATTCTTTAATAGAGCTACATATTGCCACATAGACTAAGCTACTTCCCAGATATTTAATTTCAAAAGTAATTATTAATTTGCTAAGTTCAAA
>Ga0210129_1000409_pt1 | contig 10310 bp, 10 predicted proteins | sample WestPond_Cattail_2_FD_185582 | JGI IMG/M metagenome (GOLD analysis project Ga0210129, IMG submission 185582) | Wetland microbial communities from the San Francisco Bay, California, USA, that impact long-term carbon sequestration -... | ecosystem: Environmental > Aquatic > Marine > Wetlands ... | reverse complement strand
TATATGTTTTTGAAAAGAAAACTCATAAGGAAATAGCAGAGATACTTGGTATCAATGAACACTCATCAACATCACAATTACATAGGGCAAAATATATATTATCGAAAAAAATTAATGAATTTATCAAACATGAAGCAAAAAAATGATCAAATTTCAAACCTCTTTTCCCGGCTTGATCATGCAGAAATGCCGCTGAAAAAAGATTTATGGAGCGAAATTGAAAAAGACCTGCCTGCAACGCATCATTATCATGTCGCTTATTACAAGTGGATAAGTGTGGCGGCAGCTTCTATTATTATAATAGGTGTATCTGCTTTATTATATCTAAATAAGCCTTCAAACATTGTTTCGGTAAATCGTGTGGCTCAAAATGTTTCTGCACCGTCTAAAGCTTGCACTCATTTATCTTATACATCACCATCATTAAATGCTACTTCAAGTCCTAAACATCATGACTTGATGGCGTGTGAAAGCGCAAATAATAAATCGTTTAAGCATATCAATAAGGTTATAAAAAGTACTGAAGACAAAGACTCTATTGTACATGTAACCATAACCTTTAATCAATACGAGTATGGTCATATCATCAGTCGCCGGGGCAATGATCATAACATCATGAATCAAAATGCTTCTTATGGAAATAACGATTCTGCGGCTCAAAACAGTGCTCAAAACGACAAAGAGGAAACAGCATTGAATAATAACAGTTCATCCGATGACAATTGGGCTTTGACAGCTTCAGCCGGAACGAACCGTGACGAAAATATTATTTATGGCGTTGGCATTGAGAAAAAAATAGCGAACAAACTTTCATTAGTCAGCGGTGCAACATACGCTACGTCTAAAAACGGTGACCGGCAGTTAATAGGAATACCGTTGAAATTAAAATATGATTTATGCAATATAAATAAAATTCAACTATATGCCGAGGGCGGTGCTCGTGTAGAGCAATGCGTGCATAATGGTGATAACACAAATGTGTCATTGTTGGCATCGCTGGGAGCTCAATATAATTTTAACCGGGATTTAGCTCTATATGTAGAGCCCGAGCTGAAATATAATATTGATAACAGATCGACGACGGATAAGCTGCATTCCTTTTCAGGGGGACTATCTTGCGGCGTACGTTTCATATATTAATAATAATGTAATAAAAATATTATGAAAACGAGATTAGGTATGTTAACATTAATATTCTTCCTCCTTTTAGCCGGTTGCAGGCGTGAGGCGGTTGACTTTAACAAGCCTGATGTCGGTTTATTCGTAAAGCAGTTGAAAGAAGGAGATTATCAGACGAAAGGTCCGAGCGGGTTTATTGAGGTGCCTCGTTTTACTAAGGCAGATATTCCCGAGCTGATGAAATATATTTCGGATATGACTGTTATTAAGTATTTTCCATTACCTCCTAACTCAGCAAATATACATGCCGGTAAGTTTAGATTGGGTGAATGTATGATGTGGATTATAGAAAGTGTACGCGAAGGAGAAAATGCATCTGACGGATGCCAGTTAATACGCGCTTTTTCACATCATGGTGAAAGCGTAAGATTAAATGAAAATGAAATAAAAAATGTGGCAGTGCTTTATAGAAATTGGTGGGCAGTTGTGCAAGGTAATTCACAACAAACCAACGCCAATGTTTATAGTCGCAGTCCTTTGTGCAATACGAAATATATATGGAATTGAATGATAAAACAACATTAATAATTCTTTTCTTATTACTTTTTAGTTTTTCAATAGGTAATGCTCAAGAGAAAAAAATCAGAGTGAAAGTGCCCAAAAAGGCAAAAAGTGAGCGCCAAGTTCCGATTAAAACTCTTGAGACTATTCAAGCTCCTATATTGGGAGCTCCGTTAAATCCATCTACATCGTCACACGTGAGTGCATACGATGTAGATGACTTGACGGATGAATTGCTGCATCGCAAACGTATACAATATAATCATGATTCGTCAGGTAGACCGCTTATAGGCCAGTCTGTATTTGGTGGCTTTTATGGGCACAGGAAACCAGGTGATAGGCTAACTGTCGATTGGCGATGGCTCATGTCAGATTCCGTATTTATTAAAATGCATCCCGATAGAATAGATTTGAATTCATCCATATTTGCATCCATTGATGATTATATAAGTAATTCGAATAAACCTCTTTCTCAAAGAAAAGTGTTAGCTCCATTATATGTAAAAAGTTTCGCACCTGATGTAAACGGTTTCCATGTTGATTTTGAAAAGCTTTTAGAATCCATATTCTGGAAAAAAGCTCCTGACCATTGGACGCATTATGGAGACATTTCGCAATCTGTGTTGGCACAACTTCCAACCTTAATGCCTGATAGTTTGGTGCGTTTACGTATGTTGGAGACTTCTGACGTGTCTTCTGTGGTTATGGGGCCAAGCACCAAATATAAAATAGTCTATTTCTTTTGTGCCGACAAGGGCAATCAGAAAGATAGCTTTAAGCGTATTGCCTCTTATGTGTCCTCACATGAAGATAAATATTATTTCATCCCGATTTCCGGAGTTGACAAACTGTCGAATGTAGCATCCTACTTAAAGCATCAAGGGTATTTTGAAAAAGCATACGTGGTTAACAGTCCCGGAACTTTGATTCGTACATTTGCAAAGATGGCCGATATGAAGCAAGCCAAAGATGTTCCTACATATTTTGTACTTAATAAAGATAATAAGGTAATTGCTACAGGCAACTCCGATTCTGATGATTTTGGTAAACTGGACTCGATAATTGACACATCGTCAGTTAAATTTTATAAAAACGAGACTAATTGACATTCTGTTACTAACAAGATGTCAATAAAATGGCTTGGTATCTTATTTGTATTTCCTATAGTGATTGTTTGAAACAAAAAATCGAACAAGCAAAATTAGATGTTTAACTTTTAATTATAGGAGATTTTAATTATGTTATTACCAGTAAGAAAAAATCAAGGTTGGTTGCCAGATGTATTTAATGATTTCTTTGATACAGACTGGATGGAAAGAGCAAATGCCACTGCTCCTGCAATAAACGTCATTGAAAGTGATAAAGATTATAAGGTTGAGTTGGCAGCTCCTGGAATGAAAAAGGAAGACTTTACCGTCCGTATAAATGAGGAAAATGAATTGGTTGTAAGTATGGAACACAAAGAAGATAAAGAAGAAGACCCTAAAGAAAATAAGAAAACCCGCCGTTATTTGCGTCGTGAATTCTCTTATTCAAAGTTTCAACAAAATTTGATTTTGCCTGATGATGTTGATAAAAATAAGATTGAGGCAAAAGTTGAAAACGGTATTTTGACCGTTACGCTTCCAAAACTTACTTTAGAGGATAAAGAAAAGAATTCTAAGGTAATAAGTATAGCATAATTGTTGAGCTATATATTTTATAAAAAAGAGGTCGAGTTGAAAAGATTCGATCTCTTTTTTTATGGTGGTTATTGTTTTCCGCTTCCAATTTTACTGCGTAGTATTCCGTAAATCCTATTAAAAAAGAATTTTGCTCCGATGACTAATTTGTAATATGTAAAGCTAATTATGCCTATATACATAACGGAAATAACAACGGCATAAAATATGAAATCAATCCAGCTTTTATATGGGTTTATCGGAATGTATCCGATGAGAATTGCAGCTATGGCCGTAACACATGCAGTAATGATAATATGTTTAAAGTATGATATTATATAATAATGTATTGATTCATGAAATCCGTTCTTATATAAGTAATAAGGTTTCCATAACAATACAATGATGAACAAACTTGTCAATTGACCTATTAATATACCATTTAAACCCCATAAGTAACCGAATATAATAGAAGAAGATAGATTTATAAAAGCTTCTATCATAGGAGCTCCGATGTCAGCAAACAATTTGTATGAATCTTTGAATGAATCGACAACCGATCTTGTTATTCCAATAAATGCACTCGCAAGAATTAATAATAAAGTTGTATTGCCCAATATGTATTTATTGCCTAACCATAAATATATAAATGGTGGAATAAGTTTGTATAAGAGGAAACAAATTATTGATGCAGTTAAAAACCTGGATGAGAACAATTCCCAAAATATCTTCTTGATTTTTGTTTTGTCATTTTCAGCTACTAAATTACCTATTGATGCGCCCATCCCTCCGAACATGGTATCAAATAATTTTGAAACATATCCTGTAAGCATTGTGTAATTGCCATAATATGCTACTAATGTGAGTGATGCATAAGCATAAATAATTAGCGGGGCAGTTTGAGTTAAAACGAAATATGAAATCTTATGAAAGAAGGCTTGCTTGGTTAAAGTGATTATTTCCTTGTACTTATGTAATAGTTTTTTACCGTTAGGTATATTGCTTTTTAACCAAGGATAGTCTTTATATACTTGCCAATTAATGCAAACAGCTATAATAATGCTATATGAAAATTCAGTAATTAACCACCATATATAACCGATTTTTGTATAATAGATTAAAAGCAATTGAATAATAGTTTTAATGAATCTGCCACCTTGTACATATCTGGTCAGTTTGTATTGTTTTTGATCGGCACTTAATACAATTTCTTTATAGTTCCATATATAATTTGATATACAACCAAACATACAAACAAAATATGTAGCATAAGTATACCACATAGGAAGTCTGGCATGCTTAAAAATCCATGGAAATGAGATCATTATAGGTATACTGGCAATTATGATAAAATATGCTACCAATCGATAAAGATATCCTTCTACAGAAAGAATTTCTTTAATTCTTGTTTTATCTTTATCATACAAAGGTTTGAATAGCGTGGTTGACATTGCAAGGCCAATGCCCATCTCTGCAAGGTTCAGAAATTCCAGTATGTTACAAAGAGTCGTATTTAAGCCCAATACTTCCGCACCAAGATATTCAATAAATATTTTTCTTGAAAAAAATCCTAATGGAATTTGAATCAAGAAAAATATCAGAGATACTTTTGCGTTTTGGAGACTTTTTTGTGTTCTGGATTCATTCATCTTGAGTGCTTATTTTGTTATTCGTTTGACGTGAATATAGAACGAATTTTATTAGCTATTTGACTGTTTATTATCAAAATTCGTTTTAAGCACTTTGAATATTTAACCGATAAGTTGAAAGGCAGATAAAAAGTGAAAGCGATTATTTTGTCTTTCAATGTCAGGTTTGATGTTTGTCGCCTTAAGTGATTGAAAATTGTTTGTATTTTGATATAATCCGATTTATTGAAGCCCTTAAGTAATAAAAATCCAAAAGAGTAATAGTTGGTGTAATGATTAAATTCAATATTAATGCTGTCATCTCTTTTCTTTAATATGGATGAAATAACTTCTAAAATGTATATGTTTGTCGGTATTGGGCTATAATTTTTATTTGTGGTTATGCTATTATCACGATATATATAGTAATATGTTTTATATGAGGAATAGCATAAAGTTTTTATATATTGGCTTATATAGAACTGCCATAAGTTGTCTTCATTTATTAATCCTTCTTCAAAAAAGATTTTATTACCTATAATAAAATCTTTTCGTATTAATTTATTCCATACAGGTATACATATCAAATTATTTAAGTAACATATTTTCGCTTCATCCTGTTTGTAATAAAAATGTTTGGTCATGGTATTATATGCTTCGTGATGTCCGATTTCTGTATAATTCCCCTGTACAATATCAACCATACCATATTTATCAATAAAAGATTTAAGGGTATCTATAGCGTTGGTAGTTATATAGTCATCACTGTCGAGAAAGTAAATATATGTTCCTGTTGCATATTTTATTCCGGTATTTCTTGCTGCAGATAATCCTTTGTTTTGTTTATGATGGTAGATCCTAAAATCTATGTCGCCTTTGTATTCGCTGAGTAGCTTCTGTGTTTTGATTATGCTATCATCCGGTGTGCAATCGTCAACAATAACACATTCGATGTTTGTGTAAGTCTGTGCTATTACAGACTTAATACATCTTTCAATATACTCGGATACATTATAAACCGGTACTATAATTGATATTTTTATGTCTGTCATCATATTGCTTATTTTTTAGAATCGTGAACATCATATAAATATTTCACTACGGATACAAAAATAATGTATTTACGTGGAACATAGAACGATAATTTATTAAATAGTGATGTTCAGTAATAAATAAAATACATTATATTTGAGGAATAATATGATAAGTATGTAAAATGGCAGATATTATACTTTCTGTGATTATTCCTGTTTATAATGTTGATGCATATTTGGAAAGGTGCGTCAATAGTGTGCTTAAACAAAATATTTATGGGTATGAAATTATTCTTATTGATGACGGATCAACGGATACATCAGGTGAAATTTGCGATAAGTATTCAGAACATTATGACTTTATAAAAACCATTCATATACCTAATTCCGGTCCGGCAACTGCAAAAAACAAGGGTTATGAATTGGCACATGGCGAGTTTATCTCATTTATTGACAGTGATGATGAAATTAAACCTGATATGTACTCGTCCATGCTTAAAAAGGCTAAACATTATAATGCTGATATTGTTTGTTGTTCGTATGAACAGGTGGATGAAGATGGTAAAAAGTCGCATGAAGAGTGTACAAGTGAAGTCTATATATTAAATCAAGTTGAAGGAGTTAAACATTTGCTGGAGAAAAATTTGATCTATTCTCAGTGCTGGACAAAAATATATCGCAGAGCCTTGTTGGAGCAGTATAATATACGTTTTGTTGACGGACTGAAAACTGAGGAAGATTTTATTTATAATCTACAGATATTCGTGAGAAGCCAAACTATAATTGTAATAGATAAACCTTTGTACATATATACTCATCGTACGTCTTCATTGTCTCGCGAATATTTTAAGTCTCATTTAAGTGACTTTCTCAAAAATATGATTTACCGCTTAACTTTAACAAATAGCGAGGTGAAAGAAAAGTTCCCGACATTATCTCTATCTTGTACTGTACATTGTTTGCAGTATTACAATATGATGATTGGACGTGCTGCAATGTTTCCCTATAAAAACAGTATCCCTTATTATTCTCAGGCTTGCAAATATATAAAGCAGCATAAACTTATTTTGTTGAAACAGCATTCAAAATGTGGATTTAGCCTTTGGGGGGCTGCGTTGTTTGTTTTACTTCCCATTAAATTCTACTTTATATACAGAAAAATAAAAGCTTAGAAAATATTTCTTGTTAGCAATAAAAACCGTGAATCAATGATATTTATGAAAGATAATCCTTTTGATAGATGCTATCTTTTGAAGCAATAATCTACACACCTTTTGACTGTTTTTGAAGATAATAAATACGTAGTCTTCTAATGATAATTTATATCGTAAGGCCTTTCTACATATAGCATTTACAAAAGGATCCTTCGGATTATAATCCTCGTCATAAAAACGTATAATATTTCGAAGGCGGTATATTTTATATTTAGTTATTCCTTTTTGATATTTTATAGAATCAATTGCTTCGTCTAGACATTTGCTGAATAAGATTTCGTATTCAAGATTATGTTTGATTTCTTTTGTTGTTTGTCCTTCATGGCAAATATAAATGCATATTTGTTTGTAAATAATTATACCTTTATTTACTTGAGTAGCCAATTTTAGATTCATTAGTAAATCTTCTCCCAACTTAATCGAAGGCGGGGCATCAAGACAATCGTGCATAAATAAGATCCTGCGCCATAATTTTGCAGACGGATGTGCATCTATTTTATTTCTTAGTAAATCATTTATTATTTTGTCCTTTGTAATATAATGTGGCTTTCGCTTGGGTATAGCAATCGGATCATCATTAAAGCCAATGACCACATCAACGCCATTACAATATGAATATAATTCTTGTAACGAATTTTGTGCTAATAGGTCATCAGCATCTAAAAATAATATAAACTCTCCCGTCGCATTTTCAACTCCCTTTTTCCTTGCAGCTGTAACTCCTTTGTTTTCTTGAGTATAAAGATGAATCTGTGAATATTTATCATTAAATTCTTTGCAAATATCAAGTGAATTATCAATGCTCCCGTCATTCACAATGACAACTTCATAATCCTTAAACGGCTGTTTTAGTATGCTATTAATAGTGTTTTTGATATACTCTTCGGCATTATATACAGGTATTATAATTGATATTTTAATGTTTCCCATATGGTTGTGCCTTTCCTGCTTACATTCTTCCTGCCCAAACAAACTGTTCGTGGAATTGTTCGATAATATCTTTTTCAATTGAATGATCGAAGATTCCGTAGATTGCTGATCCTGAACCGCTCATGCCGGAATATATCGCACCGACTTCGTATATCTTGTTTTTGATCTCTGCCAAATGCGAATATTTTGGGAACAAACTCGCTTCGAAATCGTTTTTGAGAAGTCCTTTCCACTCTGCGATAGGACGTTGGCAAATGTCTTTTGCCGACGTAGCGGATGCTTTTGGCTGAATACCTGCAAAGGCTTCTTTTGTGGAAATGGATAAATTCGGTTTTACCAATAAAATGTATTTATCTTTAAGCGACAGGTCGATTGGCGCAAATTTGTTACCGGTTCCTTCTGCAAATACCGGCTCGTTTTTGATGAAAAACGGACAGTCTGCCCCAATTCGTGATGCTTTGTCAAGTAATTGCTCTTGAGTTGCGCCCAACGAAAATGCTTCATTTAGTAATCGCAGCATAAAGGCTGCATCTGATGATCCTCCGCCTAATCCTGCTTCACTCGGTATGTGTTTATGCAGATAGATGTTGATAAGCGGTATTTGCGGATAATCTTCTTTCATCAGCTTTAGCGCCTTTATTACTAAATTATCCTCAGGCTTTCCTTTAATAATATTCCCCGAAATTTCAAATTTCGGCTTTTCATCATAGTCGGTGGCGCAAGGAACTATTTCTAAAGCATCTTCTATATATATGGGGTAAAATACCGTTTCCAGATTATGATAACCGTCCGATCGTTCGGATACGATATTTAAACCCAAGTTTATTTTTGCATTGGGAAAAGTAATCATGTTTTTTCTGTTTTGTTACGTGCAAATGTATGTATTTTATTCACTTATTTGTAATCATTATAAAATTATTTTTTACTTTTGTACACCTTTTCTCAATTGAAAGTGAAAGAATATGATACTGATAGCAGATAGTGGTTCTACAAAAACAGACTGGTCGCTCGTTAAAGGTCGCAGTAGCGTTAAACGTTTGCGTACAAAAGGGTTAAATCCTTATTTTCAGACAAAGAATGAGATGGAGGAATATATAACCTTATCGTTGGCACATAACATTGATTGTGAATGTGTTGAATCTGTTTACTTTTATGGTGCCGTGTGTAATGCTGCAAATATAATGCAAGTAATTAATGGTCTTATAAATAAATTTTCTAAAGCTATAAAAATTGAGGCGCATTCTGATGTTATGGCTGCTGCCAGAGCACTGTGTGGGCATGAATCGGGCATTGCATGCATACTTGGTGCAAGTTCAAACTCATGTCTCTATGATGGAAAGTCTGTCATCTCAAATGTGTCGCCTTTAGGTTATATACTTGGTGATGAGGGAAGTGGGACTGTTTTAGGCAAATTGTTTTTAGGTGATTTGTTGAAGAATAATTTATCCGAAACATTGAAATCCGCATTCTTTGAAGAAATGAAGCTGAGTGCGGCTACTGTTATGGACAGAGTTTATCGTCAACCGTTTCCCAACAGGTTTTTGACTAGCTTATGTCCTTTCATTCTGAAACATATCGAAGATGAATCTCTTTATCATTTAGTTTATAATAGTTTTTATTCTTTTGTAATGCGCAACATAGCACAGTATAAAGGCTATAAGTCGTTACCGATTAATTTTGTGGGTTCAATAGCTTTTCATTTTAAGAACGTACTGATTAATGTACTTTCTGATTTGAACTTGAATGTCGGTAGAATTGAACGAAGTCCGGTACGAGGTTTGATAAAATATCATACGTTAAAAGATTCGTATTCACAAAAATCTTCAAAATAATCAATTTTGCACCTATTCATATTACTATCACATATCCACAATTAACCACAAAATACACTTTGCGTGTATAGATAAATGCAAGACTTGTACACGCAACGCTCTCTTATGATACAATCTGTTTATTCTATTCATGTTTCAGAGCGCCAGTATTCATAGGCATTTCGAGGCTGAATGGCTGAATACCTGCTATCTTTCAGGATATAAGGTTGTATCGTCCTGAAAAAGGTGGTTCTTTGGGTCTGTAAATTAAACTGTGTCATAGTATATAAATCCATCTATATAGCAAAGTTACAATATTTTAAAACGATCACCAAATCTAATGGATAATTGT
>Ga0210129_1000408_pt1 | contig 10326 bp, 7 predicted proteins | sample WestPond_Cattail_2_FD_185582 | JGI IMG/M metagenome (GOLD analysis project Ga0210129, IMG submission 185582) | Wetland microbial communities from the San Francisco Bay, California, USA, that impact long-term carbon sequestration -... | ecosystem: Environmental > Aquatic > Marine > Wetlands ... | reverse complement strand
GCGCAGGCCGCCAAACAGGTCATCCTGCAGAAAATCCGCGATGCCGAGCGCGAGCAGATCATCAGCGACTTTCTCGATCGCAAGGAGCACCTCGTCAACGGCGTGGTGAAACGCATCGACCGCGGCAACGCCATCATCGAATCGGGCCGCGTCGAGGGCTTCCTGCACCGCGACCAGATGATCCCGCGCGAGAACCTGCGCGTCGGCGATCGCGTGCGCGCCTACCTGCTGCGCATCGACCGCGGCGCACGCGGCCCGCAGGTGGTGCTGTCGCGCACCGCGCCCGAATTCATCATGAAGCTGTTCGAACTGGAAGTGCCGGAAATCGAGGAAGGTCTGCTGGAAATCAAGGCGGCTGCCCGCGATCCCGGCCTGCGCGCCAAGATCGCAGTGGTTTCGCACGATCCGCGCATCGACCCGATCGGCACCTGCATCGGTCTGCGCGGCTCGCGCGTCACCTCGGTGACCAACGAACTGGCAGGCGAGCGGGTCGACATCATCCACTGGTCGGCCGAACCCGCCCAGTACGTCATCAATGCGCTGGCGCCCGCCGAAGTCAGCTCCATCGTGGTGGACGAGGACAAGCACAGCATGGACGTGGTGGTGGACGAGGAGCAGCTGGCGATGGCGATCGGCCGCGGCGGCCAGAACGTGCGTCTGGCGTCCGAACTGACCGGCTGGACGCTCAACATCATGTCGCGCGAAGCGGCGGAAGAGAAACAGTCGACCGAAAGTGGCAAGACGCTCGCCCTGTTCATCGAGAAACTCGATGTGGACGAGGAAGTCGCCCAGATTCTGGTCGATGAAGGCTTCTCCACGCTGGAAGAGGTTGCTTACGTTCCATTGAACGAAATGCTCGAGATCGAGGCCTTCGATGAAGACCTGGTCAACGAACTGCGCAACCGTGCCCGCAATGCGCTGCTGACTGCGGCCATCGTCGGCGAGGAACAGGTCGAGGCATCGGCCGGCGACCTGCTGTCACTCGAAGGCATGGACGCGGAAACCGCACGCACGCTCGCCAGCAAAGGTATCCACACTACCGAGGACCTGGCTGAGCTGGCCGTCGATGAGCTGACTGAAATGTCAGCCATGGATGCCGAACGCGCCAAACAATTGATCATGGCCGCACGCGCGCCCTGGTTCGCCCAAGGCTGATACGCCAAGAGGACTGCATGAACGTTGAACAATTCGCCCAGGAACTGAAACTGCCGCCCCAGCTGTTGCTTGAACAGCTGAAAGCGGCGGGCGTCAGCAAAAATGATGTTGTCGATCCCGTCACCGAAGCGGACAAGGCGCACTTGCTCGACTATTTGCGCAAGATGCATGGTGGTGGAACCGAAACCGGCAAAACCAAGATCACCATCACGCGCAAACAGACGGGTGAAATCCGCAAGACCGACAGCACCGGCAAATCGCGCACCATTCAGGTCGAAGTGCGCAAGTCGCGCACCTATGTCAAGCGCGATGCCGCTGTACCGGGAACTGAAGCGCAACCTGCTGCCGAGGCCCTACCGGAAGCCATTCCTGCGCCACCGATCGAAGAGCCGGTTCAGCCCGTGGTCGAGGCCAAGACTGAAGCCCCTGCACCCGAGCCGATCGTCAAGCCGGTTGCGGCCAAACCGGTCAAGGCCAAGGCCAAACCGGTTGCTGCCGAGCCTGCTGCAGTTGAACCCGCAGCAGTCTCGCCCGCGCCTGCGGTCGAGGCTGCTGTGGAACCTGCCGCCGCACCAGCAGTAAGGAAATCCACTCGCATCAAGAAGGCTTCGATTCTGGATGAGGCCGAAGTCAAAGCACGCGAAGAGGAATCACGCCGCGGCCAGGCGCTACAGGAGCGCCAAGCCGCGGATGCCAGGGCCCGTACCGAGCGAGAGGCCTTGCGCAAACAAGCCGAAGCCGCGCGCGAAGCCGCCAAGCTGGCGGAAGCCCAGAAAGCGGCAGCGCCGGCGGCACCCGCTGCGCCGACAGAAAAAACGCTGCACAAGCCGGACAAGCCGGCTGGAGCCAAGGGTGCCAAAGGCCCGGACAAGAAAGCCGGTGGAACCTGGAAGGACGATGCCGCACGCCGCAAGGGCGGGCTCAAGACCCGCGGCGGAGCAGCACCCGAAGCAGGCTGGCGAGGCCGCAAAGGCAAGTCCAAATCCGGCCACGAGGAAACCACCTTCGTCGCACCGACCGAACCGGTCGTGCGTGAGGTGCTGGTACCCGAAACCATTACCGTCGCCGAACTCGCCCACAAGATGTCGGTGAAAGCGGCTGAAGTCATCAAGGCGCTGATGAAGATGGGCAGCATGGTTACCATCAACCAGGTGCTCGACCAGGAAACCGCGATCATCGTGGTCGAGGAAATGGGTCACATCGGCAAACCCGCCGCTCTCGACACACCCGAAGCCTTCCTTGTCGATACAGGCGAAGCAAGCGAAGTGACGAGGCACGCCCGCCCACCGGTGGTCACGGTGATGGGCCACGTCGACCACGGCAAGACCTCGCTGCTCGATACCATCCGGCGCACCCGGGTGGCCAGCGGCGAAGCCGGCGGTATCACCCAGCACATCGGCGCGTATCACGTCGAGACCGAGAAAGGCGTCATCACCTTCCTCGACACCCCGGGGCACGAAGCGTTTACCGCGATGCGGGCGCGTGGCGCGAAAGCGACCGACATCGTGGTGCTGGTGGTCGCAGCCGACGACGGCGTGATGCCGCAAACCATCGAAGCCATCCACCACGCCAAGGCCGCCCAGGTGCCGCTGGTGGTGGCGGTGAACAAGATCGACAAACCCGATGCCAACCCCGAGCGTATTCGTCAGGAACTCGTCGCGCAGGGCGTCACCCCGGAGGAATGGGGCGGCGACACCCAGTTCGTCGAAGTGTCGGCCAAGGCGAACACCAATATCGACGGTCTGCTCGACGCCATCCTGTTGCAGGCCGAGGTGCTGGAACTGCAGGCGGCTTCCGACGGTCCAGCCAAGGGCCTCGTCATCGAAGCCCGTCTCGACAAGGGCAAGGGTCCGGTCGCCACGCTGCTGGTGCAGTCCGGCACCCTGCGCCGTGGCGACATGGTGCTGGCCGGCCAGGTCTTCGGTCGCGTGCGGGCCATGCTCGACGAGGCCGGCAAGACAATAAACGAAGCCGGCCCCTCGATCCCGGTCGAAATTCAGGGCCTGTCCGATGTGCCACAGGCGGGCGAGGACATGATGGTGTTGCCGGACGAGCGCAAGGCGCGCGAAATCGCGCTGTTCCGCCAAGGCAAGTTCCGTGATGTGCAACTGGCGAAGAAACAGGCCGCCAAGCTGGAATCCATGTTCGATCAGATGGGTCAGGGCGAAGTTCAGCACCTGCCCATCGTCCTCAAGGCCGACATGCAGGGCTCCTACGAGGGTCTCGCCCATGCGCTGGGCAAGCTGTCCACCGACGAAGTCAAAGTCAACATCATTCACAGTGGCGTGGGGGCCATCACCGAGTCCGACGTCAACCTCGCCCTCGCCTCCAAGGCGGTGCTGATCGGCTTCAACGTGCGCGCCGATGCCTCCGCCCGCAAACTGGCCGAGTCCAGCGGTGTGAATCTGCGCTACTACAACATCATTTACGAAGCGGTGGATGAGATTAAGTCCGCGTTGTCCGGCATGCTGGCACCCGAGAAGAAGGAAAGCGTCATTGGTACCGTGGAAATCCGCCAGGTGTTCGTCATTTCCAAGGTCGGCACCATTGCCGGTTGCTACGTGCAGGATGGCGTGGTCAAACGCGGCGCCGGTGTGCGCGTGCTGCGCAACAACGTGGTGATCCACCAGGGCGAGCTCGATTCGCTCAAGCGCTTCAAGGACGACGTCAAGGAAGTCAAGGCCAACTTTGAATGCGGCCTGTCGCTGAAGAACTTCAACGACATCCAGGAGGGCGACCTGCTGGAAGTGTTCGAAGTCGTGGAAGTGGCGCGCTCGCTCTAATGCCGAAGGATTTCCCGAGGGCGCGGCGGATCGCCGACCAGATCCAGCGCGAACTGCCGGAGTTGATCCGGCAGGAAGTGAAGGATCCCCGCGTCGGCATGCTGACCATCACCGAGGTGGAGGTCAACCGCGACATGGAATTCGCCAAGGTCTACTTCACCACCCTGGGCGGCGAGGCCGAGCATGCCGCCTGCCTGCAGGGCCTACAACGGGCCAGTGGGTTTCTGCGCTCGCAGTTGTCGCACCGCATGCAGCTTCGGGTGGTGCCCAAACTGACCTTCGTGTACGACCGCTCGGTCGAACATGGCATCGCGCTGACCCACCTGATCGAAACTGCCGTCGCCGAAGACGCCAAACACCCGAAAGACGAGTGAAGCCCGCCCGCCAGCCAGTCGATGGCGTGCTATTGCTGAACAAGCCGGTCGGCATCACCTCCAACGCCGCGCTGCAAAAAGCCAAATGGCTGCTCAACGCCAAAAAGGCGGGGCATACCGGCACCCTTGATCCTTTCGCTGATGGCCTCCTGCCGCTGTGCTTCGGCGAGGCAACCAAGTTTTCGGCCTACCTGCTGGATGCCGACAAACATTACCGCGCGGTGCTGAAACTGGGCGTCACCACCACCACCGGCGATCCCGAAGGCGAAGTGCTCAGCACCCGCGAGGGGGCGGTTACCTGCGCCGCGATCACCACCGTGCTGCCATGCTTCACGGGCGAAATCGAACAAATCCCGCCCATGCATTCTGCGCTGAAGCATCAGGGGCGCCCGCTCTACGAATACGCCCGCGCCGGGATCGAAATCGAGCGTCCCCCCCGCCGGGTTCAGATACGCTCACTGGATATGATCGAATGTGTGCCGCCGCGGGTAACGCTGGATGTGCAATGCAGCGCCGGCACTTATATTCGCACCCTGGCGCAGGATATCGGCGCGGAGCTCGGCTGTGGCGCCCACCTTACCGAACTGACGCGCACGGCTGCGGGTGGCTTCAAACTGGAACACGCATCCACCCTCGCCAATCTGGAAGCGCTCGACATCGGCCAGCGACATGCCCTGCTGCTGCCCGCGGACTGCCTGGTAGCCCATCTTCCCGCGGTGCAACTCGATGCTGCCGATGCCGAGGCGCTGCGCCAAGGCCGCAGCGTCGCACATCCTGCGCTTCATCCGGGCCTGACACGCGTGTATACGACATCGCACGCCTTTATCGGCCTTGCCGATGCCGATGCCGACCGGCTGATCCCGCGCCGGTTGATCGCCACCCAACAGACTTGAGTAAGGCGGCATTTTTCGCGTAAAATACGCCGTTTCCCCGAACGTGTCCCGCTCAGCCGCAGGCCACGCGATTTAGTTAGAAGGAGTACACCATGGCTGTTACCGTCGCTCAAAAAGCTGAAATCGTCCAGAATTACCAACGCGCCGCCGCCGATACCGGCTCCCCCGAAGTGCAGGTTGCCCTGCTGACGGCCCGCATCAATGACCTGACCGGCCACTTCAAGGCCAACATCAAGGATCACCATTCGCGTCGCGGTCTGCTGAAGATGGTGAGCCGCCGCCGCAAACTGCTGGACTACCTCAAACGCACCAATCTCGAAGGTTACAAAACCCTGATCGATCGTCTCGGTCTGCGCAAGTAATCCGCCAGGACCACTGTTGATGATCCGGCACCTTGCTGCACCGGCACAGTGGATGGGGCGCATTGCCCCCTGAATTTCCCACGCCCCGCACTCGCGGGGCGTTTTCATTTTGAAAGGAACTCGCATGAGCGCTATCAAGAAAACTTTCACCTACGGCCGTCACCAGGTCACACTGGAAACGGGCGAAATCGCTCGTCAGGCCGCCGGCGCCGTCATCGTCAACGTTGACGACACTGTGGTGCTGGTCACCGTCGTCGCCAAGAACGAAGTCAAGCCGGGCCAGGATTTCTTTCCGCTGACCGTCGACTACCAGGAAAAGACCTACGCCGCCGGCCGCATCCCCGGTGGCTTCCTCAAACGTGAAAGCCGCCCGTCCGAAGGCGAGACCCTGATCTCGCGCCTGATCGACCGCCCGATCCGCCCGCTCTTCCCCGAAGGCTTCTTCAACGAAGTGCAGATCATCGCCACGGTGATATCTTCCAACCCCGAAGTCAGCGCCGACATTCCCGCGCTGATCGGAGCCTCCGCCGCCTTGTCGCTGTCCGGTCTGCCGTTCGACGGCCCGGTGGGCGCGGCGCGCGTCGGCTTCATCAACGGCGAATACGTGCTCAACCCGACCAACTCCGAGTTGAAGGATTCGGCGCTTAATCTGGTCGTTGCCGGCACCGAAACCGCCGTGCTGATGGTCGAATCCGAGGCGATGGAACTGCCCGAAGACATCATGCTGGGCGCGGTCGTGTTCGGCCATACCCAGATGCAAGCAGCGATCAACGCGATCAACGAACTGGCCGACGAGGCCGGAGCCGACGCCTGGGACTGGCAGCCGCTCGCCGAAGACAGTGCAATGGCGGAGCGCCTCAGGGCGCTGGCCGAAGATGGTCTGCAGCAGGCCTACAACATCAAGCAGAAGCAGGCCCGCATGTCCGCAATCGACGAAGTGCGCAACAAGGCCTTCGCCGAACTCATCAACGCCGACATGGACACCGTCGCGCAAAACCATGTCAAGGACGCTTTCCACCGGCTGGAAGCCGGCGTCGTACGCAACCGCATCCTGTCGGGCCAGCCGCGCATCGACGGGCGCGACACCCGCACCGTACGTCCGATCACCATCCGTACCGGCGTGCTGCCGCGCACCCACGGTTCCGCCCTGTTCACCCGCGGCGAGACCCAGGCGCTGGTGGTCACCACGCTGGGAACCGGCCGTGACGAACAGACCATCGACGCGCTCGAAGGCTCCTACTCCGACCGCTTCATGCTGCACTACAACATGCCCCCCTACGCCACCGGAGAAACCGGCCGCGTCGGCTCGCCCAAGCGCCGCGAAATCGGCCACGGCCGCCTGGCCAAGCGCGCGCTGATGGCCGTGCTGCCGAGCAAGGAAGAGTTCGGCTACACCATGCGTGTGGTGTCGGAAATCACCGAATCCAACGGCTCGTCGTCGATGGCCTCGGTGTGCGGCGGCTGCCTGTCGCTGATGGACGCCGGCGCGCCGCTGAAGGCGCACGTCGCTGGCATCGCCATGGGCCTGATCAAGGAAGGCAACCGCTTCGCCGTGCTGACCGACATCCTCGGCGACGAAGATCACCTCGGCGACATGGACTTCAAGGTTGCGGGTACCGAAAAAGGCGTGACCGCGCTGCAGATGGATATCAAGATCACCGGCATCACCACGGAAATCATGCAGGCCGCGCTGTCGCAGGCGAAGGAAGGCCGCATGCACATCCTCGGTATCATGAAGTCATCGGTCTCCGGCAGCCATGAAATGTCGGCCTACGCGCCGCGCATCATCGCGATGAAGATCAACCCGGAAAAGATCCGCGACGTGATCGGCAAAGGCGGCGCCGTGATTCGCGCGCTGACCGAGGAAACCGGCACCCAGATCGACATCCAGGAAGATGGCAGCGTGAAGATTGCCTGCACCAGCATGGAAGCCGGCGAACTCGCCAAGAAGCGCATCGAGGAAATCACTGCCGAAGTCGAAGTCGGCAAGGTCTACGAAGGCGCGGTCATCAAACTGCTGGACTTCGGTGCGATCGTCAATGTGCTGCCCGGCCGCGACGGCCTGCTGCATATCTCGCAGATCGCCCACGAGCGCGTCAACACCATCGGCGACTACCTGAAGGAAGGCCAGGTCGTGAGGGTGAAAATTCTGGAAGCCGACGAGAAAGGCCGCCTGCGCCTGTCGATGAAGGCTCTGCTGGAGGCTCCTGCACCCGCAGTCACCGACAGCGAAACACCTGAGAACGCAGGCTGAGTCCGTCTGCTCCCTTTAAAACCGCGCTCTCGGGCGCGGTTTTTTTGGCGCTTATGCTGGAACCTGCGGAAACTTCACGCTGACCACCAGGCCTGTTCCCGCCTCAGCCGTGTCCAGACTCACCCCTGCACCATGCAGATGTGCGATGCGCTGCACAATCGTCAAGCCCAGCCCCGCTCCATCCACGCCGCTCGACAGCCGATGAAAGGGTGCAAATACTGCTGCACGCTGCTGCTCGGGGATGCCGGGGCCATTATCCACCACGCGCCATGTCACGCCCTGCTCCGAACTACGCACTGTCAGGGTGATCCGAGTTCCGCCATAGCGCAGCGCATTGTCGATCAAATTGGCGAGCATTTCCCGCAACAGTTGTGCGTCACCCATCACCCATGCCTCGCCGCCGCTTGATTCAAAACCGATTTCCACTCCTTTATCCAGCGCCTGGGGCGCCCATTCACGGGCAACCGCCCTGACAACCTCCGCACCGTCCACTCGGTTCAAGTGCAGGGTGTTCTCGGCCACATCGACGCGGGCCAGAATGAGGAGCTTCTGAACCAGGTCCCCCATGGTTTGCGTCGACTGTGCGATACGCACCAAAGCGCGTTGCGCATCTTCATGGCGTGCACTCGCAAGTGCGGCTTCGGCCTGAGCACGAATGCCGGCAATAGGGGTTCGCAATTGATGCGCGGCATCGGAAACAAAGCGCGATTGCGCCTCGACCGCTTCTGCCAGACGCTGCAACAGCGAATTGATTTCATCCAGAAATGGCCGCAATTCCGCGGGCGTGCCTTCGAGCGGAACCGGACTCAGGTCGAATACTTTTCTCGCCGACAAGCGGTCACGCAATCGGCCCAATGGCTTGAGGCCCCGCCTGACACCATAGGCAATGGCAGCCGCCGCAGTCAGGGTCATGAGCAACATCGGGATCACGATCGCCAGCGTGGAACGACTGGCTAGCGCCATGCGGCGTGACAGTGTTTCGCCAACCTGAACCAACGCCACCCCGCTCGCACTGGTCCCCTTGAGTGAAAGCGCAAATGCAGCCACACGGACTTTTTCCCCGTCCTTGAAGCCATCATAGATAATCAGCTGACCTGGCCTGATGCCTTTGTTCCCCGGAAGCGGCGGCATCTTGAGCTCGCCTTCAATCACCCGGGCATTTTGGTCAAGAACCCGATGGAATAACAAATCCTCCTGGTCAAACACCATCATTTCACGTGCGGCGATCGGAAGGTCGACCCGGACCGTCCCGTGCAAAACTTCAACCCTGTCCGCCAGTGCATAGGTTCGCCGAACCAGCGAACGGTCAAACGCCTCATTGATGAAATACTGGCTGGAAAAATGGGCGATGACCCACACCAGAATGAACAACGGCAACATCATCGACAGCATGCGTGCAATCAGTTGCCGCCGCAGACTCTTTTGGTTTTCTTTGCTCAACGCTCTGCTTCCAGAAGATAACCCAGGCCGCGCAAGGTGCGGATCATCACCCCCGAGTCCGCCAGCTTGCGCCGCAACCGGTGGACATAGACCTCCACCGCATTGTCTCCCACACCCTCGTCCCAGCCTGTCAGACGGTCCGCAATGGACTCCTTGGCCAGAACCCGCCCAGCATGATTAAGCAAAATCTCAAGCACCTCCATCTCGCGTGCGGACAAAACGAGCGGCTTCTCGTCAACGCTTGCCTGCCGCTTGATGCTATCGAAACTGAGCCGCCCCACGCGTATCCGGGTGTCAGCCACGCCATGTGTCCGCCGCAGCAAGGCGCGCAATCGAGCCAGCAACTCGTCCAGCGCAAACGGCTTGAGCAGGTAATCATCAGCCCCGGCATCCAGGCCCCTTACCCTGTCTTCCACCGTATCGCGCGCAGTCAGAATCATTACCGGCAAGGTCGCACCACGTTTGCGCATATTGCGTAGCACCTCCAGACCCTCACGCCGCGGCAGGCCCAGATCAAGCAGCACGGCATCGTAGACGTAGCCAGTCAGTGCGTTTTCCGCCTGCACGCCATCCCGTGTCCAGTCGACGGTAAATCCTGCCTGCTGGAGTTCCCTTGCATGAGATTCAAAAGCAGGATACGCGCGTAGAAGTTTTAGGAATCTTCTCTTCGGACCGGGGTTCGACTCCCCGCACCTCCACCATGCTTCGTTTTAAGCGAAGCTAAAAATGAAGATTGCAACGGCGAAGTAAATTTATTTACGAAACCTTATAACTTAATCCTATTGAAGAATGATGTTTATAAGTCCCTCATTCACCGACAAAAAGATACCACTCATCAAGCTTCAATTGTTAAAACTAAGTTGATTGTCTAAGTTTATTAAAGAAAATAAATATCTTTAGACAAAAGTGGTACCATCACTCCATATCATTATAAAAGAAAATAAAATTCTAAATTTGTTTAATCTTTGGCTAAAAAGATTTTGGCAATTAATTGGATTTGAAGCCGCTGCCTGGATTTTTGGATTACTGTTCTTAATATTGGTTCACACACCTGGAGAAACACAT
>Ga0210129_1000407_pt1 | contig 10340 bp, 4 predicted proteins | sample WestPond_Cattail_2_FD_185582 | JGI IMG/M metagenome (GOLD analysis project Ga0210129, IMG submission 185582) | Wetland microbial communities from the San Francisco Bay, California, USA, that impact long-term carbon sequestration -... | ecosystem: Environmental > Aquatic > Marine > Wetlands ... | reverse complement strand
ATACTTCTTTTTATTTAAAAATAAAAACTTACTACTATATAATATCCTCATATTCAATTAATTAATGCTAAATATCACCGTTCAGTAGACCCTAAATAACCAATTGCTGTCATTGCAAAAGTATTCATATCTCAAAATCAGGTATTTATATGAAGCAAAAAATGTTATTTTCGTATGTACTACAGATGGTCTGATAACTTTTTCTCCTGACTTTAAGAGATTTGATAATATTAAATTCAACTACAACGCAAGAAGTCCATATAGAACTAACGGACTAAGCAATAACAATATAATGAAAGTATTCATGGATAGTTATCATAATATTTATGTCGTAGAGTACAGCGGTGGATTTAGCAGGATACTATCAAAAAATCTTTTGTCGGATCATTTAGTTTTTAAAACATACGATGAGCGAAACGGGTTATTATCCGACCTAACCATGTCAATATTAGAAGATAGCCATAAATTTCTTTGGATATTTATGGAAAAAGGAATATCCAAATTCAATCCTATAACAGGCGTTTTCAATAATTTTGATAAATCATTCTTCATGAAAGATTTTTCTATATCAGAAGCTCAACCGTTAACAGACGGCCAAGGCAACATATGTATAGGTACCGATTCAGGAACATTAAATATACCACCAACTATATTGCATAAAAGGAATTTTGTTCCTCAAATTGTATTTACCGAAATAAAATCACAAAATATAATTTTCAAGAATAATCGTTACGACTCAGATATATTAAAAATAAATCCTGATGAGCGATGCTTCTCCGTACAATTTGCCGCTTTAGATTACATCAATACCAACGATATTAAATATGCTTATAGATTAAAGGGCGGTGATGAAGAATGGCATTATATCGGTACCAGCCGTATAGCGAACTTTATTAATATCCCCAATGGCAAATATGAGCTACAAGTAAAATCGACTAATGGTGATGGGGTATGGTATAATAATATTCGTACACTGAGAATCATCGTCGTACCAACATTTGGTGAATCTCCATTAGCATGGGTGCTCTATTTATTGATCTCCATTGCAATTATGTTCACAATAATATATATTTTGTTTTACATTTACCGCCTACGCCATCAAGTAGATATTGAGCAACAACTCTCTGATGTAAAATTGCGTTTTTTCACAAACATATCGCATGAGCTAAGGACGCCACTGACTCTAATAAGTAATCCGATTGAAGAAGTTTTAGAAAATGAACACATATCTGATCAGGCAAAAGGCTATTTATCTATTGCCAAGAGCAACACTGATAGAATGTTGAGACTTATAAATCAACTTCTTGATTTCAGAAAGATTCAAAACGATAAAATGAAAGTTTTAATTGAAGAAGTCGAAATTGTGTCTTTTTTGTACAAAATTGCTGACAATTTTAAATCCATTGCAGAAGAACGTCATTTGCACTACATATTTTCTCCGGAGATAGAAAGACAAATAATATGGGCTGATAAAGACAAGTTGGAAAAAATATTTTATAATCTTATCTCAAATGCTTTTAAATACACCCCGGAAAGCAAAAGCATTATTATTATAATAAGTAAGAAAGAGCAGACATTGTCGGTACAAATAAAAGATGAAGGCATCGGCATAAATCCTACGATGTTTGCAAAAATCTTTCAACGTTTTGAAACATTCGCACCAACAAATACCATTCCGTCTTCAGGTATCGGGTTATCAATTGTAAAAGATTATGTAGAATTACACCATGCAAAAATTGATGTAAATAGTGTTGTAGGCAAAGGAAGTAAATTTATAGTTACATTTCTTTTAGGTAAAGAACATTTTATAAAAGATCCGAATGCCGAGTTCATATTAAATGATAATGTAGACAACAATATATCTAAAAATGACGACCAGATCGATTTCCCTCAAAATCAATATGAAACTTTAACTATACTAATAGTCGAAGACAATAAGGAATTACGCTATTTTTTGAAAAGCGTTTTAATTAAAGACTATAATATACAGGAAGCCGTAAATGGACTCGAAGGTATGAAAGCCGCATCCGAAAACATGCCCGATATTATCATTACAGATATTATGATGCCAGTAATGGATGGTATGGAAATGATAAAAAATATTAAGTCAGATAAAAATATTTGCCATATACCTATAATAGTAATAACAGCCAAAGCTTCATTAGACGACAGAATAGCCGGTATAAAAAACGGAGCTGACGATTACCTTATTAAACCATTCAGTTCATCATACTTAAAGGCAAGGATTATTTCCATCCTGGAACAAAGGAAACAAATGCAGAAGCATTATATTCAACTATTATTAGAGAAGGAAGCATTATCAACAAAAGATGAGGCAAACACTTTGCCATCTCTCACGCATAACTATGACGAAGAGTTTATAAACAAAGTATCAAAATTTATTGAACAAAACATTGATAATGCCAATCTAACTGTAGATGAACTTTCTAAATATCTAAATACCAGTCGTACCGTATTATATTGTAAATTAAAAGCAATAATAGGGCTATCGCCTATAGAACTTATTATGAGGAAAAGAATCAACCATGCTGCATTACTAATTGAAGAAGGCAAATATACTTGTTCACAAGTCGCATACATGAGCGGTTTTTCCGATCCGAAGTATTTTAGTAAATGCTTTAAACGCTTTAAAAACATTGCACCGAGTAAATACAATGGTAAAAATATTATCTAAAATACCCAATATAACAATAAAACACCATTACAGATAAATAATACACTACTAATTATTTCATTTTCAGGACATTTACGTCCAAATTTTATAATAACTTTAAAACACTAAAAGATGAAAGATTTAATAATCTTATTTCGAAAGGCGACAATCACTGCTTTAATGTGTTTGTTGTGTTCGATTGCTTTTGCGCAAAGTCATTCAGTGACAGGTATTGTTAAAGATGTATCAGGCGAGCCGATGATCGGTGTAAACATCGCCGTAAAAGGAACAGCCTCAGGAACAGTAACTGACATTGACGGGAAATTCTCACTATCAAATGTTCCGGAAAAAGCTATACTCACAATATCCTTTATAGGATATGTAAAGCAAGAAATAGCTGTCGGTGAACAAAAAAGTCTTAACGTAACATTAGTTAGTGATTCAAAAACATTAAAAGATGTTGTCGTCGTTGGATACGGTACAATGAAGAAGTCCGATCTGACCGGTTCTGTTACATCTGTTACAAGTGAAAATTTCAAAACAGGTATGGATTTAAGTCCACAGCAATTGATGCAAGGAACATTAGCCGGAGTAAATGTAAGTGAAAATAGTGGTAAACCTGGTGGGTCAAGCACTATCAGAGTCAGAGGAGGGACGTCAATATCAGCATCGAATGATCCGTTATTTGTAATTGACGGTGTACCTATCTCTACTACTGTTGGTGTAGGTAATGCAAATCTCTCCGGAAACACAGGTAAGAACGATTACTTCGACCAAGAGCCTTCCAACCCTCTCTCAAGCATTAACCCAAATGATATTGAATCTATCAACATTTTAAAAGATGCTTCTGCAACAGCTATATACGGCTCGCGCGGAGCTAATGGCGTAGTTCTTATAACTACCAAAAAAGGGAAAGCAGGAACTGAACAACTTAATTACAGTTACAGTTTGGGAACGTCAAACGTTACTAAAAAATTGGACGTATTAACAGCAGACGAATATAGAAGTGAAATAAAATCATTAGGATTAACTATTGATGACAAAGGAGATAATGCAAATTGGCAAGATCGCATATTCCATAGCGCATCCACATTCAACCACTATTTATCATTTATGAGTGGTAACGAAAGAACCAACTATAGAGCTTCATTGGGTTATGGAGAACAACAGGGTATTATTATAGGATCTAACATGAACGATGCCAATATTAGAATGAATGTAATACATTCAGCTCTAAATGACAAATTGAAAATAGATTTAAGATTAAATTATGGTGAGAGTTACACAAATCAGTCTCCTATATCAAATACGGTAGGCAGTGAAATGGGGACATGTATGCTTTACGAGGCATACGTATTCAATCCGACATACCCTATTCGTGATTCTGAGGGGAATTATTATAATGTTGCACCATATCGCGTTAATCCTGTCTCTTTTTCCGATCAAGTTTTAGATAAACGTCGTATAAGAAGACTTATAGGCGACATGACAGCGACTTACAATTTTTACAAGCCATTCACTTTTCAAGTAAATATGGGATATAATTATGATAACACAAACAGAAATTCATACATCTCAAAAAACAGCTTATTGGGAAATGGCTATGGCGGCTATGTTAGTGTTCAGAAACTTGAAGACTATTCAAAATTGCTTGAAACGATATTGAAATACAATCAAAGTTTCGGTAAGCACAATATTGATGCAATGGCCGGTTACTCATACCAATATTTTTATGATGATATGGACAGAACAACTGCTTACGGTTTTTTATCAGATACATTTAAATGGTATAGCTTAGACGCAGCACAATCTATTGAAAGTATAAGCAGTTCGGCAGAAAGCAATAAACTCATATCAATGTATGGACGAATAAATTATAACTACGATGATAAATACTTAGTAACGGCCACCCTTCGTCGTGACGGTTCCAGCCGTTTCGGTTCAGGTCACAAATGGGGATTATTTCCATCGGCTGCCTTATCATGGAGAATATCAAAAGAAAAATTCTTCAAATGCAATTTCGTTTCAGACCTTAAATTGCGCGCGAGCTATGGGGTAACAGGTAACCAAGAAATAGGCAACTATAATTCTCTGACAACATTAGGTGCCAGTAGTAGCGGCTACATTGTCGGTGGAAACAAAATCACAATCGTATTGCCACAACAATATTCAAATCCTGACTTGAAATGGGAACAAACGGCACAAACAGATTTTGGTGTTGATTTCAGTCTATTCAATAGTAGAATAAGAGGAAACGTAGATTACTATTATAAACGTACATCTGACTTATTGTTGTCGGTTGCAGTACCATCTCCATCATTAATTACTTCACAAATAGCTAATGTCGGTACAGTTACCAATAAAGGTATAGAAGCAGAATTAGGACTTGACGTTATAAATTACAAAGACTTCTCATGGGATGCAAATTTAAATGCCAGTCATAATAAGAATAAAGTAACAAGCCTATCAAACGGCAAATGGACAGGCAACAATGTACAAGTTGCTCCATGTCAGGGGCAAGGCCTATCAGGCACTTATGCACAGCTGATAATGGAAGGTCAACCTCTCGGCACATTCTACGGAAAGAAATTCACAGGCGTTGTAAACGGGGTTGAACAATTCGCTAATAACGGGGCCAAACAAATTATAGGTTGTGCTCAACCCAAACTTACATTCGGCATCACAAACACTTTTAGATATAAACAATTAAGTTTGTCTGTAATGATGAGAGGTAGCGTAGGTAATGATGTATACAATGCTATGGCAAATAACTTATCATATTTGAGTTACCTACCCGGAAAGAATGTACTGAAACGTGCCATTACCGATGGAGTATCCAGAGACCAACCGGTCACTTACTCCTCAAGATTTATTGAAAACGGTTCATTTTTACGTATGGATAATGTGACTTTAGGATATGATTTCAACGTTAAACAATTGTTGATTACTAAAGCCAGAATTTATATGTCGGCACAAAATCTATTTATAATAACCGGATATAAAGGTGTTGACCCTGAAGTAAATTCAGAAGTATCAAGAACCGGAATAGCCCCACTCGGTGTAGATTATTTAAGTTATCCCAAGGCAAGGACATTTAGCTTCGGAATTAATATCACATTCTAACTATTAATATCTTATAATTATGAAAACAAAAAATGTATTTAAAATATTAGCACTTTCAACAGGATTAGTATTATTGGCATCTTGCACTAATCTTGATGAAGAAATTTATGGGAAATTATCTCCAGACACTTATTATAAAACAGAGGATGAAGCTCTTTCGTCCGTAGCTGGCGTATATTATAGATTATCATACATGCTATCTCCAAGTACAGACGGATGGAGAGCCGGAGAATACGGGACTGACGAAATGTTTTGTCCAGGCAGAGCAAGTGGAGGATGGTATGATGAAGATAACATGCAAATGATGTCACACACTGTAAAATCAGACAATGGTGCAATAAAACGATTATGGGGTACTTATCTATTTCCTGAAATAGGTGCTGCTAATGCTGTATTAGCTAGTTTGAAAGAATCGCCAAACGTTTCAAAGTTCAATGGATTGATTGCTGAAACAAGAGCATTAAGAGCCTACGGTTACTATTATGCAATGGATTATTTCGGCAATGTCCCGATTTTTACGGGCGCCAAAGTTGATCCTAATAATCTGCCGACGACCAACACGCGCAAAGATGTCTATGATTTCATAGTAACCGAATTCAAAGCTGCCGCTAAAGACTTACCATCAATTACAGCTGTTAGCAAAACAGCTTATTATCCTCGATTCACAAAAGAAGCAATATACACAGCATTAGCATCACTATATCTAAATGCTAAGGGTTACACAGGCACAGATGATTATGAAGATGTTATCGCTATGTGCGACAGCGTTATAAATACTAATGCATATTCCTTAGAGAAAAACGTTGGGGACTGTTTCCTTGCCACAAACAAATCGAAATCTACTGAGATTATATCCTCATTTTCTGTAGATCCATCAAAAAATGCAGGTAGTAACCAATTTATCCTTTATACACAAAATGCATTGGACCAATACAAATATAGCTTGCCATTTAGTCCTGCAAATGGATATTGCTTCACAGATGATGCGTTGAGCCGTTACGAAAAATGTGATAATAGATTAAAACTACTCGAATACGGACCTCAATATTATCTTGACGGTGTCACTCCACTATGTTACTCAAATGGGACACAACTTGTATTGACTACCATTAAAGACATGGTATCAGCGGCTGACAACGAAGGATATCGTGTGTTAAAATACTCTCCCATTGGCGTTACATGGTCAGGTTACAATGCAAATAATGACCTCGTATTAGAAAGATATGCTAATGTACTTCTTATGAAAGCCGAAGCCGAATTCAGATTAGGGAAAAATACGGATGATGCATTAAAACTTGTGAACCAAATACGGCAAAGAAGTAATTGCCCGACATGGACGGATCTATCATTACAAAAAATAGAAGATGAACGTGCCCGTGAATTTATATGGGAAGGGCAACGTCGTAGAGATATGATTCGTTTTGGAGATTTCTTCACTGGAAAGTGGTTCTACAAAACTACAACTACTGAAGATTGGCGTGGTATATACCCGATTCCTGATTATGAGTTACAAAATAATCCGAAATTAAAACAAAATACGAATTATTAAATCAACTCAACATTGAATATTAAAATCGATTAAAGAATTGCGTAAACGACTAAGCAATAGAAGATATTATAAAATGAATACACAATTTAGGAATGAATCTCTTTGTATGTAATGATAATCTGTGAATTCGTAAATGTGTAAATATCTTTCTATTACTTTTGTCGTTTATTTATATGGAAATAGTCATATGTAAAAAGCACCTATTGCATGGAAGTTTTTTTCAAAGCTTATTGCTGTTGGTGTAATAACAAATTAAAAGAATATCAATAATGAAAAGATTAGTTCTTGTATTGTCAACATTTATTACTTTAAGCTGTCACGCGCAAAAGTATGAAACATATGGAATAGAGGAAGCTATGCCGTCATCGTTTGCAAAAATAAAAGCAACGCTCACCTACCCGCTTTCGTGGCAAAATGCAGGGGGAAAAGATTTTAAATCATGGCAACAAAAAGGAAAAGATGAACTGATGAAATGCTTAAATCCTGCTCCACCAGTAATTCCTTTCGACTTAAAAGTAATTGAGAAAGAACAACGTAATGGTTATATAGTTGAAAAAGTGGTATTTAATATATCGTCTTTTGATCGTGTTTCCGGTTATCTACTGATACCCGAAACAGGTAAAGCTCCATATCCTGCTATTGTCCTTTTGCACGACCACGGTGCAAAATTCTCAATAGGTAAAGAAAAAATGGTACATCCATTAAAGTATGAAGAAAACAATATTATTTCAGAATACGGAAGAAAGATTGACGCAAAAGGTAAACCTATACTTGAGCATCATAAACTTATAGACGAATGCAATCAATGGGTTAAAGCTTGCTATGACAGCATATATGTTGGTGATGAATTGGCTGCTAACGGATACGCGGTTTTCTGTACAGATGCACTACTTTGGGGCGAACGCGGACGTAAAGAAGGCTCGAGTTACGACACGCAAGAAGCATTGGCTTGTAACTTACAACAAATGGGATATTCATGGTGCGGCATTATGACATACGATGATATTGCATCAGTAAACCTGCTGAAAACAATACCTGAAATAGATAAGAACAGAATTGGCACACTAGGTTTTTCAATGGGAGCGCATCGTGCTTGGTTGCTATCTTCAGCTTGTAGTGATATAAAAGCAGGTGCTGCCATTTGTTGGATGTGCACTACAGATTCATTGATGACTTTAACCAACAATCAAAATAAAGGTGGTAGTGCATGGAGCATGCTCGTACCTGGAATAGTAAACTACATGGATTATCCGGATGTTGCTTCACTGGCTTGCCCGAAACCGATGTTATTTTTCAACGGACTAAAAGATAAACTGTTTCCTGTTGATGGAGTAAAAGACGCATATTCCAAGATGCACAAAGTATGGCAAAGCCAAGGAGCAGATAGCAAATTAGTTACAAAATTCTGGAATGGTCCGCATTTTTTCAGTCGCCAGATGCAAAAAGAAGTTATGCAGTTCTTTGACTGTTATTTAAAAAATAATTAATCTATTTTTTGTGTAAATAATCATTCTCACAATTTATCGGGTTACCTAATATTGGTAAATCCTGCCATGTTTAATAGCATTTCAACTACGAAAGCACAAGTAGTTAATATTCTTTTTAGCATTATCAAAATAAAAATACAAAGAATTAGGTTGCTAAGTTCCCAAAGAACTTAGAAGTGACCATGAACATGCGGCGTTACGCAACAATTTTTTTATATATAGAAACGAACAACGTTACAACCCCCTTCGTTTACACTTTAACTCATTGGCGTTTCATTTCATCATGTAAAATAGGTATAATTTGAGACTTATCTAACTAAGAATTCTTTTATATGAAGATTTGAGTATCTTTGTTTTCGACTTTTCATCGTTAGAGTCGTATAGCTAAATGCAGTAACAAGAATACAGATGGAGCAAAAAGTCCTCTACCGACTGACGAGGCTGTCTTACGAGAATATGTGTCTGCTTCAGACCCTGAACAACAGTTGATGAACAGTCAGTTGGCCGCCATCATTAAAGTTCTTGTTTCAGTACTGAGCCCCAAGCAACATTTACCTTTCAGATAATGACAGGAAAAGATGCCATTGACGAAGCAAGCATCATTGCCTACCAAAACGATACTTTCTATAGGATGCAGCCAAATAAAGACGAGAACTTATATATAAGCTATATACAAAAAAAGCTCTACAAAAAGAGTAGTTATGAACTTTTAAAGAAGAAGATTTATGAGAGCAAATATTAACCTTTCATTACTTGTGATATTCTTGCTATTCATGGCATCATGCACAAACCGTGAATGCAGAATGAGTACTGTTGTCAACAAAGACGGTTCCTGCGAACGCACGTTCGAGGTTAAGCTTGATCCCGCTCAGCTGGTCAGCGGTAAAATTGACGCCAACCGAAATATTGTAAGAACCGGAACAGGCTGGCAGTTGAGTTGGTCGATTAAGGGACAAGCCACCAGACATCCGCTTCCCATGAGCCGCAAGACGTACGACTCCATCCGGTCACATTGCAGCAAGAGGGTATGTGATACAATTACTGTATTTATATCCGGGAAGTGGCAGTCGGCCAAAGTTATGGGTGAACATACCAGCTTCAATCTTGACAGAGGAAAGACGGTTAAACCGGAAACTAAACTTCGGCGTTCATTCAGATGGTTTTATACCTATTATTCCTATCGTGAAACTTATCATCGGCAGAATCTATACTTTAAAGTTCCACTTGAAAAATTCATGACGAAGGATGAAATAGGATTTTGGTTCAAAGGTTACCCTAATCTTGCCAAAGGATTGAACGGCATTGAGCTGGACGATATTATGAGCAGCATCAAAGATAAATATAGTAAGTGGTTGACAGCAAATTACTTTGAGGCAATAAATCAATTAATCGTTGGCAACTACTATCTGGTTAAGAATACACCTGTCAGCAAACAAGGCTTCATTCATCTTCACGACGCTCTTAAGAAAAGATTCATGAAGGAAAAAGAAGATGCCTTTGATGAAGA
>Ga0210129_1000406_pt1 | contig 10351 bp, 10 predicted proteins | sample WestPond_Cattail_2_FD_185582 | JGI IMG/M metagenome (GOLD analysis project Ga0210129, IMG submission 185582) | Wetland microbial communities from the San Francisco Bay, California, USA, that impact long-term carbon sequestration -... | ecosystem: Environmental > Aquatic > Marine > Wetlands ... | reverse complement strand
ATATTATCTTTGTATCAGTAATTGATATATAAAATATTAATCAAATAATAAGGAGAGATAAACAATTATGCTTTTAAGACACAAGTATTCAAAAAGAGAGGAAGCCATCATAATAAGAGAGGCGACCGTAACACTCCGGGAAATTGGAGTGGCTATTATGGAAGGTTTCGTTGATGCCCAAATGAAACGGGTTAATAAAAACAACCTTAGCAACGACCGTAGTATGTCAAGTAATGTTCGCGCAATTAACCTGAGTGACAACCTACAGGTAAAGCCGCAAGTGGCTATTGTAAAGGTAGATGTACCTAAAAAGGAACAGCAAGAATTGCTGAAACCTGAAACATCGTGTAAACAAATAGCCGCAAAAGAACGCAAAGTGAATCATGATCCGCACCACATAGTGCTGTCATCACCGATACCTACAGCCGAAGACAGAAAGAAAACAGGCTCTGAAATAACCAAGTTGGAATGGTATATGCAAAGCAACTACATATTAAGGTATAACGAAGTAACCGGTCAAACTGAATACAAGCATCGTGGAAGCAATGAACCTTTCAAAAAGGTAACCGACAGGGTGATTTATGCAATGTGTACAGAAGCACGCAAATCGGGAGTAAACGTTTGGGATAACGATATAAAGAGACATACATACTCCTCACATATAGAGGTGTTCCACCCGATGAAAGGCTATCTTGATTCACTCCCGAAATGGGACGGAAAAGACCGTGTAACACCATTAGCCGAAAGAGTTTCAAAGAGCGAGTATTGGGTAAAACACTTCCACACATGGATGCGTGGCCTGACAGCTCAATGGTTGGGAAAAGACAAGCTTCACGGCAACAGCGTTGCACCTATACTTATAAGCAAAAGACAGGGAAGGCAAAAGTCTACATTCTGTAAACTGCTGTTGCCTGATGAATTGCAACCGTATTATCTTGACAGATTAAATATCAACTCCACAGCAAGAGCCGAAGAGAAGTTGACGGAATTTGCTCTTATAAACCTTGACGAAATAGACAAATACTCTGCAAAAGGCATGGCATCGCTAAAGAATCTTATGCAAATGGCAACGGTAAATACGAAGAAAGCCTATCAACAAGGCTTAAGCGAGCTGCCGAGAACCGCCTCATTCATAGCCACTTCAAACAGAAGAGACTTATTGACCGACCCGACAGGAAGCAGACGTTTCATTTGTATGGAAGTGGATAAAAAGATAGACTGTTCACCTATAGACCACGCACAAATATACGCCCAATTAAAAGAAGAGTTAGAACAAGGCAAACGTTATTGGTTTGAAGAGGACGAAGAGGCCGAGATAATGGCACATAACGCTGCATATCAACGCAATACGATAGAAGCTGATGTCTTCGACACATTGTTCAGGAAACCAATAGGCAATGAAAAGACTATAAAACTTTCAGCACGAGAAATATACGACGAAATGAAAAAGACCGATAAAGAAGCGATGAAAGGCATAAAGGAAAGTAAGATTTGGAGCCTACTCAAAGATTTGGATTATCGCAAAGAGCATTACGAAGATGGAAATAAATATGCTATAATAAAGAAATATTAGCGCAAAGTGCTATCAGCATGGGGTTGGAACCGAAGATGATACAAAACATACCCTAATATCTAATTTTTAACACACTCCTATCTGCAAAATAATGTCTACTTTTGCAGTAATTAGAACTTTTAATTAGTGCAAGAGATGAAAAACAAAATAATTTTTTGTTGTGCTGTGCTGTTTGTTGCATTCCAATACAATAATATGTCGGCTCAGGAAATGACTCCGCAGGCAAACAGACTTTTAAGTAATACGATAGATGTCAGCCGCGACTTTGCAGATTTTACCAATATCTACTTTTTTGCAGACAGTCTGGCATCTTTCAATCCACAAACAGGTGAAGGAAAAGTAAAATGGAAACGGCAAAGTTTATACACTCGCCAGGCGTTCAACACCAATACTATTCTGCCTCAATCATTGAAAATGCTTGATTTCCCGTCAACGGAATATGAAAATGACCCGGTGTTTAATTTCGCAATAGATTTCATATCTGACAATACCGTGCGCTTAAAATGGCTTACTTCAAAGATAGAGCCTAAAAACGCCGATGAATTGATGTTGGTAAAAAAACCTCAAAATACTCATTGCTGGAAATACGTGCCTATAACCAACGGATATAAATACCAAAGTCCTGCCGGTAGCATTGTAATAGAAAAATATCCCTGGCGCATATTGCTTTATGACGCTCAAGGCAAACTGATGACGTCAACACGCCGATGGATTGATAACGATTCTACGCAAGTAAAGGTGTTGCCGTTTAATTTTATCCGTCGTGGCAATGACAACTCACGCAGTATAGAGCCTGTTTTCTCCATTTCTCCCGGAGAAAAAATAGTAGGCTGCGGAGAATCATTCACCGCTCTAAACAAAGTGGGACAAAAGATAAACCTATTTGTAACCGATCCGCAAGGACCTGAAACTGCCGGTATGTACAAGCCTGTTCCTTTCTTCATGAGCAGTAGGGGATACGGAATGTTCATGCATACATCGGCTCCTGTAACGTGCGACTTCGGAGCTACACATGTGGGAACTACCAAACTGTTCATGATGGACGAAACAGCTGACCTTTTTATCTTCTTCGGTGAACCGAAAAAGATTCTTGATGAATACACCTCACTTACAGGTAAAGCACCAATGCCTCCTCTGTGGAGCTTCGGCACATGGATGAGCCGTATCTCTTACTTCAAACAGGAAGAAGGCTATGATGTTGCAGCCAAATTGCGCAAATACAAAATTCCCGCCGACGTGATACACTTCGATACAGGTTGGTTTGAAACAGATTGGCAATGCGACTATAAGTTTGCTCCCAGCCGTTTCAGCAACCCGCAAAAGATGATTGACGACCTCAAAAAAGAAGGTTTTCACATATCGCTTTGGCAACTACCCTACTTCACTCCCCGCAACAAATACTACAAGGAGATTGTTGACAGCGGACTTTGCGTACATAATGCCAACGGAACATTACCTTACGAGGATGCCATTCTGGATTTTTCAAATCCAAAAACTGTGACGTGGTATCAAGATAAATTATCCGGATTGCTCAAAATGGGTGTCGGTGCAATAAAGGTGGACTTCGGCGAAGGTGCTCCTTACGATGGAGTATATGCTTCAGGAAAAGGTGGATTGTACGAACATAACTTATATCCGCTAAGATATAATAAAGCTGTTGCCGACATTACCAGACGAATAAAAGGTGAAAATATTATTTGGGCTCGCAGCGCATGGGCCGGCTCACAACGCTATCCGTTGCACTGGGGCGGTGATGCTTCAAACACAAACATGGGGATGGCAGCCGAATTGCGCGGTGGCCTGTCATTCGGATTAAGCGGATTTTCGTTTTGGAGCAACGACATTGGAGGATTCGTCCAGAAATCGCCTGAGAATCTTTATCGCCGCTGGTTACCTTTCGGATTCCTGACTTCACACAGTCGTGCTCACGGTGCACCTCCAAAGGAACCGTGGATGTATAACGAAAGTTTTGTAAATGCCTTTCGCGATTGCGCCGATATGAAATATGAGATGATGCCCTACGTATATGCCCAAGCCAAAGCCTGCACCGAACAGGGTCTGCCTATGGTTCGCGCACTTTGCATAGAATATCCGAATGATCCTGCCGTATGGAACATCGACGATCAATATCTGTTCGGCAGCGATATATTAGTGGCTCCAATGATGGAGGACGGCATATCACGCGACGTATATTTGCCCGGTGGAAAATGGATTGACTACCAATCGGGAAAAGTTTACGACAAAGGATGGAACAATGTTCCAACCGGACATATTCCTGCTGTAATATTAGTGCGTGAAGGTGCAATTATTCCCCATATAGATTTAGCTCAATCTACCGATAAAATGGATTGGTCGAAGATAACTTTAAAAGTATATACAGCCGGCAAATCAATGGCAAAAGGATATATTTGCTTACCTACTGATAATATATTGACGCCTATATCAGTAACAAAATCGAGGACAAGCTTCATTCTTGAAGGTAATCCGCTTAACGGAAAAGTAAAATTCACGATTGAATAATAATATGTATGTGAATAATAGTAGTAGTAGAATGAACCCGTGAATTATGCGGGTTCGTTTTTCATATAACCTATATTAATATGTACAGGGCGATTCATGCTGTGGCAAAATGCTATATAATAAAGTATTCCGGCGGTGGTAAGTCCGAAAGGAAAGGCTATCCAAATGCCCAAAGCTCCCAGCTGCAATGTTATTCCCAAGAAATAGCCGAGTGGCAACGAGACGAGAAAATATGCGATAAAAGCCGTGTACATCATCGGTTTCACCTCTGCTATGCCACGAAGCGCGTTGGCAAAAGTAATTTGCAGACCGTCGCCGAACTGATAGATGAGCAAAGGATATATCAGTGTTACCACCATTTGTTGCACATCTCCATTGGTTGTAAACAGACCTGCCAACTGATTACGGAAAATAAACACGATCAAAGAAGTGAATGCTCCCAAAATCATCATCATACGAAATCCGCAATATGTGGATTCACATATATTGTCATCATCATTCAACCCCTTAAAATAACTGGCTCTGACGCTAATGGCAGTACCCAATCCGTAATACATCATATAACATATTTGCGAAATGGTAAGAGTAATTTGATGAGCTGCCAACGGAACGGTGCCCAACCACCCTATCATAACCGTTGAAAATGAAAAAGCTGCCGACTCCATGCCCATCTGTAGAGCTATAGGCCAACCTAAAGCATTCAAATGACGCAATAAACTGCCGGATACTTGTACATTTCTAAATCCCTTACGATACTCGGAATAACGCCGATTAACGAAAAAGACTGCAACAAATGCAACAACCATCAATATACGCGCAACCAACGTGCTTATGCCTGATCCTACCAATCCCAATTCAGGTGCGCCAAAGTGGCCGAAGATAAGAGCATAATTGCTTATAATATTGTAAAGGTTACCAAACAACAACAACCACATTGATACCTTCGTATCTGTTATGCTATCTGTAAATTGCTTAAGGGCATTGAATAACATCACAAACGGTATCGAAAGAATCTGCAACATAAAGAACGGACGAATAAATTTCAATAGTTCTTCAGGTTGCCCTAAACGACCGACATTAAAATATAGCAACAACAATACGGCAACAAGCCCTATACCGACTATACTATTTGCTATTATACTGCCACGCAGAGCACTGCCGGCTTCTTTGTATTTCTTAGCTCCGAAGTATTCCCCGATAATTGGTGACAGGCCATACGAAAAGCCCAGACCGACAATAATAAACAAATTTATTATGCCGCAGACAAATGATGCAGCTGCCAACTCTTGAGTTGTGTGATGCCCCACCATAAGCGTATCGGCAAATGTCAATATCAACATTCCGACCTGACCGACAATAATAGGAAAACCTAACTTAATGAGAGGTAAATAATGGCTATAATATTTTTTTAAAAATGGATAACTCATATATACTTTTGCATTTTTCTAAAACACAAAAGTATATATATTTCTTTATTATACAATAATTATTTGCATATTTTTTGAAAGATAATTACATTTTTATATACATTACCTCTATACAGCCAATCTTTAAGTTGTGCAGTTTGCTCATAATCACGCGATTGAAACAAACGTATACAATGGTAATTATCAACTTCAACCCGAGCTATTAATTGATGTAGATGCAGGAATTCAAAAGCATAATCTTCAAGCAACTTCAAAGCCTGCGATGCATACCCTTGTTCACGATATTGCTTCTGTAGGCCTATGCCTATTTCAGCACGTTTGTGAAGTGGTGAATAATCAGTTAAATCAACAGTGCCGATAGCTTTTTGTACTCCGCGAAGCACAACTATCAGACGCAGCTGCTTATCTGCAAAAATATCGTATTGAGATGATTTAATATATTCACGGAACATATAACGGGAATACGGCACAGTGAAATTGCTAATATCCCACGATTCCGGGTCGTTTTCTATTTGATACATTAAATCAAGATCCTCGGGCTCTACAGCCCGCAATAAGATTTCATCATTTATCAAAAACATATTACCCATGATTTATCGTAAATAACATTCTACAAACAAATCGTTAATATTTAAAAAACAGCAGATAATTATTGGAATTATCTGTCTTTTTTTTCAAACAATAAGCCTAAGCGCACAAGCCAATTATGCTTGATTTTACGTCCGTTTATATCACGTGTCAACATTAACTCATCACTTAATATGCCGATATTGCCGTTAAGGAATTCTCCACTGGATATCATTTGATATATAACACCCCAGTCAGGCAGTCCGCCAAGATTACGATCATCTATAAAAAGATCTACTTGTAACTTACGTGAATAATGCTTACTGTTCGGATCAGAAACATCCTCTTCAGGATAATTCTTGTTTACTGCATAAAAGTCAAGCCCACGTTTATGGCAATAGTCAACCGCTTCCTTAAGTAAGTGTCCGCGGCGTACAGACCAAAGAATTATTTGACATTGTTTTTCGCGTTGAAGGCGAATAAGAGTTTCTATGGCAAAAGGTATTTCTTTGCCAATTTCAGGATATGCATGCTCAACAAGCGTGCCATCAAAATCTACAGCTATTATCATTTTTCTTCTTTCTCTATTTTTAATTCCCTGCGCACACGCTTTACACTTGGATGGCAATATAATGTAAACGCAAAAACCATCAGTGCGCAAAAAAACATTTCTGATTTTACAACAAAATAATATACTATTACATCACATAACGTAACAATATAAAGGGCAGCTATTCGAATAAGAGCCCATTTGTAATATGATTTTAAAGCATGCTCCGAGTCTTTACCATCTGTTTTAGCCAACTTCAAATCAAATAATTTTAATGAAAACGGTATTACTGCAATGGAAAGCAATACCCCTATTGTTGTACACATATATTGAGCCATTGTATTGTCTTTCAATAAATATTGTGGCAAAACACCCAGTTCGAACAACGTACAAACAACAATCAAAACAACAAAAAATAGATATGACAATAATTTAAGTCTTCTGACTACATCTTTAATTTTTTCATCCATGATTTTTATTTTATTCCTCAGAATTAACTCTATACAATATACGGCTTTGAATGGATCTGCCAAGCGTCACTTCATCAATATACTCCAATTCATTCCCAACAGTGATACCTCGTGAAAGAATGCTGAACTTTACATCGGTACTCTGTAACTTCTTATATATATAAAAATTAGTGGTATCCCCTTCCATTGTGGGACTTAAAGCAAAAATAATTTCATTTATGCCTCCGGCTTTCACTCTGTCAATAAGACTCTCTATCTCAAGATCGCTATATGAAATGCCATCAACCGGAGAAATGATGCCTCCCAATACATGATACACTCCATTGTATTGCTGCGTATGCTCGATAGACATAACATCACGCACATTTTCAACAACGCAAACAGTTGAATGATCACGCCGTGAATTGGCACAAATCTCACATGTGTCCGACTCACTGATATTATGGCAAACACTACAATATTTTACATGACTTCGCAATTCAACAATGGCATTTGCAAAGCCTTCAACCGATTCTTTATCACGACGTAACATCGAAAGGACCATCTTTAGCGCCGTTTTACGACCGACACCTGGTAACTTATAAAATTCATCTACAGCTTTTTCAAGCAAAACTGAAGGATAATGTTCCATAAATTATTTTCATTACTAATCAGCCGCAAATATAGATATTTTTTGCTTATCTTTGCTGCCTGATAAAAATTAAAATTCATCAACCATGGAAATAAAAAAGGCTATATTCATTAGCAGCAACATTGATGTGGATAAATGCCCCCAAACCGACAAACCTGAATATGCATTCATCGGACGCTCCAATGTTGGCAAATCAAGCTTAATCAACATGCTCACCGGGCAGAAGAAATTAGCCTTAACTTCGTCTTCGCCGGGAAAAACCACATTAATCAATCATTTCCTGGTCAATGACAAATGGTACCTGGTAGACTTGCCTGGCTATGGCTATGCAAGTAGAGACAAAACGCAAAAAGGGAAAATTCAAAAGATAATAAATGATTATATTTTAAAGCGTGAACAAATGCTGAATCTTTTTCTTCTGATAGATTCAAGACTTGAACCTCAGCCAATAGATATAAAATTTATGGAATTTCTGGGTGAAAACGAAGTGCCTTTTGCCATCGTTTTTACCAAAGCTGATAAATTGGGTTCTGAAAAGACAAAAAATAATATCAAATCATACTTGGATACAATTAAAGAACAGTGGGAGGAAATTCCTCAATATTTCATTACGTCATCGGAAAAGAAAATCGGTAAAGAAGAAATTTTAAAGTATATTTCTTCGATTAATAATAAAGTTATAACAAATAAATAAAATGAAAAGTAAAATCTTATTTTTTGTAACATCATTTGGATTAATGACAAGTGTTTTTAATACTAATGCACAAAGTATAGGCGGAATATCATTGGATAATATTGCAAATTCTGCCAAATCAACAGTTAACAGTGCTGTTTCTTCGGCAAAAAGCCTCATTTCAAACAATAAAGCTACTACCGATAATTCAATGCTGGGATTATGGAATTACAATGGTACGGCCTGCAAATTCAAAACTGAGAATTTATTTAAAAAAGCCGGTGGCGCTATTGCAGCAAAAGCTGTTGAAAGCGAGATGGACGGCAAATGTAAAAACTTAGGTATAGAAAAGGGTAATACATCTTTTGAGTTTAAAAACGACAACAGCTTCACAATGAAATGGAGCACTCACAGCATCGGCGGAAAATACGTATATGATCCGACTCAAAATAAAGTTACTCTGAGATATAATATCTTACTCAGTGAAAATGCTCAAGTAAAATTAAGCGGTAATAAAATGACGCTACTGTTCGATGCAGACAAGCTGTTGAAACTATTTTCATTTATGGGCAGCATGAGCGGAGATCTCACAATAAAAACCGCCGCGAGTCTGGCAAAAAGTTATGATGGAATGCTGGTGGGTTTTGACCTGAAGAAATAAATAATATAACCGACTATATTATAAAAAAGGGATGCGACATATGCACATCCCTTTTATTATACTCTCAATTTAATATTAAATATGAAATTACTTCTTGCGAGCTTCAGCAATATACGACAAAGCGTCTTTTGCTTTTGCTGTAATTGCAGCCCAATTTTTTGAAGCTATTACATCTTTCGGGAACAATTTAGAACCCATTCCTACGCACATTACACCTGCATTAATCCATTCGGTTAAATTTTCTCTGGTAGGTTCTACACCACCTGTAACCATCAACATAGACCATGGCATAGGAGCTTTCATATTCTTTACGAATGAAGGACCACCAACATTAGGTGCAGGGAATACCTTTACCAAATCACATCCTACTTCCTGGGCAAAACCTATCTCTGAAACAGATCCGCAGCCCGGAGTATATGGAACGGTGCGACGATTACAAACTTTAGCTATGTCGGGATTAAACAATGGACCTACTATAAAATTGGCACCCAATTGAAGATACAATGAAGCTGTTCCTGCATCAACAACAGATCCGGCTCCCAAAATCATATCAGGGCACTCTTTGGCTATCCATTTGTTAACCTCTTCAAACACCTCGTGTGCATAATCGCCACGATTGGTAAATTCAAAAGTACGTACACCACCTTCGTAACAAGCCTTGACAACTTGTTTCGTAATTTCAACGTCTTTATTATAAAAGACAGGAACCATTCCTGTGCTGCTCATTGCTCCTAAAACTTGGAGCTTATTAAATCTTGCCATTTTTTAAATATTAAATAACACCTTTATATATTATCTGGCAACACGACCTGAACCGTCACCGTTCATCAAACTCTCAACTTCATCAACTGTCACCAAATTGTAATCGCCGTAAATTGTATGCTTCAGACAAGAAGCTGCTACTGCAAAATCCAAGGCTTTCTGATCATCTTCCTTATAAGTAATCAGACCGTAAATCAAACCGCCCATGAATGAATCACCACCGCCGACACGGTCAACAATATGAGTAATATCATATCTCTTCGACATTTTTAATGATCCGTTGCTGTAAAGAACGCCACCCCATGTGTTGTGATTTGCATTAATAGCACCACGTAATGTAATTATTACTTTCTTTGCACGCGGGAACTTTTTCATCATCTGTGTGCAAACAGATTCGAATTCAGGTTCGTCGATCTCACCGTTTGTCTTAGTAACATCGAAGTTTTCAGGTTTGATACCGAAGACTTTATCGCAATCTTCTTCATTACCTAAAATTACATCGCATCCTTCAACCAAT
>Ga0210129_1000405_pt1 | contig 10398 bp, 8 predicted proteins | sample WestPond_Cattail_2_FD_185582 | JGI IMG/M metagenome (GOLD analysis project Ga0210129, IMG submission 185582) | Wetland microbial communities from the San Francisco Bay, California, USA, that impact long-term carbon sequestration -... | ecosystem: Environmental > Aquatic > Marine > Wetlands ... | reverse complement strand
CAATGGCCGACATGACGCGCGCCGTGAGGCCCGCCTTGTTCATGGTGTCGGCCAGCGCCAGCGCGTTCATCACGGTGGCCAGCATGCCCATGTAGTCGGCGGTGGCCCGGTCCATGCCGACCGAGCCGCCAGCCACGCCGCGGAAGATGTTGCCGCCACCGATGACGACGGCCACCTCGACCCCGAGCCGGGTGATTTCCGCCACCTCGTCCACCATGCGCACAATGGTGGCGTGGTTGATGCCAAAGGCATCATCCCCCATCAAGGCTTCCCCCGACAGCTTCAACAAGATGCGCTTGTGGGCTGGCTTGGGGACGGACATGAGGGGCTCCTTGGATGGGTGGGTGACGGACAATCCGGACAGTACAGAATTTACAGGATTTTGCTCAGCCGGCCTGCTTGGCCGCTGCCACCTGGGCGGCCACTTCGGCGGCGAAATCGTCGACCTTCTTCTCGATGCCTTCGCCCACGACATACAGCGTGAACGACTTGACGGTGGTACCGGCGGCCTTGAGCATCTGCTCCACGGTCTGCTTGTCGTTCTTGACGAAGGACTGGTTGAACAGCGAGACCTCCTTGAGGTATTTTTGGACCCCGCCTTCGATGCGCTTGGCCACGATTTCAGCCGACTGAACCGGCTTGCCGGCGGCCTCGGCCACCTTGCGGTCCTCGTCGGCCTTGGCCGTCGCCACCGAACGCTCACGCTCGATCAGGTCGGCAGGCACGTCGGCGCTGGTCAGGGCCACGGGCTTCATGGCCGCCACGTGCATGGCCACATCCTTGGCGGCCGTCTCGGCCCCCTCGTACTCCACCAGCACGCCGATGCGGGTGCCGTGCAGGTAGCCGGCCAGCTTGGCGCCGCTGGCGAAACGCTTGAAGCGGCGAAAGCTCATGTTCTCGCCGATCTTGCCAATCAGGCCCTTGCGCACGTCTTCCAGCGTCGGGCCGAAGCCATCCTGCGCGTAGGCCAGCGCACCCAGAGCCGCCACATCGGCGGGATTGTGCTTGGCCACCAGCTCGGCAGCGGCCTTGGCCAGCGCCAGGAAGCTGTCGTTCTTGGTCACGAAGTCGGTTTCGCAGTTCACTTCGATCAGGGCACCCACGGCGCCGTCGATATAGCTCGCCACCACGCCCTCGGCGGTCACGCGCGAGGCGGCCTTGCCGGCCTTGCTGCCCAGCTTCACGCGCAGCAGCTCCTCGGCCTTGGCCATGTCGCCATTGGCTTCCGTCAGGGCCTTCTTGCACTCCATCATCGGCGCGTCGGTCTTGCCGCGCAGTTCAGCAACCATGCTTGCGGTAATTGCAGCCATCTTGTTTCTCCGTACTCTGTTCAATTCAATTTGACAAGGGACTAAAAAAAAGGGGCTATCCGCCCCTTTTTCCAGGTCGTGAAAACCTCAGGCAGAGGCCTCGCTCACTTCCACAAATTCGTCACCGCCCCCGGAAGACACGGCCTTGACCACGTCGTCCACGGCATTGGCACGGCCTTCGAGAATGGCGTCAGCAATGCCGCGGGCGTACAGGGTCACGGCCTTGGACGAGTCGTCGTTGCCCGGGATCACATAGTCGATGCCTTCGGGCGAGTGGTTGGAGTCCACCACGCCGATCAGCGGGATGCCCAGCTTCTTGGCTTCGGCGATGGCGATCTTGTGGTAGCCGACGTCGATCACGAAAATGGCGTCCGGCAGGGTGTTCATGTCCTGGATGCCGCCGATGTCTTTTTCCAGCTTGGCCAGTTCGCGGGCGAACATGAGCTGCTCTTTCTTGCTCATGGCGTCCAGACCGGCTTCCTGCTGGACCTTCATGTCTTTCAGACGCTTGATCGAGGTCTTGACCGTCTTGAAGTTGGTCAGCATGCCGCCGAGCCAGCGCTGGTCGACAAAAGGCACGCCGGCGCGCTGGGCTTCAGCCGCAACGGTTTCGCGGGCGGTGCGCTTGGTGCCCACCATCAGGATGGTGCCACGCTTGGCGGACAGTTGTTTGACGAACTTGGCCGCATCCTGGAACATCGGCAGCGATTTTTCCAGGTTGATGATGTGGATCTTGTTGCGATGGCCGAAGATAAACGGGGCCATCTTGGGATTCCAGAAGCGGGTCTGGTGGCCGAAATGGACACCGGCTTCCAGCATTTGACGCATGGTAACGGACATGAATAACTCCAAAGGTTGGGTCTAAAATCCGGTCCTCTATTGCGACATGGGCGACGGGTTGTTTCAACCACTTGCCTGAGCCGCAACACCTGGATGGAACCGGTTTGCGATTTACCTTGCCAGAAGACACCGAAGTTCATCCAGCAAAGCCAAAAAATTATAGCACAGGCCACTACCTTGATCATGCTCGCAGACCTTCACACCACCCGACAGCGCCTGCTAAGCGGCCAGACCAGCGCCAGCAACGAGATCGAACGCGCCATCGCCGCCGCGCAATCGGCCCGTTGCCAGCATGTCTTCCTGAAAACCTGTTTCGACGAGGCCCGGGCCGTGGCCGCGGCGGCGGATCCCGCCCGCCAGCCCCTGGCCGGGTTGGCCGTCTCGGTCAAGGACCTGTTCGACATCAAAGGCCAGACCAGCACCGCCGGTTCCCGCGTGCTCGGCAGCGCCCCGCCGGCGCCGCGCGATGCGGTCGCCGTGGCGCGTCTGCGCGCGGCCGGTGCCGCCCTCGTCGGCCGCACCAACATGACCGAATTCGCTTTTTCCGGCGTCGGCGTCAATCCGCATTTCGGCACCCCCGCCAACGCGGCGTTCACCGACCAGCCCCGCATTCCCGGCGGCTCCTCCTCGGGCGCCGCCATCTCGGTCGCCACCGGCGCGGCCTTCATGGGCCTGGGCTCGGACACCGGCGGCTCCATCCGCATTCCGGCCGCCCTCAACGGACTGGTCGGTTTCAAGAACACGGCCCGCCTGGTTCCGCTGGACGGCACCATTCCCCTGTCCACGACGATGGACACCGTCTGCGCCCTGACCCGTTCGGTGCGCGATGCCATCCTGGCGCACGAGATCCTGGCCGCCCGTCGTGTCACGCGCAGCACGGCGCCGCTGTCGGCCTGGCGCCTGGCCGTCACCCCGAGCGTCATGCACGATGGCCTGGACCCGATCGTCGCACGCGCTTACGAGCGCACCCTGCACACCCTGCGCCAGGCCGGCGCCCGCATCGAGGAAACCCCGCTGCCCGAACTCGGCGAGCTGGCGGCCATCCAGGCCGCCGGGGGGTTTTCAGCCGCCGAGAGCTACACCTGGCACCGGCATCTGCTGAAAGACCAGGCGGCCCGGTATGACCCGCGCGTGTTGACGCGCATCCTGCGCGGCGCCAGCATGAGCGCCAGCGACTACATCGAACTGGTGCAGGCCAGGTGCGACTGGATCGCGCGCATGGAGCGCGCCCTGCAGGGATTCGACGCCGTCCTGTCGCCCACGGTTCCCCTGATTGCCCCGCCGATCGCCGAGGTCGCCCCCGGTGAAATCCGCGATGACGCCTTCTTCAAAATCAATGCCCAACTGCTGCGCAACACCAGCGCGATCAACATGCTGGACGGCTGCGCCATTTCCATTCCCTGCCAGGCCGCCGGTGAGCCGCCGGTCGGCCTGATGATCTGGCAGGGCGGGATGCGCGATGATCCGGTATTGAACATTGCCTTGCTGATCGAACAATTGCTACAAAAATAATAGCTTCCAACGCCCTTCACGCAAGGGCTGGCTCGCTGAATTGATAACCACTCATGAAAATTGCAGTCATCGGCGCCGGCATCATCGGCGTCACCACCGCCTACGAACTCGCACAGGACGGCCACGAAGTCACGGTATTTGAGCGGCGCATCGCGGCCGCCGAAGAGAGCAGTTTTGCCACCGCCGGCATCATCGCGCCCGGCTACATCACCCCCTGGGCGGCACCGGGCATGCCGTTCAAAATTGCCCGGCATCTGTTCGGCAGCCATGCCCCGGTACGCTTCAGCCTGCCGCTCTCAGGCAGCGACATGGCGTGGATGTGGAAGTGCTGGCGCGCCTGCAAGCCCGAAACCTACCTGGCCAACCGGACCCGGCTGCAGCGTCTGGCCCTCTACAGCCGCGAGCGGCTGCACGACATCAGCGCCGACCTGGAACTCGAATACGACCACAGCTCCGGCCACCTCGTGCTGCTGCGCACGGAGCGCGACCACGCGCTGATGCAGCCCGGCCTGCAGGTCCTGCGCGATGCGGACATTGCGTTTCGCGAACTGGGCCCCGAGGAGGCCCGCAAAGTCGAGCTCGCCCTCAACCCCGACACCCCCTTGCACAGTGCCATCCACCTGCCCGGCGACGAAGTCGGCAACTGCCGCCAGTTTGCCCTGCTGCTGAAAAACGTCGCGCTGGCCAAGGGCGTGCACTTTGCCTTCAACACCCAGGTCGAGAAGATCGACCCCAGCAACGGCATGCTTCTGGGCATCGCCGGCGAATCCACGCCCCGTCGCTTCGACGCTGCCGTGGTCTGCGCCGGCGTGGATTCGGCCCGCCTGCTGCGCCCCCTGGGCCTGAAAATTCCACTGGCATCGGTGTATGGCTACTCGGTCAGCGCCGCGCTGCGCGAAGCGCTCAACGCGCCGCGCAGCGCCGTCATGGACGAACGCTACAAGGTGGCCATCACCCGCTTGGGCAACCGTGTGCGTGTGGCCGGCAGCGCCGAGATCGGCGGCCAGCCCGACAAGCAGAGCACCCGTGCCCTGCAGACGCTGTACAAGATCCTGCAGGACTGGTTTCCCGGCGCCGCCACCCTCTCCAGCGGCGTGCAGGTCTGGAAAGGCGCCCGCCCCATGCTGCCGGACGGTCCGCCCCTGCTGGGCGCCAGCGGCATTGACGGCCTGTGGCTCAACCTGGGCCACGGCTCCAGCGGCTGGGCCCTGAGTTGCGGTTCGGCCCGCGCCGTGTCCGACCTGATCGGCGGGCGTGATCCGGGGGTCGATCTGGAGGGTTTTGACATCGGCCGGCTGCAATCCTAGGGATTGCGTACATCACTTGCGATCGATTTCAGGTGCTCAAGTGTGTACATAAGGCCTGCTCTCAGTACACAATGTGCCCATGAGTCCTGAACTGTCACAAAAACTGGCCGCTGCCGTTGATGGCATGCCGGCCTTTCCCAAGAGCGTGCAGAAAATCCTGGAGCTGACCCGGGATGTCAATTGCACACCCAAGGATCTGGTGCAGGTCATCGACAAGGACCCGGTGGTCATGGTCAAGATCCTGAAGGTCGTCAATTCGGCCTACTACAGCCTGCCCAAGCAGATCACCTCGATCAACCATGCCGTGGTCTACCTGGGCTTCAACACCATCAAGAACCTGGCCCTGGGCATTGCCGCCATCGGCATGCTGCCCAAGAACAATGCCGCCGGTTTCGACGTGCAGCAATACCTGCTGCATTCGCTGGCCACGGCGGGCATCGCCAAGCAACTGGCCACCCGGCTGGACGATGCCGACCCGATGGACTGTTTCATCGCCGGCCTGCTGCACGATTTCGGCAAGGTGGTGTTTGCCCAGTTCATGCCGGAGGAATTCCGCCAGGCCCTGGCGATCAGCCAGCGCGACGGCACTTCGCTGCATCAGGCCCTGCACCAGATCATCGGCGTGGACCACACGGTGGTGGGCGCCATGCTGGTGGAGAAATGGCGCTTCGCTCCCAACCTGATCGAAACCATCCAGAACCAGCATGGCAGCAACTTGAAGGATACCGACATGATTGCCTGCGTCTTTGCCGCCAACCAGATCAGCAAGAAGATGAATTTCGGTTTCGGCGGCAACGCCTGCATCGAAGAGCTGCCCCCCGCGATGGCCAAGCGGCTGGGCGGCAATCTTGATCAGGTGATTGCCAAACTGGGTGATCTGGCTACCCTCTTCGAAGAAGCCAAGGTCTTTTCCAAGCTGGATGCTTGATACCCTCTATTGAGTTGACGCACAGGTTTACCAAGATGAAAGTCAAGTTCTGGGGCGTTCGTGGCTCCATCGCCTCCCCCGGCCCGCACACCGTGCGTTATGGCGGCAATACCACCTGCATCGAGGTCCGCACCGACAACAACGAGTTGATCATTCTCGATGCCGGCACCGGCATCTTCCCGCTGTCGCAGACGCTGCTGGCCGAATTGCCGGTCCGGGCCAATGTGTTCATCACCCACTCGCACTGGGACCATATCCAGGGCCTGCCCTTCTTCATTCCCAACTTCATCCCGGGCAACGTGCTGCGGCTGCACGGCGCCTTCGACCCGGTCTCCGGCAAGGGCGTGGAACAGGTGATGGCGGTGCAGTTGCAATACAGCTACTTTCCGGTGCGCGAAGCCGAGATGAAGGCCAGTATCGAGTACGTCACGCTCATGCCCAACCAGAGCATCCAGGTCGGCAGCGCCACTGTCACGCCCTATCTGCTGAACCACCCGGTCATCAACTTTGGCTACCGCATCGAGTGCAACGGCAAGTCGGTGTTCTTCACCGGCGACCATGAACCGCCCTACAACATCTACGAGCCGGGCGACGCGGAATACGCCGAGTACCAGGCCTTTGTCGACGAGAAAGAGCAGTCCGTCCTCGACGCCATGCGCGGCGTCGATGTGCTGATAGCCGACACCTCCTACACGGCCCAGGAATACCCGGCCAAGAAAGGTTGGGGGCATGGCACCTTCAAGACCAGCATAGCGGCCGCGCACAAGGTCGGCGCCCGGGTGCTGTACTGCACCCACCACGAGCCCACCCGCAGCGACGATGCGCTGGAAGCCGCGTTTGCCCAGGCCCTGGCTGATCACGCGCCGAAGACGGGCGGACCCGACATCCGGCTGGCGCGCGAAGGCGACAGCTTCGAATTCTGACCCGACCGGGCGTTGCTGCATGCTGCACCTCACGACGCTCGTCCCCCATCCCCTGCATGACCTGGCGGCCACCCGCCAACTGGAAGCCGCGTTGGCTTCCGGCCTGCCGCCGCACACCCTGATGCAGCGCGCCGGCCTGGCCACGGCCAAGCTGGCCCTGGCCATCGCGCCCCATGCCCGCACCATCTGGGTGGCGTGCGGCCCCGGCAACAACGGCGGCGATGGCTTCGAAGCGGCCCTGCACCTGCAGCAGTGGGGCAAAACACCGATCGTCACCTGGCTGGGCTCGCCCGACCGCGCGCCGGCCGATGCCCGTGCGTCCTGGGAGCGCGCCCGCGCCGCCGGCGTGCCCTTTGCCGACACCCCGCCGCCGGATTGCGATCTGTGCATTGACGCCCTGCTCGGCATTGGCGCCACCCGCCCGGTGCAAGGGCAGATGGCCGAGTGGATCAGCCACATCAACACCCTGCCCGCGCCGGTGCTGGCCGTTGACCTGCCTTCCGGCTTGCATGCCGATACGGGCGCCAGCGACGGCCCCTGCGTCCGGGCCAGCCACACCTTGAGCCTGCTCACCCTCAAGCCGGGCCTGTTCACCGCCCAGGGACGGGATATGGCCGGCCAGGCCTGGCTGGACACCCTGAGCACCGAGGCACTGGCCAGCGCTGCGCCCAGGGCCCTGCTGACCGGCGCACCTGCACCGCAGGTTCGACCCCATGCCTCGCACAAAGGCAGCTACGGTGATGTCGCCGTGATCGGTGGTGCGCCCGGCATGACCGGTGCCGCGCTGCTGGCGGCCTCGGCCGCCCTGCACCAGGGCGCGGGACGCGTCTTCGTCGGGCTGCTCGATGGCGGCAGCCTGGGCGTGGACCCCGGCCAGCCCGAACTGATGTTTCGCCCGGTCGAAGCCCTCAACCCGGCGCAGTTGACCATCGTCTGCGGCTGCGGCGGCGGGACCGCCATCGCAGCACAACTGCCTCGAATTTTGTCGACCTCTGCCAATGTCGTCATCGATGCAGACGCCATCAATTCAATCGCTATGGACTCGCAGCTCGAAAAACTGTTGCAGGCCCGCCAGCACCGGGACCGGCAAACGGTACTGACGCCGCATCCGCTGGAAGCCGCCCGCCTGTTGGGAACTAGCGTGGCACAAGTCCAGCATGACCGACTGGCGGCGGCCGAGCAACTGGCTCAGCGTTTCGCTTGTACGGTGGTACTCAAGGGTTCGGGTACGGTGATTGCCGCCCCGGGGCTGCTCACGGCCATCAACCCCACCGGCAATGCCCGGCTGGCCACGGCCGGCACCGGTGATGTGCTGGCCGGCATGATCGGTGCGCGCCTGGCGGCCGGTATGGCGGCATTCCAGGCGGCCTGCGCGGCCGTCTACCAGCATGGCCTGTTGGCAGACCACTGGCCAGCCGATCAGGCGCTGACGGCCAGCACCCTGGCGCGCATATCCTCAGCTGATCACCACACAGCGAACTTGTGAAGAAATCGTAGCGAGCGGCCCGAGAGCAAGGCGGACGGAGCACAGCCACCGCAACGTACTTCCGGTACGTGAAGATGGCGCGCACCGCCCAACGCCGCTATCGGGTCGCGCAGTAGATTTATTCGCAAGTTCTCAGCCGCGCCCGGCAAAGGGCATCTTGGTGGCCATGACGGTGTGGAACATCACGTTGACTTCCAGCGGCAGGTTGGCCATGTAGAGCACCGACTGGCCGACGATAGCGACGTCCATCAGCGGTTCGACCGCAATCTCGCCATTGGCCTGCATCACGCCCTTGGCCATGCGCTGCGCCATCTCGGTGGCGGCGTTGCCGATGTCGATCTGGCCCACGGCGATGTCGTACTTGCGGCCGTCGAGCGAGGCGGTCTTGGTCAGCCCCATCACGCCGTGTTTGGTCGCGGTATAGGCGATCGAGTTGGGCCGCGGCGTGTGCGCCGAGATCGAGCCGTTGTTGATGATGCGCCCGCCGCGCGGCGTCTGCGCCTTCATCACCCGGAACGCCTGCTGGATGCACAGGAACATGCCGGTGAGGTTGATGTCCACCACGTTTTTCCATTGCGCCAGCGTCAGGTCTTCCAGCGGGATGCCCGGCGCATTGACGCCGGCATTGTTGAACAGCACGTCCAGCCGGCCAAACGCCTGCACTGTGCGCGTGAATAGCTGGCGCACCGAATCCTCATCCGACACATCGGTCGGCAGCACCAGGGCCCGGCTGCCCGCGCCGCTCTGCGCGGCCACCGCTTCGAGCGGCTCGCTGCGCCGTCCCGCCAAGGCCACCTGATAGCCATCCTGCAGCAGGGCCAGCGCCGCCGCCTTGCCAATGCCGGTACCGGCGCCCGTCACGATCGCCACTTTCTTGTTGCCCATCATGGGGTTGTCTCCTGCAATCAAACGGAATGGATCAGGGCTTGCGCCGAGGCTTGCGGCCCTTGCTCTTGGCCGCGGCCTTCTTGACGGCGGCCTTCAGTTCATGGATCGGTGTTTTCGGTGCGCGCTCGCGCGCCGCTTCGGCCTTGCGGGCGCGCTTGAGGGAAGCCTTGGCCGGCACCCCTTCAGTCGCGCCGCGGGCTGGTCCTTCATGCGCCAGGCCTTTTTCCTTCATGGCCCGCGCCAGCAGTTCCTCGCCCTCGCGCACCAGGCGGAAATCGATGCGCCGGCCGTCCAGATCCACCCGGCTGACCTGCACCCGCACCCGCGATCCGATCGCATAGCGGATGCCGGTGCGCTCGCCGCGCAGTTCCTGGCGCGCCTCGTCGAAGCGGAAATACTCGCCGCCGAGTTCGGTGATGTGCACCAAGCCTTCCACATACATGGCGTCCAGCGTGACGAAGATGCCGAAGCTCGTCGCGGCCGTCACCACCCCGCTGTATTCCTCGCCCAGATGCTCGCGCATGTACTTGCACTTGAGCCAGGCTTCGACATCGCGGCTGGCCTCGTCGGCGCGGCGCTCGTTGGCGCTGCAGTGCAGGCCGGCCGCCAGCCAGGCCATCTGCTCGGCAGTGGCTTTTTTCGGTTTCTGGCCGGAGGCCTTGAGTTTGGCGGCATCGCTCTTTTCGATCCGGCGCGACAGCTTGGCATGCGCCTCGCCCGGGGTGGGCAGCACCGGCAGATGGTATTTGGTCTTGCCCAGAATCGCCTTGATGACCCGGTGCACCAGCAGGTCCGGGTAACGGCGGATCGGACTGGTGAAGTGGGTGTAGGCCTCAAAGGCCAGTCCGAAGTGACCACTGTTGATCGGCGTGTAGATCGCCTGCTGCATCGAGCGCAACAGCATCGAATGGATCTGCAGGGCGTCGGGCCGATCCTTGGTGGCCATGGCAATGGCCTGGAACTCGGCCGGCGACGGGTCTTCGCTGATCGTCATGCCCACGCCGGTCGCCTTGAGGTAGTTGCGCAGCAGCTCGTTCTTCTCCGGCGTCGGCCCTTCGTGCACGCGGAACAGGCCGGCGTGCTTGCTCTGACCGATGAAATCGGCACTGCAGACGTTGGCCGCCAGCATGGCCTCTTCGATCAGGCGGTGCGCTTCATTGCGGGTGCGCGGCACGATTTTTTCGATCCGGCCGCTCTCGTCGCA
>Ga0210129_1000404_pt1 | contig 10406 bp, 8 predicted proteins | sample WestPond_Cattail_2_FD_185582 | JGI IMG/M metagenome (GOLD analysis project Ga0210129, IMG submission 185582) | Wetland microbial communities from the San Francisco Bay, California, USA, that impact long-term carbon sequestration -... | ecosystem: Environmental > Aquatic > Marine > Wetlands ... | reverse complement strand
GTACCGTTTGCAACGCTACGGGCAGTACCGATTCAAACGCTACAGTGGTACCGTTTACACCGCTACGAATGGTACCGATACAGCGCTACTGTCAATGCTAAAGCCGTTGCTCGTAATTGTTCTTTCTTCATCCATAGTAAGAATACATAAATTGGTGCAACTTGTTGCTTTTGCAGCTTCCACTATTCCGTCAATTTCACGCTGACTGGTATTTTCATCGTTCAGAGTCCAAGTTACCTGGTAAAGAGCTTTCACTTCTTGTTTCTCTTCAATAACAAAATCACATTCCTTTTTTCCTTTGTAGTATGTTATTTTTTTAGTTAAGTCGGCATTGCGGCGAAGTTGTAGAAAAACCGTATTTTCCAATAATTTGCCGTTATCTTCAGATAGTGTGTTCATTAGCACGGAACGCAGTCCGTTATCGATGCAGTAATATTTGTTATCAGCTTTGTTCTCTTTTACGAGCGAATATTCGAATTTCGGAATAGCCATAAATAAATATATTGATTGTAATTGCTCAATCCAATCATAAAGAGCATTTTTGCCGACACTCACGCTTTGTGATTTCAGTTCATTGAAAATCTTATTAATAGAAGTCGGTTTTGTTAGGTTTGCAAGAACTCTTTTGATAAAATATCGTAGAGGAAGAGGATTTTTCACCTGATAATGTTCCACCATGTCGCGATAAAGCATTACCCAGAAATATTCTTGCAAGATACGATCCTTATAAAGAGGTGCGCTTAATACTACTTCAGGAAAAGCTCCGTTATGTAGATAGTCATTGAATCCGTTGACAATGACGGCTCGTTTAGTGGTAGAATAGAAGTTTGTATCTATGCCCCTGAACCGGCAATATTCTTTGAAGGACAAAGGGAATTCTTCATATTGTAGACAACGTCCTCTTAGCGAAGTTGAAAGCTCAGAAGAAAGCATTTTTGAATTGCTTCCGGTTATGAAGATATGTTTGCATTCCTGTTCATATAGGCGTCGTACAAAAGTCTCCCAACCGTCAGCCATTTGCACTTCGTCAAAAAATATATAAGCCTTGTGCAGTGGTATATCAGGATATAGTTCGCGATATGCTTCAATAATATCATCAAAAGAATTTATATCGAATTGCAAACGTTCATCATCAAAATTCAAGAACAAGATATGTTCTTTAGTAATGTGATATTTGTCGAGCAATTTGTTCATCATAACGAACAACAATGATGATTTGCCACACCTTCTCACTCCGGGAACGGTAATTATTTTATCACTGTCTATCGGTAACTCCAACTCTCTGTCAAGCACGTTGACCGGTAGAGATTCCTGGAATGTTACAATCAACTGTTTTATTAAATTTTTCCTTTCCATAAAGATAACTTTTGTTGTTACTTTCTTTCTACGAAAGACAAAATTAGCAAAAAGTTTCTTTTTGACAAAGAAATGGTGTTATATTTTTACCTTAATTGTGCGGTACTATTTGTATCTATGAAAATAAGAACCATTTATTGTCTTATGAATAAAGCTTTTGGTGACTTCAATTATAGACAAGATTTGGTTATATGCGATTTTGATTTTATTCAGTGAACCATATTTAGTTGATTATTATCCATTTTTTAACCCTATCGTTGAAATCATTTTTCCAATTTTTGTATTTCGTAATGTCTTCTCTGATTTTACTTTCATCAATTCTGGTAGGTATTGATTCATTAGAACCATCGTGTATGGTATTGGAATAACAGCCATAAAGGGACAATAGCATATCTATATCATCTTTGCTGGTTACAACTGCTGATGCTAATGAACTTTTCTTAAAAGAAACATTTTTATTAAATCGTTGAATTGTTTTACCAAATAAAATTTCTTCAGCTGTTTTTTCTAAAAGTTGTCTCATTTTTTCTACTAATGAATTTATTTTATCTTCTTTTTGACTTATTTGCTGAATGGGGATATTATCTATTTCATTTAATCCTTTCATTATTGTGTCAATACGTTCTTGTATATTTTTTGCTAAATAAGGTATTTCATCAGATATAATACCACTGTATGTTTTATTGCTTGTTAGTCCTATAACATCGCAATCTTCCTTCGTTAATTCTTTATGTATATCTATTAATGATCTTAAGAAATATAAATCATGAGTTAAAACAATAACTTGTCTATCCATGGATAATTTAACTATAATCTTTGCGATTGCTTCTCTATAATTTAAGTCAAGGGAATTTACAGGATCATCAAAAATGATAGAATTCTTATTTTCTCCTAATGTACATTCTGACAAAAAGTTTGCTAAAGCAACAATTTTTTGTTCTCCTTCGCTTAAGACACTTGAAGGTTCATCTTCTATTTTATTAAATTCACATTTTTGATAAGTTTCACCGTTTTTGGTTCCTATCTTTTTTATAGAAATTTTTTTTGCAATATCGTCGTTCATATTTTTCAGATAGTATAGAAAAATATTTTGTTGTTTATTAATAGCTTCTGATTCTAATATTTTCCCTATTTCTATGGATATAGAACGTGTGTTTGTCATTTCCTTGCATTTTTGTAACATGCATTTTGTCTTATATTCATTATAATATTTTAAAATATCTTCTTTTTTTTCGAGTAAGAAAGTCTTTGCTTCTAACGATAAATATTCTTGTTCTATCTTTTGTCTATTTTCTATTAATTGTTTATTAATTTCAATATTATGTTTTATATCTTCAATTTTATTTTCGATTATTTTTTTTAATTGAATGGTTATATCTTCGATTTTGATGTCTCTTTGATTATCACTTTTTAAAAAGTTTATTATTTTTGATTTATTAATTTTTATTTCTTGTTGGCATTCATTTTTAGCTTTATCAAAATTTTGAATTTCATCATTCAATTCCTTATAAGTCTCCGAAGGAGTAATCTCTAATTTATCTATAACACCTATTGTTGAATAAATATTTTTTTTAGCTTCTTCAAAGGCTGTACTTGTTTTATCTTGGACAAATATATTAAAGCGTTTTAGTCTATTTTTAGCTTCTTCATTTAGAGGTTGCTGGCATAACATACATACATCATTGTCATTCTTTTGTATTGTTCCTTCATATTCTTTTGCTGCATTCCAAAGTTCTTTCCATGAATCAGACCCAATAGGTAGAGGATCATCACCTTCAGATAAAGTTTTTGCCGTTTTATATGCATCTTTTTTAGTGATATAATCATTTTTCATCTTAATTAAAGAATCGATATAGTCATTGTTAAAATGAGCTTCTACATTATTAATGTTTTCTAAAACAGCATTATACCTATTCCATTTTTGAATAAGGCGTTTGTTTGTATCTATAGGGGCAGAATCATGTAATGATTTTTTTAAAGAATTAAATCTTTTTTTTGATTCATCTGACATTATTAATTTTGTATTAATTTCTGGAAGTTTAATCCTTTCGATTGTTTGGTACCACTCATATATTTCTGTATTTGTAAATTTTATTTCCATTTGTGGTTTAGGCTTATTTAGATTAGAAATCTCAGTGCCTATAATACTGTATATATTTTGGCATAAGGAAATTAATTCTTCTAATATGTTGATTCCTTGTGGCTTGTATTCTAAGGGATTACTCTCATTTAAGTATATTGAAGCACATTTATTATCAAAAACGAATATAGAATTTAATCTTTTATCTGTATTATTAATGCTTGGATTATATTTAAAATTAATATCTTTTGCGTCATTGGTAAAATCAACTTCTACAGATTGTTCTTGAGTAATTGGGTGATAAACGTTCTTTTTTAATTCTACATTTTTGTCTCTACTCCAACATATTTTTTTTAGTATTCTTGAGTAACTTGATTTACCTGATCCATTAGCTCCATAAATTAGAGTTAGTCCATCTTGATTAAAATTGAGAGTAGATTTTGAATAGAGTGCGTTAATGTTGATAGGATTTTTTATATCTTGTAGGCGAATATTATTAACTTCGTTTATTTCAGCAGGAATGTCATTGCTATTTACTGGAATAGCTTTTGAATTATTATTTACGTTATTAATTCCACATTCGCCCTTTAGTATAAGCAGTATCTCATTAATATCTTTTTCACTTAATTTTGAATAATGAAAGAGCCTGCGTATAGCATCTCTTATGAAGTCAGGTTTGTTAGCCGACCAATTTAGAATTTCATTATAAATAGACATATTTTATATTTGAATTATATTAGGAATTGATTTTTTTATCTTTTCGGCACATACGTTTTATGCCATTTGCTATTGTAATAATATTGTCCACCTTTCGGACCTGTATATATCTGTTTACCTGAACCATAATTCAATGATTCGGAACTATAATCTCGTGCTCTATGACCATTGCTACCAGTGTATGGATTTCTGTTACCGGATGTGGAATAATTATTGTGATTTGTTTCATCCGGCATGGTTTTGTAATGACCTCTAACATATGTACCATTATTTCTTGTATAACTATTTTGGAATCTTATGTTTGAAGATACTGTTGAATTTAATCCACTATAATTGTAATGCCTATGGTAATTTCTTTGAGCATTTACTGTTACAAATGTTGTTAGAATTAAGATAAATAATAATGCTTTCCTCATATTAAATTGATATTTTTATACAAATAAAGTCATATATTATTAGTAATAGGAATATATAAGGCTAAATTTTATTAAATTCAATAATTTATTACATCTAGCTCATGCTATAATTGCGTGAACTTATAACGCTTAAACCTGCCTTTAGTTTGATAATAAATCGCACTTGACCGGTTGCTAAACCACACTTGATTGGCAGTCTAACCGGACTTTACCGGTTTTCATACTACATTTGGTCAGTTTTCATATCGCACTTGACCGTTTATTTAGCAACTCTTTTTTATCATATTATATCCAACGATATAAGCAAAAAGTGCTGAAGGAATGACTTGCAGCCCAACATGGTTAAGCTCTTTATATGCGTATGTGGTGATAGAAGTTACTATTCATTGTGCAAAGATGACCGTCTCAATTATGTTACTAATCATATTATAGATAATTTCCATAGTTGATACTTAAGAGAGTTACAATTTAATATGATGTAAAAACAACTAATCAAACATTCTGGTAAAATAAGAGTGAAACGATAATATTTATAAGCTTGTTATTGCAAGAATACAAACCTTTAATAAATTCTTCGAAACAAAGAGGATACTTATCTTTAATATTTATGTATCCGTTTTTTCTGAAAATATTGCTATTTCTTCAGCATTTATTTCAAAAACTTGTCTATCTTTTCAAAAAAAAATATATTTGGACGAACAACAAAAATCAAAAATCATGAATAAAGAAGATAAAATGGAATTAGGAAGTGTTCAGGAGACAATGCTGTTGCCGTTATGGGGCAGGGCGGTGGAAACGAAAAAATCTCATCCTTTGTTAATTGATAATACGGCTGTTACAATAACGGACAGTATCCCGTATGATTTCAGTGTTATAGCAAAAAATGTTAGTCGTATAAGCCGGTTATCGTGGATTGCGCGAAGTATTTATTTCGATAAAAATATTAAAGCATTTATTGCCGATAATCCTGATGCTACCATCGTTAATGTTGGTTGTGGACTCGATACTACTTTTGATCGTGTAGATAACGGAAAAATTCATTGGATAGATTTGGACTTGCCTGACACTATAGCCCTGCGAAAAAAGTATATTCAAGAATCCGACCGCAGAACGTTCGTGCCTGCATCAGCTCTCGATACTGATTGGTATGAATATGTTGAAAATGCCGATAAGGTGATGTTTATGATTGCCGGGGTTATCTACTATTTTAGTGAGACGGAAATAAAAAAAATGTTTTACAATTTCCATAATTATGCTCCTGGAGTTGAGGTGGTTTTTGATTATGAATCTAAAATAGGAATGAAAAATGCTAATAAATTTGTCATTAAAGGTGGTGGAATGGATAAGTCTGCATATTTAAAATGGGGAATTAATAACATTTTTGATATTGAAAAATGGAATAGTAATATTGAAATAATAAGCGATATGCCTCTTTTTAGCGAGTTTAAAAATAAGTTTCATTTATTTAAAAGATTGGGCATGAGCTTTTGTGATTCAATGAAGATAATGTCATTGGCTCATATAAGGATAAAATAGCAGGTACTATTTTGACAGGCATCATTACAGGCTTTTTCCATTTTTTAAGATGAAGTGTATATTTTCTGCTTTTCGCAAAACAATGAAGATTATTCATCTTAGAGCATTATAAGCGAGTATTTGTTTTATGTAATGGTGCGATATTGTATAGGTGTGCATCCTACTTTTTCTTTAAATAGTCTACTGAAATGCTGTGGATATTTGAATCCTAGTTCATACGCTATTTCATTTAATGCCTTACTTGTATCCAACACTTTGTTTTTGGCAATGTCTATTAATTTTATTTGTATGTGTTCCTGAGCTGATTTACTTGTCTCTTTTTTAATGAGATCTCCGAAATAGTTAGGCGAAAGATGCAATTGGTCTGCAAAATATTGAACCGACGGCAATCCTAATTCTTGTGACTTTCCGGATGTAAAATAATCGTCCAACAAATTTTTAAATTTGGTTAATATATCTTTGTTTACATCGCTGCGAGTTGTAAATTGACGATCGTAGAAACGAATACAATAGTTTAATAGCAATTCTATGTTATTTACGATCAGGGTTTTACTGTGCCGGTCTACAGGATGTAATATTTCTTCCTGAATTTTATGCATACAGTCAAGCACGGTAGCGCGTTCCGATTCTGATAAGTGGAGTGCTTCATTCGATTCGTATGAAAAAAAATTGTAATCTTTCATGTGTCGTGCGAGAGAGGTACGGCGGAGTAGTTCGGAGTCGAACAACAATGCCAATCCCTTAGCTTGGAAAGGATTACCGTTATTATCTATTCCTCCAACTTGTCCAGGAGCAAAGAACACTAGAGTGCCTTCCTGATAATCATAATAATGACGGCCATATCTAAGCTCTCCATATTTGAAATCCTTTAGCATAACGGCATAAAAACCGAAATACTTTCGTGAAGGTGTGACCGGAGGGCATTTTGAAAAATCCACAACGCTGACTAACGGATGTAGTGTTTTGCATCCTATCATTTCATTATATTGGCATACATGGTCTAATCGCAGTATGTTGTTCATATTATACTATTGTTTTATTACAAAGGTAGTGTTTTATTTCACATTATTTTTAATTATAGGCATTGTCAGTAATAATGGTATGAAAATCAGTAATCCATATAATAATGGGATGAAACATTCATCTTACTTTTGCAGTATCAAAAATTTGAAGTGTTATATTTAATTTATAGATTATGAAATATAGAAAATTAGGAAATTCCGATATTCGTCTTTCCGCAATAGGATTGGGGTGTATGGGTATGAGTGCGGCTTACGGTTCGGCTGATGAAAAAGAAAGTATTGCAACGCTTAACCACGCAATGGAATGCGGCGTAAACTTTTGGGATACGTCTGATGCCTACGGAAACGGTGCCAACGAAACTCTGATATCGAAAGTTATTGCAGGAAACAGGGATAAAATTTTTATTGCTACGAAGTTCGGCTTTAGACTGAAGAATGATGAAGGTGATGTGTTTTCAGGTAACGATTCTTATATAGATTCTTCTCCTGAATGGATGAGACAAGCGGTTGAGAGCAGTCTTAGAAGATTGAAAATAGATACCATCGATTTGTACTATGCTCATCGTCTGAATCCTGATGTTCCTGTAGAGGAAACCGTCGGTGCTATGGCGGATTTGGTGAAAGAAGGCAAGATACGTTATATCGGATTAAGCGAGTGCTCGGCTGAAACTCTTCGCAAGGCTTATGCCGTGCATCCGATAGCTGCATTGGAGAGCGAATATTCATTGATTACCAGAACCGTTGAAAAAGAAATACTGCCTACATGCAATGAATTAGGTATAACTTTGGTGCCTTTTGCCCCGTTGGGACGAGGATTAATGAGTAATTCATTAAATGTAAGTGCATTGGACGGCAATGATTTTCGCCGCAGACTTCCACGGTATAGCGGCGATTATTACAAGAATAACAGTTCATTGGCTGAGGCTTTTGCTCAAATAGCTTCAAGTAAAGGCTGTACTCCTGCACAGTTGGCTCTGGCATGGTTGCTTGCGCAAGGAGATAATATTATTCCAATTCCCGGAACAAAGCATATAAAATATCTTGATGATAATATAGGTGCGGTAAACATCTCTTTAAATGAAGATGATATGCTTGAAATAGAAAATGTACTGAAAAAATATCCGAATGTCGGCCCCAGATATTCGGCACGTGAAAATAAATTTGTTGAAAAGTAACAGTACAATACTGAACCATTTTGATAACATAGAATTTAATAGGTTTTTGCTAATTTGTGGTTTATTTATATGAGTGATGAATATTATAAATTGAAAGATTTATAATATTCATCTTGTGTCTTTATGCCAAAGTAGAATAGAATGATACTTTATTCAATTTTTAATAGCTTCATTATGTTTCCGCCAAGAACTTTTTCTCGAATATTTTTATCCGGACAGGCTCTTTCAATCATTTTACGCATGACCCACATATCTCCGTATGGATAATCGACGCCGTAAAAGGTCTTATCGGGCAGCTCTTTTATTATAAGTTTCAAAACCAAGGATGAAAAAGCGGCTGAGGTATCTATGTAGATATTGGGATTACGTTTTACAATGTCGATAGTTTCCAACCAATTGCTTCCTCCGGCATGCCCGATGATAACGGGTACTGACGGATACTTTTTTGCTAATTGTTCTATCTGTAGAATATCTTCCAGTGTCATCGGGTTGAAACAATGTATCCAAAGGGGTAGGCACGCTGTCTGACTTGATGCTTTGAAAACATTTTCCAGTTTATGTATTTGTCCGCTCGGTAGTGCAAGTTCTCCGATACCTAATATATGATGTTTGCTTATTTGTGTTTGTATGTTCTTTGTCATTGTGCCCAAATCTTTATTTAAAGATATGTTTCCGAAGCAAATGAAACGATTGGGATATTTGTTTATAGCTTTGAACAGCTCTTCATGTGCTGCTTCACCGTAACTATCGGCAATGGCAGGGTCGCCGGTCAAATATTTTTGCAACTGTTGCATTTCTTCTTTTATTTCATCGTTACTTCCTTTCAGTTCAGGATGTACCCCCGTTCTGAATAAAACGGTTTTGTCAATTCCGGCTTCATCCATAAGACGGATATGGTTTTCTATCGGAATTGTTACGTGTGAATGTCCATCAATTACTAATTTTCTCATTGCTATAAAATTTAAATGATTAATTTTGTGAGTGCAAAGTTATGTGTTATGCTTTTGTATTACAATACGTTACATAAAACATACATTATAACTTAAAGGTTAGTAATATTGATTATGTGCTGGTTATGAATGAAAAATTAACAAAAAAAAGGCCATGTGCCAAAGAATGTCCGTTGAGAATTGTCATGGATAGGCTGGGAGATAAGTGGTCGGTTTTGATAATCTCTATTCTGTGGGAAAATGAAACGATGCGTTTTAATGAAATTCATAACAGCATTGACGGTATTTCATTAAAGGTACTGACGTCATGTTTGAGAATTTTGGAAGCTGATAAGTTTATAACAAGAACGGTTTATGCCGAAGTTCCTCCACGTGTTGAATATTCGTTGACTGAAATTGGTCGTGATATTGTGCCATATATTCAACAATTATCTGAGTGGGCTGGCAAGAATCTATCAAATGTAAAAGGTAAAAATGAGTAATTGTTTTTATTTATATTAAAACCGTACAATGAATAGTTGTGTTAAGCAGGAACGTACTCTCTATGGAGTATAATGTAATAGTCATTTCAGTATTCATAACCCTCATGTTTATTATTGTTTCCGGCTGTAACCCTGAATAGATGCAGGTATTCAGGTGGCATTTTGTAAAGTTGCCGCTGACAGTATAAATATTTGGTGCGTATACTATTCAGTTACATTTTGTTATATTCTCTACTTGATAATAATAAATAAGAGTAGCAATCCGGAATCTGTACATGGGAATCATCCGTAACACTCTGGGAAAGCAAGTGAAACTCTCTGGGAAAAGTAGTGAAACACTCTGAGAAACGGATGCTCCCCCAGAGTGTTTCAGGTCGAAAGTGAATGTGAAGACACTGCACTTCAATACAAAATAAAGTCATGCAGCATGAAAAAAAATCTGATGCTAAATGAAATAAAAATTCATGCTTTATGACTTTTAAAAACATGTAGCATGAAATAAAAAAACATCTAACATCAGATTTTTTTTCATCTAGCAACAAATCTCGAATCTGCCTTTTACTGTAAAATTTTTAAGTATAGAATTGCCTGCAAACTCTTGACCAACAGATGACAATGTGTCGGGGAAGAGATTAGGAACTGTTGGCCGACAGTTGACAATCTCTTGGTGAA
>Ga0210129_1000403_pt1 | contig 10475 bp, 9 predicted proteins | sample WestPond_Cattail_2_FD_185582 | JGI IMG/M metagenome (GOLD analysis project Ga0210129, IMG submission 185582) | Wetland microbial communities from the San Francisco Bay, California, USA, that impact long-term carbon sequestration -... | ecosystem: Environmental > Aquatic > Marine > Wetlands ... | reverse complement strand
TAATATCAACAACATTATCGCTCCCGCCATTATAGGTATGTCTACATTGGAGCAACGCGCCATCGACAAAAAAATGCTTGAGTTGGACGGAACAAAAACAAAATCTAAATTAGGCGCCAATGCCATTTTAGGCGTATCCTTAGCTGCAGCTCATGCTGCTGCCAATTATTTGGATATACCTTTATATAGATATATAGGTGGAACAAACACATTCACATTACCTGTTCCGATGATGAACATCATCAACGGCGGTTCACACAGTGATGCTCCTATTGCTTTCCAGGAATTCATGATTCGCCCGGTAGGCGCTCCAAGTTTCCGCGAAGGATTACGCATGGGTGCTGAAGTATTCCACGCTTTGAAGAAAGTGTTGAAAGACCGTGGCTTGAGTACTGCCGTAGGTGACGAAGGTGGTTTCGCTCCTAATCTTGAAGGTACCGAAGATGCTATCGAGAGCATTATCAAAGCTATCGAAGCAGCAGGTTACAAAGCTGGCAAAGATGTAATGATCGGAATGGACTGCGCATCAAGCGAATATTACAAAAACGGAGTTTACGATTATACGGTATTTGAAGGTGCAAAAGGTAAAAAACGCACAGCTGACGAACAAATCGCTTATCTTGAGGAATTGGTAAACAAATATCCTATCGACAGCATCGAAGACGGTATGAGCGAAAGCGACTGGGAAGGCTGGAAGAAACTCACCGCTAAATTAGGCAAACGTTGCCAATTGGTTGGTGATGACTTGTTCGTAACAAACGTTGACTTTTTGTCAAAAGGTATCAAAGAAGGATGTGCAAATTCAATATTGATCAAAGTTAACCAAATCGGTTCATTGAGCGAAACTCTTGATGCTATCGAAATGGCTCACCGTCACGGATATAGCACTGTAACTTCTCACCGTTCGGGCGAAACTGAAGATACTACAATTGCCGACATCGCAGTTGCTACAAATTCAGGACAGATCAAAACAGGTTCTATGAGCCGTACCGATCGTCTTTGCAAGTACAACCAATTACTTCGCATTGAAGAAGAATTAGGTGACTTGGCAACATACGGATACAAGAAACTTGTATAGAATACAAAAATATTATCATAAAAAGGGATGCTCATCGGGCATCCTTTTTTTATTTCTTAATAATATCTTCTATTTTTATTTTTTCAGAGCATTCATAAATACTTGGAAATCCGGTATTTCAAAAGATTGCCTGTGAAGTACGATAATACCAGCTTCACTCCAATCATTTAAGATTTTAGATATTCTCATACGGTTCATCGCCGTTGCAGCAGACAAATCCTCCATCTTTGCATGGATGTATTTACGTCCGCGATCAACGCGAATACGCTCATAAATATAGCCGAACAGGGTAAGTTCATCACCGTCGGGAGAATAACTCCAAATCTTCTCATTAAGTTTAATGCCTCTGCAACTCAACAGTATACGCAGATTCATACGGCATATTTCAAACTTGTCAAGTACTGAGAATATGTATGATTTATCCATTCTTACTGTTTGCGTTTCTCTATTACCTATATAAGTAGAGAAATAGTGACCGTCCAAACTAAACAATGCATCAGGTTCAAACACAGCCGGTGCCTCAAGAAACTCTGTGAAAACTATTTTACCCGAAGGAGAAGTTGACACAACTTCCACCTTACCTCTCAACAAGAAATATAAATCGGTACAACGATCACCGGCCGCAACGATGGTTTCTCTTGAATGATACCTACTAAAACCAAGCTTTACTTTCTCAAGAATGCTTGTAAATTCTTTAGTTGACAATCCCTGAAATAGAGGTAACTGCAACAGAATGTCATACATTGTGTTCATATTCATCACTATTTTGTTACACTTTGCGCAAAGCGCCTACAACAAAAATACCAATTAATAATCGGCATTATTACAAAAAAGCCCCTAATTTTGTTTTTTTTATTATATCTTTGCAAGATTATAAATAAAAGGGGGCTTTTTTGTGTTTTCTGACATAAATTTTAAACAAATTAGTAGTGCATTTATTGTATTATTTGCAGTAATTGATATTATCGGTTCGATACCTATTATTATAACGTTAAAGGAGTCGGGACGGAAAATCAACTGCATAAATGCAACGCTAATCTCGGCAGCATTAATGGTTGGCTTCTTTTATGGAGGTAATTGGGTACTTGCCTTATTCCACGTAGACATCCATTCTTTTGCTACGGCCGGGGCTATAATTATATTCTTTTTAGCATTGGAAATGATTCTTGACGTAGAAATATTCAAGAATCAAGGTCCTATCAAAGAAGCCACGCTTGTGCCGTTGGTATTCCCCTTGCTGGCAGGTGCAGGTGCATTCACAACGTTGCTGTCATTACGTGCGGAATATGCCGCAATAAATATACTAATTGCCTTATTTCTAAATATGATTTGGGTATACATAGTACTGAAAATGACCGATAAAGTGCAACATTTTTTAGGTAAAGGCGGTATATACATATTACGTAAGTTTTTCGGAATCATTCTTTTAGCAATTTCAGTAAGATTATTTACGGCAAATATCAAGTGGTTGTTCAATATATAGCGAGATAAGCACAAGTAATAAGGTTTTATAAAAAAGTTGGATTTTTCTTATGCTTTATATATTTTTTTGTTATATTTGAAACCAAGAAGACAAAACACCTTATTATTACAAAACCACAAAACGCTATGAGCTACTTGAATTTTGATAGGGCAATAATGATAAATCTGCAAGAATCTCTTCAGAAAGAAATTTTGCGGACAAACAAATCCGGTGCATATCATTGTAGTACTATCGTTGACTGTAATACGAGAAAATACCATGGATTGCTTGTTATACCTATACCTGAAATAGATGAAGACGACCATGTATTATTATCGTCACTTGATGAAACTGTAATTCAACATGGAGCCGAATTCAATCTGGGACTACATAAATATGAGGGAGACAACTTTAGCCCCAAAGGGCATAAGTACATTCGCGAATATTCGTGCGACAAAATTCCACGAACAGTTTATCGTGTGGGGGGTGTAATACTTTCAAAAGAAAAAGTATTTGTACACCATGAAAACAGGATACTGATAAGATATACTTTGATAGATGCACATTCTACGACAACACTTCGACTGCGACCTTTCCTCGCTTTCAGAAGCGTGAATGCATATTCTCACCAAAACAATAATATTATCACCGAATACACACCGGTAGATAACGGAATAAGCACGAAACTATATCCGCAATACCCTTTGTTATTTATGCAGATAAGTAAGAAGAATGAATTCAAGTCATTGCCCTATTGGTACAATGGCATCGAATATCCTAAAGAACAGGAAAGAGGATACGAATTCAAAGAGGACTTATATTCACCGGGATATTTTGAATTTAATATTAAAAAGGGTGAGAGTATAATTTTTGCGGCCGGTACTGAAAGTGTGGCAACAAGAACGTTGAAACAAACATTTGAGGCGGAAACCGAAAAGCGCATTCCTCGCAATAGTTTCCACAATTGCCTCATCAATGCCGGACAACAATTTCTCAACATAAATGGTGACAAACATTATATCATTGCCGGTTACCCTTGGTTTAAATGCCGTGCACGCGATCAATTCATAGCATTGCCGGGATTGACTTTGGCAACAAATAAAATAGATGAGTTTGACGCTATCATGAAAACATCCGAAGAATCCATACGACAATTCATGAACGGCGAAAAGATAACAAACAAAATCTATGAGTTGGAGCAACCTGACGTTCTTCTTTGGGTAATATGGGCACTGCAACAATATGCAAAATATGCCGACCCTAATACTTGTAAGGAAAAATATGGCGAACTGATCAAAGATATAATAGAATTCATCCGCTTGGGTAAACACGATAATCTGTTCGTGCACGATAATGGGTTGATATATTCCGAGGGGAAAGATAAAGCTATCACATGGATGAACGCCACGATAAACGGTCACCCTGTGACACCGCGCTCCGGATATATAGTTGAGTTCAACGCTCTTTGGTACAATGCTCTTATGTTTGCCGTAAATCTTTTTAAAGAAGGAAAAGTAAATGCAGAATACGCAAGCACGTGGGAAGGACTTGCAAAAGATACTGCCGCTTCATTCAAAAGCACATTCTTGAATGAATATGGCTATTTGCTCGATTACGTTGACGGAAAAATGATGGACTGGAGCGTACGCCCGAATATGATTTTCGCTGTAGCGTTTGACTATTCGCCTCTGAATATAAAAGAAAAGAAGACTGTGCTTGACACCGTAACAAAAGAGTTACTGACCCCTAAAGGTATTCGCACCTTGAGTCCGAAAAGCGGAGGTTACAACCCTATATATATAGGTGATGAAGATCAACGCAACAAAGCTTACCATCAAGGCACAGCATGGCCGTGGTTGATTGGTTTCTATCTGGAGGCTTACTTGAAGATTTACAAAATGAGCGGTATATCTTTTGCAGAACGTACATTAATAGGATTCGACTCTGACATGACGCAACTTTGCATCAGCACGTTATCGGAATTATATGACGGCAACCCACCGTTTATAGGGCATGGCGCCGTATCTTTTGCCATGAACGTTGCCGAAATGCTCAGGATAACGAAAATTCTAACAAGAATGACTTATAAGGAAAAGGAGGATAATTCATGAAAGTATTAATGTTCGGATGGGAATTTCCTCCTCATATTTTAGGTGGCTTGGGAACGGCAAGCTACGGACTGACAAAAGGACTTGCACAACAGTCAGATATGCAAATTACGTTCTGCATACCTAAACCACACGGGGATGAAGACCAAAGCTTTATGAAAATCATAGGCATGAATTCAACGCCTGTGGTATGGAAAGATGTAAATTGGGATTATTTAAAAAGCCGCGTAGGCTCATACATGGATCCGCAACTATACTATGACTTGCGCGACCATATATACGCCGACTTCAGGTATCTTGGAACAAATGATTTGGGTTGCATAGAATTTTCCGGACGTTACCCGGATAATTTACAAGAAGAAATAAACAACTACTCTATTGTGGCCGGTGTGATAGCCAGGCAACAGGACTATGACATCATACATGCCCACGACTGGTTGACGTATCCAGCAGGGATACATGCCAAGCAGGTATCAGGCAAGCCGTTGGTAATACACGTACATGCCACCGACTTTGACCGTAGCCGCGGAAATGTAAACCCTACGGTATATGCCATAGAGAAAGACGGTATGGATCATGCCGACTGCATAATGTGTGTAAGCGAACTTACCAGGCAAACGGTTATTAGCAAATACTTTCAGGATCCGCACAAAGTATTCACCATGCATAATGCCGTATCACCTTTAAGACAAGATATTATAGATATTATTCCAAATAAAAATCCCAACGAAAAGGTTGTAACTTTCTTAGGGCGAATAACCATGCAAAAAGGACCTGAATACTTCGTCGAAGCAGCTTCAATGGTTATTCAAAAAACCAAAAACATACGCTTCGTGATGGCAGGCAGTGGTGATATGATGAAAAAGATGATATACTTGGCAGCGGAAAGAGGTATTGCAGACCGCTTCCATTTCCCAGGTTTTATGCACGGGAAAGAAGTGTACGAAGTGCTCAAGGCAAGTGATGTATACATCATGCCTTCTGTCTCAGAGCCATTCGGCATCTCACCGCTTGAAGCTATGCAATGCAACGTACCTTCCATAATATCAAAGCAATCAGGTTGTGCCGAAATATTGACAAAGTGCATTAAGGTTGATTATTGGGATATACATGCCATTGCCGATGCCATATATGGAATTTGCTCGTACCCGTCGCTATACGAATATCTCAGAGACGAAGGTAAAAAAGAAGTGGACTCCATAACGTGGGAAAAAGTAGGGTTAAGGATAAGATATATATATAATAAATTACTAAATCGTTAAACAACATTTAAACTCAATATTGGAATGAAAACAATTTGCCTTTTCTTCGAAATACATAAATATTTTCATTTGAAACGCTACCGTTTCTTTGATATTGACCATGATCATTATTACTATGATGATTTCGCCAATGAAACACACATGAATGATGTTTGCGAACATTCATACCGTCCGACATTGGATACGCTACTTGAAATGATTGAAAAATCAAATAAAAGCTTTAAATTCTGTCTGTCAATATCAGGTGTCGGATTGGAACAAATGGAGTTGTATGCCCCCGACATTATACAAAGAATTCAAAATCTGGTATCCACAGGATGTGTTGAACTGGTTGCAGAACCGTACGCTCACAGTCTATCGTCTATAATAAACGAAGACACATTCCGCGATGAGGTAAGGCGGCAGGTGAAAAAGCTTAAAGAGGTGTTCGGTCAGCAGCCGAAGGTTTTGCGCAATACCAACATGTTATACTCCGACGATATTGGCAGCATTGCTGCTGATATGGGTTTCAAATGTATGCTTACTGAAGGCGCAAAACATATCCTGGGCTGGAAGAGTCCCCATTACATATATAACTGTAATGTTGCTCCAAGCCTTAAACTACTGCTTCGCGACATCAAACTCAGCGACGACATAAGCTTGCGATTCTCAAACAGCGAGTGGGAAAATTATCCTCTGTTTGCCAGCACCTATATGGATTGGATTGCAGCATATCCGCCTGAAGAACAAATATTCAACATTTTCATGAATATGGATGCCTTGGGCATGTCGCAACCATTGTCTTCAAACATCTTGGAATTCTTTAAAGCTTTACCGGCATGTGCCAAAGAAAGAGGTATCATATTCTCCAAGCCAAGCGAAATAATCGGTAGAAGTAAATCGGTAGGTCCGATTGAGGTACAGTCGCCTATGTCGTGGAGTGATGAAGAGCGTGATGTGTCATCGTGGCTAGGTAACAACATGCAACGGGAGGCATTCAATAAATTATATAGTGTGGCCGAACGGGTAAGGCTATGCAGCAACTTCGGCATAAAGCAGGACTTTGACTACTTACAGGCAAGTAACCACTTAAGACTTATGACAACAAAGAATTGCGGTGTAGGCATTAACAGAGGACTCTACGAATCTCCTTTTGATGCATTCACCAACTATATGAACGTGTTGGGCGATTTCCTAAAAAGAGTGAGTTCACTCTATCCTGAAGATATTGACAATGAAGAACTTAATCCGTTATTGATTACTATAAAGAATCAGGGAGACGAGATTAACGAGCTTAATGATAAATTGAAGATCATAGAGAAAAAGAACGATAGGCTTTCCAACTCATTAAAAAAGCTACAGGAAAGAACGAAAGAATTTCAGACCGAGCCTGAAACAAAGATGCCGGAAGAAAAGAAAAAGACAACAAAAAAGAAGACTAAAAAATAATAGATGAAAAAAAAAGCGGGAAATATAAATCCCGCTTTTTTTTTCATCTATTATTTTTCAATCTTTCTTTGCCAACTTATTATATAAATCACTGCATGATTTATTATATGCTTCTTTTTCAGGAATATAATCAATGACCGGCATATTCTTTGACTTAGCATAATCAATGATACCGTCATGAACAGTCTCACTATTTTGTACAACTGCATCGGAATAATCCAAAGACAACTTCATCAATGACAAATAATCGAGACTTTCAGGTAAATTAAGACCTTTAACAGCTTTCTTATCAAATCCCCGCATAACCAAATTAGTTTGGAAATCTGAAGTAAACGGCTCTTTCGGCTCTTTATCATAGACAGATGTTACAATCTTTACGTCGGCAAACGACGGCTCATCATAATAAACCTTTTTAATGAACAATGGAGCTAATGCCGTCATCCATCCGTGACAGTGAATAACATCTGGCACCCAGCGTAACTTTTTTACAGTCTCTATCACACCACGTGCATAAAAAATGGCACGAATGCCATCTTCAGTAGGATCGTTATTTATACTTTCATCACCACCATTAACGCCTTGGAAAGAATCTTCATTATCAATAAAATATACCTGCATACGGGCAGACTGAATAGAAGCCACTTTAATAATTAAAGGATGATCGGTATCATCAATAATTAAATTCATACCTGAAAGACGAATAACTTCGTGAAGTTGATTCCTGCGTTCATTAATATTACCCCATTTAGGCATAAATGTACGAATTTCCCTTCCGCTCTCCTGAATAGCTTGTGGTAATTCGCGTCCTATGATTGACATAGGAGTTTCAGAAACATACGGAGTAATCTCCTGCGTAATAAACAATACTTTCTTTGCCTTCATCATTACAAAATCTTTCTCTAAATAGTGTGCAAAGATACAAAAAATACGACAGCAATCAGAACTTTAGCCTATTAAAATTAAATAAAATCTTCGTCATGTAATAATTTATGTGTTATTTTGCAGTCAAAATAGAAGAGATAAAATTACTGAAATGAAAATTATTAATACGATTGATGCCCTGAAAAAAGAGCTGAAAATTGCACGAGAGAATAAAAAAAGCGTGGGATTAGTTCCGACGATGGGTGCACTTCATGCTGGTCATGCTTCTCTTGTAAAACGTAGCGTTGCCGAAAACAATGTTACGGTTGTAAGTATATTCGTAAATCCTACACAATTCAATGATAAAAATGATCTTAAAAAATATCCACGTACATTAGAGTCTGACGCCAAACTGCTTGAATCGGTCGGTACCACTTATGCTTTTGCTCCGTCAGTAGAAGAAATGTACCCTGAAACTGATACTCGTAAGTTTGACTTCTCACCTTTGGATAAAGTAATGGAAGGACCTCGCCGCCCGGGACATTTTAATGGCGTTGCACAAATAGTAAGCAAACTATTTTATGCCGTTGAACCTGACAGGGCTTATTTCGGAGAAAAAGATTTTCAGCAGGTTGCCATAATTCGCAAGATGGTAGAGCTATTGAATTTGAAATTACAAATAGTAAGTTGCCGTATCGTACGCGAAGCAGACGGACTCGCCTTAAGCAGTCGCAACAAATTGATGAGTGAAGAAGAAAGGAAAACGGCATTAAATATTTCAAAAACCTTATTCGCCAGCCAAGAGTTTGCTAAAAATCATACACTAGTTGAAACAAAGAATTTTGTAAAAGACGGCATCAATGCTACCAAAGGACTTGAATTGGAATATTACGATATAGTGAACGGCAATACGTTGCAAGACGTCAAAGATTGGCAAGAAGCCGACTATATAGTTGGTTGTATAACAGTACATTGCGGAAGTGTACGACTTATTGATAACATCAAATATAAGGAGATAAAGAAATGATGGTCGAAGTGCTTAAATCAAAAATTCATTGTGTTCGCGTTACTGACGCAAATCTCAATTATGTTGGAAGCATTACGATTGATGAAGATATCATTGATGCTGCTAACATGATTGTTGGAGAAAAAGTTTACATCGCCGACAACAACAATGGTGAGCGATTTGAAACGTACATTATCAAAGGCAAACGCGGTTCGGGAGAAATATGCCTGAATGGTGCCGCTGCCCGTAAAGTTCAGGTTGATGATGTCATCATTATTATGAGCTATGCTCTGTTGGACTTTGAAGAGGCCAAGCATTTCAAGCCGACAGTCATCTTTCCTGATACGCAAACAAACAAACTTATAAAATAAATATATTCAATTTAATAATAATTACACACATTTATTACTAAATTTGTGACAAATTATATTAAAATGAATATGAAAAGTACTCTTATTTGGTGCAATATTAAAGACATGCTTAATTATGGAGAAGGAATCGCTTTTCATGATGCCTCTACTAATGCAGTAAATAATGAAGACTCCTTAATAAAACATTTTTATATCGGAGAAGATTCAGTACAAAAACACCTTTCAGGTAGAGGATGTAAAATGTTAGCTGAACCTGACGGCAATATACATTATATTAACGCTGCAATAAAATTCCCAGGCATGCAAACTATGACAGCGCAAGGCGATGCAAATTATACCCTATATCCGTTCAAGGTAAATACAGATTTGGAAAAAGCTGTAATAGCAAGAAATTTCTATAATACTCCATATGATATAGAATATGCAGTTGTAAAGAACCTTTTATCATTTAATAAAGAATACAGACCTGCAATATGTATAGGAAACCACCGCACTTACAACGATATGTCGGAGTTGCTTCTCTGGCTTAATAACAAATATGGCAAAGATGGAGATGATACTATGTGGTTCCCATCTCAAGAAGAATATTTTGAGTACTGCTATTATAGGGCCCATGCTGAGATAACTAAAAGCATAGATGGAAAAACACTTAAAATAACAGTATCAATGCCAAGCAATACTTACTTTTATTATCCTAGCATTACAGTTAATGTTTCCGGGATGAAGAAAGAAGATGTAAAATCTATCACTTCAAGCGACAATGTGACAGGACTATCATATGCGAATTACAATAACGAATTAAGGGTCTGTAAATTAAACTGTGTCATAGTATATAAATCCATCTATATAGCAAAGTTACAATATTTTAAAACGATCACCAAATCTAATGGATAATTGTC
>Ga0210129_1000401_pt1 | contig 10497 bp, 9 predicted proteins | sample WestPond_Cattail_2_FD_185582 | JGI IMG/M metagenome (GOLD analysis project Ga0210129, IMG submission 185582) | Wetland microbial communities from the San Francisco Bay, California, USA, that impact long-term carbon sequestration -... | ecosystem: Environmental > Aquatic > Marine > Wetlands ... | reverse complement strand
AGGAACACCTGCAGCGACTGGCCGCGCAGGCTGAACTCCAGCACAACTACGATGCCATGCCGATCGGCTTGTTCACCCTCGATTTGCAGGGGCGCTTCATAAGTACCAACCCCGCATTGAGAAAAAATCTAGGCAATCGAGGATTCGGCGAGAAACACAACAGCTGGCAACAATATTTTGGCGCGGATATCTGGCTCCAGCTTTACCAGATGGTGAACCAACAGGAGCATGGCGAGCTTGAGATTCAAAGCCAGATGGATGTGACCGGCAAGGCAACGCCGAGGCGCTTCCTGATCAAAGCCACCTTGGCAAACGACAAGATCGAGGGCTCCCTGCAGGACGTGACCGAGAAGTCACTTGCCACCGAGGAACTGAACTTCCTGGCCAACCACGATTCCCTGACCAAGGTGCTCAACCGGCGCGGCCTTGAGCAAGTCTTCAATAGCACCGTGGCCCGGATCGACAACGATCACCCTATGGCCATGGCCTACCTGGACCTGGACCGCTTCAAGCTGATCAACGATCTGTATGGCCACAACGCCGGTGACGAGGTGCTCAAGCAGGTTTGCGAACGCATCAGCGGCATGCTTTCGGTGAGCATGCGCATGGGCCGTGTGGGCGGCGACGAGTTCGTGATCGTGCTCCCTGACACCCGCATACCGTTGGCCACCGTGATTTGCCGCGGCATTGTGGACAGTATCGACAACGCCCCGTACCGTGTGGGGGAAAAAGCCTTCCACGTACGCGGCTCCATGGGGTTGATCGAGGTCCGCCCCGGAACCCTGATGAAGGAAGCCCTGTCGACCTCGGACCGGGCCTGCCGCGAAGCCAAAGCGGGTCAGAAAAAGGGCCTGGTGGTGTACGAGCAGGATTCGCCCGCCTTCAAGGAGCACGAGGCCGAAATCCGCCTGATCGAGCGCCTCTCCAGCAGCGAGACCATCGAGGGCCTGTTTGTCGAGATGCAGCCCATCATGTCCCTGACCCGGCCCAATGAATCGCTCAACTTCGAAGTGCTGTTGCGCATGCGTGACCCGGTGGGCAAGCTGATCCCGGTCAGCCGCGTGATTGCCGCCGGCGAACACAGCGGCCGCATGAGCGTGATTGACCGCTGGGTTCTCTCCACCACGCTGGCCTGGCTGGACCAGAATCGCCCCCGGCTGCAAAACACGCAATTCGTGTGCATGAACCTGAGCGGTGCCTCGCTGAATGACGAAGAGTTCGTGCAGGAGGTTTTCGACCTGCTGCGCAGAAACAGTCATGTGGTCAGCTTCCTCAGCATCGAGATCACCGAGAGCGTCGCCCTGCACGATCTGCAGAACACGCGCCGCTTCATCGACAAGGTGCGCAGGTATGGGGCCAGGGTGGCGCTGGACGATTTCGGCGCGGGCTATACCTCGTTTTCCTACCTCAAGGACCTGCCGGCCGACCTGCTCAAGATCGACGGCAGCTTTGTCGTGAACATGAACCAGCATCCGGCCAACGTGTCGATTGTTGAAGCCATCGTCAACCTGGCCAGGAACCTGGGCATGAAGACCATTGCCGAGTGGGCGGAAGACGCGGCCACGGTGCAGACGCTGGCGGAAATCGGTGTCGATTATGTGCAGGGCTTTATCGTGGCCCGGCCCATGGCGCCCGAGCGGATCATCGAAGCCAAATCAGCAGCCAGCTTCATCCAGGATGCGGAACTGCTTCACTTCGTCAAACAGATGGGGCGGGTTGATGATGCTGCGGCCCATGCCGATCTGATCCTGCAGGACATCCAGGAAATTCCCCGAAAGATTCACTGAGGCGCCCCGCGCCCTGCCATCAGGCCGCGCGCAGCGCCCGCTTCAGTTCCACGCCGAGTTCGGGCTTGTGGGCAAACGGATCGGTCGGGTTGCGGGTCTGCAGGATGTCCTCCATCCGGGTCTGCACCGAGCCGATGGCTTTGGGGTGGCTGTAGATGTAGAACTGGTTGGCCATCACCGCATCAAACACTTTTTGCGCCACCTCGGCCGCGCTGACCTTGCCTGATCCCACGGCCTTGTCGCTCATGGCCTGGCCGATCAACTGACTGCGGGTGGGCTGGGCTGCCGCCAGGCCAGCGGGCCGGTTGCGCTCGCTCTGGTTGATGCCGGTCGGCACGAAAAACGGGCACAGCACCGACGCACTGATCTGGTCGGTCACCAGCGCCAGATCCTGGTACAGCGTTTCCGTCAGGGACACCACGGCGTGCTTGCTGACGTTGTAAATGCCCATATTGGGCGGATTGAGCAGGCCGGCCATGCTGGCGGTGTTGACGATGTGCCCCTGGTAGGCCGGGTCTTTTTGCGCAGCGTCCAGCATCATGGGCGTGAACAGGCGCACCCCGTGGATCACGCCCCAGAGATTGACGCCCAGCACCCAGTGCCAGTCCTGCACGGTGTTTTCCCAGACCAGTCCACCAGCACCCACGCCGGCGTTGTTGAAGACAAAGTGCGGTGCCCCGAAGCGTTCCTGCACCCGGCGTGCCAGATGCTCCATCTGGGCGGCGTCCGAGACGTCCACCTGGATCGCCATGACCTCGGCGCCGGCGGCTTGCATCTCGGCGGCAGCACGGTCCAGCGTGTCCTGCTGGACATCGGCCAGTACCAGGTTCATGCCGAGCCTAGCGCCGATGCGGGCGCACTCCAGGCCGAAGCCGGAACCGGCGCCCGTCAATACAGCGGTTCTTCCCTTGAAGTTCGAGATCATGGTGTTGTTCCTGAAGAATGGACTGGGTCAGGCTTCGGCATTTTTGAGCACGTAGCCAATGCGCGGGAAATGCACATGCACGATGCCGGCGCGATCGTCGGTTCGGCGCAGGGTGTAGTGCATGCGGGTAGCAGCAACGAGTTCGCCTTCAGTCGGTTCAGGGCCGAAGCTGTCGCTGGCCACGGTCACGCGGCTGCCCAGCGCAATGCCGTGCTCATCCTGGAAGGGTTCACTGCTCAAAACAGCCCCCACCCCAGAGGATCGGGCACAGGCAGCTATCGAATCAATAGCGTTCGATTTTTCCACGGTCCCGTGGCCGATCGCGGCCATGCGGTCCATCCAGGCCAGCACGGGCGGCGTCGCGTTCAGGATGTCTGACATGACGCTGGTTTGCGTGCGGGTGAACCACAGCGGGTGATAGGCCGCGAAGTCGGCGATGCAGGGCGTGCTGCCCAGCAGGTAGGGCTGTTCCTTCAGCATGTCGGCCAGGCGCCGCAGGTAGCTTTTGTAGGCGGCGGCAGCGTCCGCCGGCGGCATGCGCGGCACCGCCACGCGCATTTTTGCGCGATCTTCGCCAAAGGCCTTGGCCAAGGGGCCCCACTGCTCCGGGGCACCGCCACCAAACATCTGGGCCGCACCCTGGGGGCTGAAGTTCCAGGCCATGGCCGTCCAGAACAACTTTTCGTCAGCCCATTGGGCCAGCACCCGTGCCAGGCCTTTGTGGCCGGACGGGTACAGGGTGGGTGTGGGCTGAACATGTTCCAGCACGTCACAGATGAGTGCTGTGTCGCAATAGATGTGCGAGCCGATCTGCAGGAACGGCGTCTTGCGGTAGCCGCCGGTGAGCGCCACCACATCGGGCTTGGGCATCACCCTTGGGATGATGACCGACTTCCAGGCCAGTTTCTTGTAGCCGAGGATAAGCCGGATTTTTTCTGAGAATGGTGAAGTCGGGTAGTGATGCAGGATCAACTCGGCCATGGTGTGGTCTCCTTGGATTCAGGGTCGGTCACTGCGGCATGGCGCGCGCGATGATGGCATCAAAATCGGTCGCGCTGCCCAGCGTGCCGAAGGCCTGGCCCCAGTGGCCCGCCAGCCGGGAGTCACAGAAGGCCGCAAACACCGCGGCAGGCGCCGTCTGCAGCAGCAAGGCCGCCTGCACCGCCAGCGCCACATCCTGCGCCAGGCGGCGCGCCTCCACCTCGGTCGCCATGGCTTCCACCCGGTGCGGCAGGTCTGCAGCCAGCCGGTCCAGCGCGGGGTGCGCCCCCAGGGCCGGTGCCAGTTCCTGCGCCAGGGCTGCTGCGGCATCGGCCTTGCGCAAGGCCCGCAGCAAGTCGAGCGCCATGATGTTGCCGGCGCCTTCCCAAATGGAGTTGACCGGCATCTCGCGGTAGATGCGCGCCATGATGCCGGCGCCGCCCTCCTCCACATAGCCATTGCCGCCCAGGCATTCCATCGCCTCCTGCGCGAAGTGGCTGCCGCGCTTGCAGATCCAGAACTTGGCGATCGGCGTCAGCAGCCGGGCCATGGCCTGCTCCTGCGCTTCATGTGGATGATCGAACGCCCGTGCCAGCCGCAGGGAAAGGGCGCAGGCGGCTTCACTCTCCAACGCCAGATCGGCCAGCACGTTGCGCATCAGCGGCTGCTCGATCAGCCGCTTGCCAAAAGCCTCGCGCTGTGCCGTGTGGTGCAGCGCAATGCTCAATGCCTGGCGCATCAACCCGCTGGTGCCCAGGGCGCAATCGAGCCGCGTCATGCTGCCCATCTCAAGGATTTGCGGCACGCCACGCCCCTCCTCCCCGACCAGCCAGGCAGCCGCGTCCGTGAATTCGACCTCGGAGCTGGCGTTGGCCTGGTTGCCCAGCTTGTCCTTCAGGCGCTGGATCTGGATCGTGTTGCGCGTGCCGTCCGGCAGCAGCCGGGGCAGGAAGAAACAGCTCAGGCCGCCTGCGCTTTGCGCCAGCACCAGAAAAGCATCGCACATGGGCGCCGAGAAAAACCACTTGTGTCCGGTCAGGCGAAAACGCGGGCCCCAGCCGTCCAGCCCATCAGGCAGCGCCTGACTGGTGTTGGAACGCACGTCGGAGCCGCCCTGCTTTTCGGTCATGCCCATGCCCATGGTCACGCCGGCCTTTTGCGAAAACGGCTTGTGCGCCGGATCGTAGGCCCGGCTGGTGAGCTTGGGGCCCCAGTCGGCGTAAACCGCTGCGTTGCGGCGCAATGCGGGCGTGACCGCATAAGTCATGGAGATCGGGCACAGGATGGAAGGCTCCAGCTCGGTAAAGAGCATGAAACCCGCTGCACGCAGCGCGTGCGGCGACACACCCTCCCCCCTGCCCTCTCCCAGAGGGAGAGGGAGTAAAGAGGAGGCTTCGTTCGCTTGCTGCTTGATTCCCTCTCCCTCTGGGAGAGGGCTGGCCCAGGGCGTGCCATGCAGGCCGGCCGCCGTGGCGGCAGACATCAGGGCGTGGTAGCTCGGGTGGAATTCGACCTCGTCGATACGGCGGCCAAAACGGTCGTGGCTGCGCAACTCGGGCGGGTGCACATTGGCCAGCCGGGCATGGGTCTGCATCTCGGCCGTGCCCAGTTGCGCCCCCAGGGTTTGCAGCGGGGCCGTGTCCAGGGCGGGCGCATTGAACTTCAGCGCATCGCGCAGGGCCCGGTTGGACTGGAACAGGTTGTAGTCCACCAGCGGTTCGGGCTGGTTGAAGACTTCATGGGTGGCGTGCATGGTGACCTCCTTGCCGCGCCGGGCCTCGGTTAGATGAGCTTGACCAATTGCTTGCCGAAATTCTTCCCCTTGAGCAGACCGAGGAAGGCTTGCGGCGCCGAATCGATGCCCTGCGCAATCGATTCGCGCGGCCGCAGCTTGGCCGTAGCGACCAGCGTGCCCAGTTCCTTGAGGGCTTCCGGCCACACTTCCATGTGTTCGCTCACGATGAAGCCCTGTATCTTGAGCCGGTTGGTCAGGATCAGTTGCGGGAAGGCCATGGGCAGGGGCTGGCCATCGTAGCCCGCGATCATGCCGCACACGGCAATGCGGCCAAAGGCGTTCATGCGCAGCAGCACGGCGTCGAGCACCATGCCGCCCACGTTTTCAAAATAGCCGTCGATGCCCTGGGGGCAGGTCTCCTTGAGCGCCTTGGACAGCGAAGCGGCGTCCTTGTGCAGCTTGTAGTCCACGCAGGCGTCGAAGCCGAGTTCCTCCACCGCGTACTTGCATTTGTCGGGCCCGCCCGCAATGCCGACCACGCGGCAACCACGGGCCTTGGCCAGGGCCCCGTAGGCACTGCCGACGGCGCCGGTGGCGGCACTGACCACCATGGTCTCACCGGCTTGTGGGGAGATGATCTTCACCAGGCCGTACCAGGCCGTCACGCCCGGCATGCCCACCGCGCCCAGGTAATGGCTCAGCGGCACATGGGTGGTATCGACCTTGCGCAGGGCGCCGACCTGTGAGCCATCCACCACGCTGTACTCCTGCCAGCCGCCCATGCCGACCACTTTGTCGCCGACGCTGAACTTCGGGTTGCGACTCTCCACCACTTCGCCCACCGTGCCGCCGATCATCACCTCGCCCAGCGGCTGCGGTTGGGCGTAGCTCTTGCCCTCGTTCATGCGGCCGCGCATGTACGGGTCCAGGCTCAGGTAGTGGTGCCGCACCAGCACCTGGCCGTCCTGCAAGGCAGGGGTCTGGGTCGTAACGAGCTTGAAGTTGCTGACGCTGGCTTCAGCCTGGGGGCGGTTGTCGAGCAGGATCTGGCGGTTGCTTGGCATGGAAAACCTCTTTTCAATCGGTGGAAATCACGTTCAGCGGATTGCTGCTTTTCGGCCCGGTCGGCAGGCGCTTGACATACTTGAAGGTGCCGGTGGCATGGGCACAGGCCTGCCCCTGCTCGTCATAGATGGTGGCTTCAGTGAAGGCCAGGGTGGCAGTGCGGTGCATCAGCCGCCCCTTGCCGGTGAGCTTGCCGCGCGCCGCCTGCATGAAGCTGGTCTTCATCTCGATGGTGACCACCCCCATGTCGGGCTGCACGCTGCGCGCCGCCGTGGCCATGGTCACATCCATCAGCGTCATGCTGGCGCCGCCGTGGGTGACGCCAAACGAGTTCAGGTGTTCGGGCTTGGGCTCGTAGGCAATCTCGGACTGCCCGCCCTCGAACTTCATCAGCTTGAAACCAAGGTGATGGACAAAGGGAATGAGGACGCCGAATTCCATCAGCCGCCCGTCACGCAGCTCACGCCGCCGTCCACCGCCAGCCACTGGCCGGTGATGTGCTTGCCGGCGTCCGATGCATACAGCGCGCACAGGCCCTTGAGGTCCTCGTCGTCGCCCAGCCGCTGCAGCGGCGCATGGGACTTGAGCTTGTCCACGCCCCAGGCTTCCAGCGTAGCGGCCGTCATCTTGCTCGGAAAGAAACCCGGACAGATGGCGTTGACGTTGATGCTGTACTTGCCCCACTCCGCCGCCAGCGCGCGGGTGAAGTTGATCACCGCGCCCTTGGAGGTGTTGTAGGCAATGGTGGTCATCTCCGGCGGGTTGCCGCCCAGGCCGGCAATCGAGGCGATGTTGATGATGCGGCCCGATTTGCGCGGGATCATGCTCTTCTTGCCGATGACCTGGCTCAGGATGAAGTAGCCGCGGATGTTGAGGTTCATCACCTTGTCCCAGGCCTCGATGGGGTGGTCTTCGGCCGGCGCGCCCCAGGCCGCCCCGGCGTTGTTGACCAGAATGTCCACATCGCCCATGCGCTGCAGGGTCTCATCGGCCAGGCGGTGGATTTCAGCCTCCTTGGCGCAGTCGGCGGCAATCCAGCGGGCATCGATGCCCGCGGCCTGCAGGTCGGCCACGGCCACTTCCAGATCGCCGGCCTTGCGCGAACTGAGCATGATGCGCGCGCCGGCCTCGCCCAGGGCATGGGCCATTTGCAGACCCAGGCCGCGCGAGCCGCCGGTCACCAGAGCCGTTTTGCCCTTGAGGTCGAAAAGTTGCTGGATGGTTCTCGTCATGATTTTTCCTTGCTTAGTTGGATGGCGTTTCTTTCAGCCGTGATCGCACATAAATCAGCGCCACGCCGATCAGGACGAATACGGCTCCAATGCCCTGCATCGAGCGGGCCAGCACCATGTCCGTGCGGGCCACGAAAACTCCCAGCACGATGGACAAGAGCCCGCCATAAATGTAGATCCATACCAGGCGCTGCACCCACAGCAAGGTTTTTTTGCTAGCCATCAGAACGCCTCCTCCGGAAAATCAGCACAGGTCATGTCATGTGTTTGCACCACTTTGAGCCAGGCACCGATCTTTGGCAACTCGTAATGGAAAAAATAACGAGCGGCCAGCAAACGACCCTGATGGGCAGGGTCCGATTTTGCAGCATGGCTGGCGCCTGCCGCCAGCGCGACATCCAGCCAGATCCAGGCCAGCACGGTGTGGCCGAAAGCCTGCATGTAAGGCACGGCATTGGCCAGCGCCTGCGTCGGCTCACCGCTGGCCCAGGCGGCCTGGGTAACCGCCGCCACCTGCTGCAGGGCCTGATCGAGCTCGCTGGCATGCGCTGTCAGCTCGGGATGCATCCGGGCACGCGCCATGGTGGCTTCGATCCGCGCGATCAGCAAAGCCAGCCCGCGACCCTCCTCCATCCGAACCTTGCGCCCCAGCAGGTCCATGGCCTGGATGCCGTGCGTGCCTTCGTGGATCATGTTCAGGCGGTTGTCGCGCCAGTACTGCTCCACCGGGAAATCGCGCGTGTAGCCATAACCGCCATGGACCTGGATCGCCAGGCTGTTGGCCTCCAGGCACCATTCGCTGGGCCAGCTCTTGGCAATCGGCGTCAGCACTTCCAGCAGCAAACGCGCTTCATCGGCAGCCTGCTCAATGCCCGTGTGCTGCTCGTCCACCAGCCGCGCGCAATACAGCTCCAGCGCCAGCGCCCCTTCGCAATAGGCTTTCTGCGCCAGCAACATGCGCTTGACATCGGCATGCTCGATGATGCGGATCTGCGGCTGGCTGGCATCCTTGCCCGCGGCGCTCGCGCCGCTTCCTGAACTCTGCCCTGTGGGCCGAAGGCCCATGGGCCGCCCCTGCGGCCGGTTCCTGGCGTAGTCCAGGGCGGCGTGGTAACCGGCCATGCCCAGCATGGTGGCCGCCATGCCGATGCCGATGCGCGCCGTGTTCATCATGTGGAACATGCAATGCAGCCCCTTGCCGGGCTGGCCCACCAGGTAGCCGACCGCACCGGCGCCCTGGCCATCCATCCCGCCCGTGGAGCGAACGGGGTATTTGCCTTCGCCGAAATTCAGCAGGGTGTTGGTGGTGCCGCGCCAGCCGCACTTGTGGTTCAGGCCGGCCAGCGCCACGTCGTTGCGCGCACCGGTGAGCTGGCCCTGGGTGTCCACCAGTTTCTTCGGCACGATGAACAGCGAGATGCCACGGGTGCCGGGCACCAGCTTGCCATCGGGACCGGGGATCTTGGCCAGCACCAGATGGATGATGTTCTCGGTCAGCTCATGCTCGCCGGCCGAAATCCACATCTTGTTGCCCTTGAGGCGGAAGCGTGGTCCCAGCGGGTCGGACTCGAAGTCGTCGCCATCCGGCACGGCGCGGGTCACGATGTCCGACAGGCTCGAGCCGGCCTGCGGCTCGCTCAGGCACATGGTGCCCGAGAAGCGGCCGGCAAATTCGTTCTTGGCAAACACCTCTTTTTGCAGCGGTGTGCCATGCACCATCAGCAGGTTGGCATTGCCGGCGGTCAGCAGGCCGGATCCGATGCTGACCGAGGCAAAAGCAAAAAACGAATTGGCCGCGGCCTCCACGGTATAGGGCAGTTGCATGCCACCGACCTCGAAATCCTGCGCCGCACTGAGCATGCCCGACGCCGCATAGGCTTTTTGCGCCTCGTAGGTGGCTTGCGGCAGGATGACCTTCTCGCCGTCAAAGCGCGGCTCTTCGGTATCGACGGTGCGGTTGAACGGCGCGTACTTGTCGCGCGCGATGCGCTCGCAGGTGTCGAGCACGGCATCGAAGGTTTCGCGCGAGTGATCGGCAAACCGGGCGCGCTGGCTCAAAGCCGGCGCATCGAGCCATTGGTACAGCAGGAAATCAAGGGTGGATCGATAGCTCATCGGGTGCCGATAGTCTGATGCTTACTAGGGCTCGCCCCCGGGCGAGGCCAGTCGCGTGATCGTGCCCTGGGCGATGGCACACAGCTTCTCCACGCCGTCCTGCAGAACAAACACGTCGCAGCGGCACACCGCCTGCGACTTGCCCGTGTGCACGGCGTCGGCGCGTGCGATCAGCCGCTCCCCCACGGCCGGGCGCACGTAGTTGATCTTGAACTCCGAGGTCACCACCGGCACGCGCAAGGCCGTGCCGCCGGCATAGGTCAGGGCATTGTCGGCCGCATAGCTGACCACACCGCCATGGACAAAACCATGCTGCTGCCGGAGCTTGCCGCTCACTGGCACATGCAGTTCGCAGTGCCCAGGCGAGAGGGCCTGCAATTCGGCACCGATCAGCACGCTGAAGGGCTGCGCCGCCAGCACCCCCCGTCCCATGGCCAGAAACGTCTCGGGCGAGACCGCTGGCGCGTCCGCCATGGTTACAGCACCTCGAACACACCGGCAGCACCCATGCCGCCGCCAATGCACATGGTGACCAGAACGCGCTTGGCGCCGCGCCGTTTGCCTTCGATCAGCGCATGGCCGGTCAGGCGCTGGCCGCTGACGCCATAGGGGTGGCCCACCGCAATCGCGCCGCCGTTGACGTTGAGCCGGTCGGCC
>Ga0210129_1000399_pt1 | contig 10527 bp, 11 predicted proteins | sample WestPond_Cattail_2_FD_185582 | JGI IMG/M metagenome (GOLD analysis project Ga0210129, IMG submission 185582) | Wetland microbial communities from the San Francisco Bay, California, USA, that impact long-term carbon sequestration -... | ecosystem: Environmental > Aquatic > Marine > Wetlands ... | reverse complement strand
GCGGCCACTTCAGCCAGAATGTCACGGATGGCATGACGCTGCGTCTGGTTGCCAACCCCGACATTCTGGCTGAAGTGGCCGCCTTGCCCGAGGCACCGTTCTGCGTGGGGTTTGCCGCCGAGACCGAGCAACTGGCGACATACGCCGAAGCCAAGCGCATCCGCAAGGGCCTGCCCCTGCTGGTCGGCAACCTGGCGCAGGACACCTTCGGACAGGACGCGGCCGAATTGTTCCTGTTCGACGCCCAGGGCCAGCACCCGCTGCCGCGTGCCGACAAACTCACCCAGGCGCGACAGCTGATCCGCCGAATTGCAAGCCTGCTCAAAGATTAACTGACGAAATTCCGACGAATATGAAGATGGATGTGAAGATTCTCGACGCTCGACTGCGTGAACAACTGCCGCACTACGCCACGACGGGCGCCGCAGGTCTGGATTTGCGCGCCTGCATTGATGCCCCGATCACGCTTGCGCCCGGCGAAACCCGACTCATTCCCACGGGCATGGCCATCCATCTGGCCGATCCCGGCTATGCCGCGCTGATCCTGCCGCGTTCGGGTCTGGGACACAAACACGGCATTGTGCTGGGCAACCTGGTCGGGCTGATCGACTCGGATTATCAAGGCCAACTCATGGTATCCGCCTGGAACAGGGGCCAGCAGGCATTTGAACTTTCACCGCTGGAGCGTCTTGCTCAACTGGTCATCGTTCCGGTGGTGCAGGCCGAATTCAATCTGGTTGACGATTTTGAAGCGAGCCATCGCGGCGAGGGTGGCTTCGGGAGCACTGGCCGCCAGTAGTGTCGGAATTCTTTACACGTTAATACCGATGCACCCGGCGGGCTAGCCTGCCGGGTGCAAATACGTTGGGGCATGGATTTTGCTGAGTACAGCGCCAAGCCGGCTGGTTTTCTGGTTGATACCGGGGACCGGCCATTGCGGAGAACATAAACATAAGAGGTTGGCCGGTTGGCGCATTCGTCATGCCCCACACATCAATATTGCGGTTTGGCTTGATACTCGCCGCAGCCCTGGCGCTGCTGGCAGGGGTTGTCACGTCAGCGATTTACCTGTCGCGGCCCCAGACGCCGCCCACAGCGGAAGAGTTCGACAAGCCGGTGATGGCCGCACAGATCGAGTTCATGGCCGACGCCATGCAACGCAGCGCAGCGCGAATAGCCGCCCACCCGCAGACGCTGGCGTGTTTTACCACGGGTTCCCCGGAGATATGCCAGGCGCAAGCTGCCAACCTGCATGCTTTGAATCAGGACGCTGCGGTTCTGTTTGTGACCGACGGCCAGCGTCAGTTGCTGCCGGGCTTCCTGCCAGGGGATACCCGGCTGATGCTGGCCAATGCTGGACGCCAAGGTGCGGGTGCGTCCGCGACCGCCACGTTCAATCTGTCAATGTCACATCCGGTACTGGGGAGCGACGGCAAGCGCTTGGGCTTCGTCATCGTCGAACAGAGCGTGCCGCAGTTGCAGGCATTGTTCGATACGCTGCCGTTGCCGGATGCGGCGGCCTATGCCGAATTGCAGCAAAGCCAGGGCGACGGCACGGTCAACGTGCTGATGCGTCGCGGCAACCAGGCCGTCAAAAAACGGAACGAGCCGAACTGGATCGCCCTGACGGGCACACCGTGGACGATCGCGGTGTGGCGCCCGGTCACGCCGGTGGTTGAAAACGTGGCGCCCTATGTGCTGGGCTGGCTGATGGCCAGCCTGCTCATCGCCATCCTGGTGATCGCGACCACCCTGGCGGTACGCAACCGGGTGACCGACAACCTGCGCATGCTGGTGAAGTTCACCAATGACCTGCGGCAGCAACGATTGCGCGTGGATTATCCCGTGAGCCTGGCGGAATTCAGGCCGCCTCTCGAGACCATGCTGAAGCTCGGCAAGGTGATGCTCGGCAAGCAGAAAGAGGTGACTGCTCAGGCTCGCGTCGATCATCTGTCGCAAGTCAACAACCGGCGCAGCTTCGACGAAAAACAGAAGGAACTATTCGCCAGTCTTAAAGATGGCTGGTCGCACAGCCTGCTGATTCTGGATATCGACAACTTCAAGCAGGTCAACGACACCTTCGGCCACGAGGCGGGAGATCAGTTCATCATCAAGTTCGGCAATGCGCTGAAGAACTGTCTGCGCAACAGCGATTTCATCGCCCGCCTGGGGGGCGACGAGTTTTGCGTGTTGTTCCCCTACACGCCGCTGGATCGCGCGCAGGAACTGGCCGAGCGTCTGCGCGCCAACATGCCCGAAAGCGTGGAACTCATCCCCGGCGTCACGCAGAAGCTGTCCTGGAGCGGCGGCCTGTCGGAGTACAGCCGCGACGACAAGCAGGACAACGAGGCGCTGGCTCGGGCCGATGCGGCATTGCTGGAGGCCAAACGCAGCGGCCGCAACGCGACCCGGATCAGGGCCGCCGCCTGAAAGCTGCAGCCAGCAGGCCGATCCCCAGTCCCCCCCACAACATCAGTACCGGCGCATTGCCCCAGCGTACATAGGGCGTGCTGCCGGCATAGCCCTGGATTTTTCCGGAGAGGCTGCCGCGCGTGAAAAGCGGCAGACTGGCCAGCATATGGCCGTGCGCATCGATGATCGCGGTCACCCCGGTATTGGTGGCGCGCAGCATCATGCGGCCGGTTTCCAGTGCACGCATCTGCGACATCTGGGCATGTTGCCAGGGCATGAACGAATCGCCGAACCAGGCCAGATTGCTGAGATTGACCAAGATGCTTGCTTCGGGAAGCTGGCGGATGATTTCCTCGCCGAAGGCGTCTTCGTAACAGATGTTGACCGCCACGCGCTGGCCGCCGATCGCCATCGGGCGCTGATCGATTGCACCGCGCGCAAAATCAGACATGGGGATATGCATCACATCGAGAACCCAGCCCCAGATCGCCATGAGCGGGATGTATTCGCCGAACGGCACCAGGTGCACTTTTTGATAACGCTGGCTGGGTGCATTGCCCAGGCTGATCGCGCTGTTGTAGTAGGCGCCATATATCGATCCGGTCGCTATTCCCGTGAGCACGTCACCGCCGTTTTTCTGTCCGAGGGACGTCAGCCCGTCACGATAGAAATCAGGAAGGTCGGACTCGAACACCGGCAGGGCGGTTTCCGGCATCACGATCAGTTGCGCCGGTGAGGTGCTGGCCATGCTCGCGTAGCTTGTCAGTGTGGCATGTGTTATTTCGGGTTGCCATTTCATGTCTTGTGGAATATTGCCCTGCAGCAGCGCTACCGAAGTCGGTGCACCGTCCGGCGTGGTCCACGCAATGCCACGCATTGCTTGGCCGCCGACTCCGATGGCCACGATCGCCACCACAGCCCAGATGCGCTGCGGTAGTTGGCCACGCCCCCTCACGCTCCACGCCAGCAGTGCCGCAATCAGAGCCAGCAGAAACGACACGCCATAGACGCCGACCAGCGGCGCGTAACTCGCCAGCGGGCCGGCCGGCACCTGCGAATATCCCAACACCAGCCAGGGGAAGCCGGTGAAAAGCCAGCCGCGTATCCATTCCATCACGCCCCATGCGAGCGGCATCACCAACAGCACACGCAGTGCGGGAGAGACGGGCCAGCGCGCCTGCAGCGCGCCGGCCATGGCCGGGAATAACGCCAGCACTGCGCAAAACAGAAAGGTCGCAATCGCCGCCAGCCACGCCGCCATACCGCCATACACCGACAGGCTGATAAATATCCAGCTCACGCCGGCGATGAAGAATCCCAGCCCCCACACCAGGCCGGTCAGGAAGCCCGTGCGCCAGGATGTTGTGCGCATCAGCAAGCCGAACAGTACCGCCAGACTGAGTACCGTCAGGGGCCAGACGTTGAGCGGGGCGAAACCGGCGACAGCCAGCGCTCCGGCAAGCAGGCTGATGAGTAATACGGGAAAAGATACGCGGCGCATGGCAGAAAGTTTATCCGCCATGCACGACAAGCCGTCGATCAGTGAGGCGATTCAAAATCGATATGGCCGTCGATCAGCGTGTAGCGTACCCGGCCCTGCATGGGGTGGTTGAGGAAAGGAGTATTGTCGCCTTGGCTGGCCAGGGTTTTTGAGGTGACAATCCACTCGGTGGACTCGTCGAAAATGCAGATATCCGCACAGCTGCCAATCGACAGGTTGCCGCCGGGAACACCCAGAATCTGTGCCGGCTTCCACGAAATCAGGTCGATTGCCTGGATCAGCGGCACCCCCATTTCACGCGCCCATTTCAGGGTCAGCGGCAGCAGTAGTTCGACTCCGGATGCGCCAGGTGCGGACTCTCCGAACGGAACCTGCTTCTCGTCCTCGTCGACCGGAGTGTGATCGGAACACAGCGCGTCGATCGAGCCGTCACGCAGGGCTTCGCGGATGGCATCGCGATCGCGCAGGCTTCTGAGCGGCGGCACCAGATGCAGGTGCGAGTCGAAACCGATGAGGTCAATTTCCGACAGATGCACGTGGGTGCTGGCGACATCGCAGGTGATGGACAGTCCCTGCGCCTTGGCTGCGCGCACCATGGCGATGCCGTCGCGTGTCGACAGCCGTGCAATATGAATTCGGGCACCGGTCTCGCGTGCCAGCTGCAGGATCGTCGCCAGCGCCACCGTCTCGGCCAGGGCGGGAATGCCGGGCAGCCCCAGTCTTGAAGCAACCGCGCCGTCGTGCGCCACGCCGCCACGTGACAAGAACACATCCTGCGGCCGCAGCCACAGGCTGAAGCCGAAGGTGGCGGCGTACTTCATCGCGTTCAGCAACACCTGGGTGTCCGCCAGCGGTGCATCGGCCTGGGTGAATGCGCGGCAGCCCGCCTCGGTCAGTTCGGCCATTTCGGTCAGCATCTTGCCGTCGAGTTTCTGGGTCAGCGCCCCGATCGGATACACGCGTGGCCCCGGCAGGTTTTTGGCGCGGAACTTCAGCATCTCGACCAGGCCGGGCTCGTCCAGCGGCGGGTCGGTGTCGGGCGGGCAGGCCAGCGAGGTGATGCCGCCTGCGGCGGCGGCCAGCATTTCCGATTCCAGTGTGGCCTTGTATTCGAAGCCAGGCTCGCGCAGCCGCACCGACAGGTCGATGAGACCAGGGCAGACGATCAAGCCGCTGGCGTCGAGGGTGCGGTTGGCATGGAAGTCGGCCGGTGAGTGGCCGTTGCCGACAATCTTGCCGGCGGCAACGAACACATCGGCGATTTCGTCGCGTGCGTTCATTGGGTCGATGACGCGGCCGTGCTTGATATGTATTTTCATCCGTTCAGTTTCCTGCAAGCAAAGCCATCACCGCCATGCGCACCGCAATGCCGTAAGTCACCTGCGGCAGAATCACCGACTGCGGGCCGTCGGCCACTTCGGAGTCGATTTCCACGCCGCGGTTCATCGGGCCGGGGTGCATCACGATCGCATCCGGCCTGGCGAGCGCGAGTTTTTCCGCGGTCAGGCCAAAGAACTTGAAATATTCCTGCGCGGAGGGCAGCAGCGCACCTTTCATGCGCTCGTTCTGCAGGCGCAGCATGATGACCACGTCGCAGCCGTGCAGGCCGGCTTCCATGTCGTGAAACACCTTGACGCCCATTTGTTCGACCCCGGTGGGGAGCAGCGTTTTCGGGCCGATGACACGTACTTCCGGCACGCCAAGCGTGGTCAGTGCGTGGATTTGCGAACGTGCCACGCGCGAATGCAATACATCGCCGACGATGGCCACGGTCAGATTGTGGAAGTCGCCCTTGAAGCGACGAATGGTGAACATGTCGAGCAGGCCCTGCGTCGGATGCGCATGGCGGCCGTCGCCGGCGTTCACCACCGAAATGTGCGGCGCCACGTGGCGTGCGATGAAATGTGCCGCACCGGATTGCGAGTGGCGCACGATGAACATGTCGGCATGCATGGCGGCAAGGTTGTCGACGGTGTCGAGAATCGCCTCGCCCTTGGTCTGGCTGGAGGTGGCGATGTTGAGGTTGACGACATCAGCGCTCAATCGCTTGGCGGCGATTTCAAAAGTGGTGCGGGTGCGCGTCGACGGTTCGAAGAACAGGTTGAAGATCGATTTGCCGCGCAGCAGCGGAACCTTCTTCACCTCGCGCTCGCCGACGTCCATGAAGGACTCGGCGGTGTCGAGGATCTGCGTCAGGATGGCGCGCGGCAGGCCGTCGAGCGTGAGCAGGTGGCGCAGTCTGCCGTCTGGAGTGAGTTGTAGATTCATGCGAGGGAAAGGGTCAAATGGCCGTCGTCGAGGCGAGAGAGATTGATGTTCTGGTGCTTGGGCACGGCGAGCGTAAGGCCAACGAAATCGGGGCGAATCGGCAGTTCGTGGCCGCCACGGTCGACCAGTACCGCCAGACGGATCGAGGCCGGGCGGCCGTAATCGAAGAGTTCGTTCATCGCCGCGCGCACGGTACGCCCACTGTGCAGCACGTCGTCGACCAGCAGGATGTCGCGGCCTTCCAGATCGAAGGGCAGGGTGGACGGCTTCACCTGCGGGTGCAGGCCAATGCGCGAAAAATCGTCGCGGTAAAACGAGATGTCGAGCGTGCCGAGCGGCATGGCGCATTTCAGCAGGGCATGCAGGCGTTCGGCCACCCAGACGCCGCCGGTGTGGATGCCGACGATGAAGGTGTCGGGCGCGAGCGAGGGGGCGATCGCGTTGGCCAGCTGTGCGATCAGGGTGTTGGCGTCAGGCAGTGAGGCGTGCATCGAAAAATCCCTGCAGGATGAGTTGCGCGGCGACCGCGTCGGTCAGCGCCTTGTTTTTCTTGCCGTGGATGCCGCGGGCATGGAGCTCGGATTCGGCAGCCGTGCTGGTGTGGCGCTCGTCCATCCAAAACACCGGCAGATGGAAGTGCGATTCTAATTTGCGCGCGAAGTTTTTCGCCACCCGCGTCATCTCATGTTCACTGCCATCGGCGTGGGTCGGCAGCCCCAGCACCAGCAGCACCGGCTGCCATTCAGCGACCAGTTTGGCGATGGCGGCCAGCCGTGCATCGGTGGAGTCGGCCTGGATGACGGTGAGCGGATGGGCGATTCCGATCGACAACTCGCCCGACGCCACGCCGGTGCGCTTGAGACCCAGATCGAGGGCCAGCACCGTGCCGTGAGTGTCGCCCGGATTCAAGCGTGCCCGGCTTCTTCGGACAGGCTGGCGAAGTCGATGCCCAGCAGCTTCATCGCGGCGGGCAGGCGTTCTTCGGGCGCCAGGTCGAAAATGACCTGCGGGTCGGCAGCCACCGACAGCCAGGCGTTCTGTTTGATCTCGTTTTCCAGTTGGCCGGCCGACCAGCCTGCGTAGCCCAGCGATACCATGAATTTCTCCGGCCCTGCATCCTGGCTAACCGCCTCCAGCACGTCTTTCGAGGTGGTGAGACTGACTGCGTTGTTGACGGTGAGGGTGGAACTGAAGGTGAGTGGCGGTGTATGCAGCACAAATCCCCGTTCGGTCTGGACCGGGCCGCCGAAATAAACCGTATCCCGGTGCAGGCGTTCCGGCAGCGACAGTCCGATCTGTTCGAACAGGGTCGACAGATCCAGATCAATCGGGCGGTTGACCACGACTCCCAGCGCACCCTGATGGCTATGGTCGCAAATATAAGTCAGCGTGCCGTTGAAATTGGGATCGACCATGCCCGGCATGGCGATCAGAAAATTGTGGGTGAGGTTGACGGTATCCATGATTGCCTTCCCATTGTAATCTGCCTCAAATCAAGCAAACACCTCTTTTTGCACCCTGTTCTCACACTATAGCGTCCAATACGCCCCATGCCTGAATACTCCCGCGCCCTGGTCTGGTTTCGCCGCGATCTGCGCGACTTCGACCACGCGGCGCTCTACCATGCGCTCAAAGGCGCCCGGCAGGTGGTCTGCGCCTTCGTTTTTGACCGCGACATTCTGGATACGCTTCCCGACCCGGCCGATCGCCGGGTCGAGTTCGTCCACGCCAGCGTCGCAGAACTGCAGCAGTCCCTGCAGGCCCGAGGTGGTGGACTCATTGTCAGACATGGTGTGGCGCGCGACGAAATCGTGCAACTGGCGGCCGACCTCGGGGTCGAGGCGGTGTTTTTCAACCATGACGACGACCCCGCAGCCCTGGCGCGCGACGCCGCCGTCGAGGCCGCACTGCGTGTCCGCAATATCGCGGTCCATCATTACAAGGACGCAGTGGTTTTTGAGCGTGAGGAAGTGCTTACAGTCGCTGGCACGCCTTTCAGTGTGTTCACCCCCTATAAAAATGCCTGGCTGAAGAAGCTGACGCCGTTTTACCTGCGCGCATATCCGGTCGATGCGTATGCCGAACGGCTGGCGCCGCAATCGACGCCTCTTCCCGGCTTGCCGGACATGGGGTTCGCCTCCACCAACCTGCGCGAGATGAACCTGCCTACCGGCATGTCGGGCGGCGCGAACTTGTTTGAGGATTTTCTGCAGCGGATCGACCGCTATCGGGAGACACGCGATTTTCCTGCGGTGAAAGGTCCCTCTTATCTGTCGGTGCACCTGCGCTTCGGCACGGTATCCATCCGCCAGCTCGCCGCCGTGGCGTATCAGCAGGGCGGGAGAGGCGCGCAGACCTGGCTGTCCGAACTGATCTGGCGCGATTTCTACCACCAGATTCTCGCGCACCGCCCCGACGTCGCCGGCGGTCACGCCTTCAAGCCCCAGGTCGACGCCTTGCCGTGGCCGAACCCGGCAGGCCATTTCGAGGCGTGGTGCGAGGCGCGCACCGGCTATCCGCTGGTCGATGCCGCAATGCGCCAGCTCAACCAGACCGGCTACATGCACAACCGGCTGCGCATGGTCACCGCCTCGTTCCTGACCAAAGACTTGCTGGTCGACTGGCGGCTGGGGGAGAAATATTTCGCCGACAAGCTGATCGATTTCGATCTCGCCGCCAACAGTGGCGGCTGGCAATGGGCCGCCTCGGTCGGCTGCGACGCCCAACCATGGTTCCGCATCTTCAATCCGGTGACGCAATCCGAGCGATTCGACGCGCAAGGAAAGTTCATCCGCCGCTACCTGCCGGAACTCTCCAAGGTGTCGGACACGTACATCCACGCCCCGTGGACGATGCCTGCCGCCGAGCAACAACGAACGGGTTGCGTCATCGGGAGCGATTACCCTTTACCGATCGTCGATCACGCCGTGCAGAGAGGGCTCGCGCTGGCACTCTTCAAACAGGTCGCGAAGACGGCATGAGGGAGCGACTTGTGCGCTAAAGTGGCATTCGCGGCGCGATCGCCGCATCCAGGCAAGGAGGTCTCATGGCGGCATGGCTGATTCCCGCGGTAAAGGCGATCCTGCCTTTCATCAGTCCGATCGTTTCATCGGCGCTGCCGGTGTTTACCACGCGCAAAATCGATGAGGCGGCAGCAGCCCAGGCCAATGTCCTGCAGCAGCAAATTACCGAACTGCAATCGGCCGCTTCGCAGAATGCGCTGCACATCAAGGAACTGGCCGAGCAATTGCAGAAAACGGTGACCGCGCTGGAGCAGGGCGCGGCCGTCGCTGAATCGCGCTTCAAGCGGACAACCGTTCTGTGCGGTGTGGCCATCGTGCTATCGCTGGTTGCGATCGGGGTTTTATTGGCAACGCCCTGGTGGCGCTAGTGCGGGACTGACAGGCCGCGAGTCCGGGCAAGCAGACAAAAAAAGGCCGGGCGATGCCCGGCCCTGTCGAGGCGGTTTGAACCGATCGTCTCAGGCGTCCTGTTCGACGATGAAGGCCATCGGCTTGACTTCGACCATCAGGAGAAGCTTGCCGGCCTTGGCGGGGTCTTTGGTGTCCTTGGGGGGTATGCACGCACAAAAGGCGAGACCTGGAACTGAGCCGTAACTGGTGGCCCGACCACGGTGGTGCGGTGATGGTGATGCGCCCCCAGTGGTATTGGATTCAGGGCTATTTTAAGGTTTCGGCGCGTATGTCAAATTGAGTCCTATATAGCGTCCTTCGCTGCCGGAGGTTTTAATAACAGGTTCCAGAAAGTACTTGTCTGTCACATAGGCTCCCAGCGCTGACCCCGCAATATGGTAGGCTGCATCAAGCGCCTGGTTTCTTCCATTTCCATTTGTTGAGTATTCGTACGCACTTTCTAGCACGGCCCCCACGCTACTGATCCCAAAACCGATCCAGCCTCGCTCCTCTCGGTACTCTGGAAAATACTTATCCGTGATAACGGTGATGCCACCTGCCACGACAGCCCCGAAAACAAAATGGCTGGCTTCGCTGTTAAAGCTGTCAGTCGCATACACATTTGACGCTATCAGCATGCTGGCAGCCAACACCCTATAAAATTTCATTGGAATCCCTTTTTCAGTAGTGTCCGGTTAAAAATCAAGCAGAATCAGTCTGCCATCATTGTGATGGTGGATGTTTTCGTTGGTGGCCGGGTGTCCGCGTTGACGAATACTGGTTCAGAGTCGGCATCCCGTCAACCCTGGGACGACTGGCAAGCGTGGAACCAGGTCTTGCCTTTTGTGTTGCGTGCAATAAAGCAGCCGGGTCACCCCGGCTGCTTTGCGGCCCGATCCAGCTGATGACTTACGCAGCCTGTTCGTGATGATA
>Ga0210129_1000398_pt1 | contig 10538 bp, 8 predicted proteins | sample WestPond_Cattail_2_FD_185582 | JGI IMG/M metagenome (GOLD analysis project Ga0210129, IMG submission 185582) | Wetland microbial communities from the San Francisco Bay, California, USA, that impact long-term carbon sequestration -... | ecosystem: Environmental > Aquatic > Marine > Wetlands ... | reverse complement strand
AAAAATAATGATAGAAACATTCATTGTTGAACAAATAAAGTCAAATTTTCATCATATCCCTACTGATGATCAGGAATATGCGTTGCAAAACCTGGCACTTTTCCTGAAGGACAGCAACACTCAGTCGGCGTTTATTCTGCGCGGATATGCCGGTACGGGGAAGACCACACTTATTTCGGCTTTGGTGCAAACAATGGATGCTTTGAAGCAAAAGTCGGTGCTGATGGCTCCCACCGGCAGGGCGGCAAAGGTGTTGTCGCTGTATTCTGGACACCCGGCTTTCACCATTCACAAACGCATCTACCGGCAAAAGAAGTTTACCGGCGAGCTGGACAATTTTCAGTTGAACAGCAACTTGGCAACTCACACGCTGTTTATCGTGGATGAGGCTTCGATGATTTCAAATACTTTCGGCGGCAGCATGTTCGGTTCTGGCAAATTGCTTGACGATTTGCTTGAATTCGTATATTCCGGCGAAGGTTGCCGCTTGTTGCTGATGGGAGATACTGCCCAATTGCCGCCTGTGGGCGAGGAGATGGGCGTGGCCTTGTCAAATAGTGTGTTGTCGTGTTATGGCCTGAAGGTGTATGAATCAGATTTGAAGCAGGTTGTGAGGCAACTCGACAAATCGGGTATATTATATAATGCCACGTCGCTACGTCGGGCTATTGATGCCGACAATTGCCTGGCCTACCCTAAATTGAAGGCTAACCCGTTCAAGGATGTTATTCCGGTTACTGGCGGTGACTTGATTGAATCCATCTCCGATTGCTATAGCGCTTCGGGGCAAGACCAAACGGTTGTCATAACCCGCTCCAACAAACGTGCCCATGTTTATAATATGGGCATCCGCAACACTATACTTTATTATGAGGATGAGCTCTGTCCGGGTGATGCATTGATGGTGGCAAAGAATAATTACTATTGGATGCAAGGCAACAGTGATGTTGAGTTTATTGCCAACGGCGACCAGTGCGAGGTTAAGCGTGTGCACAATGAACGCAAGCTCTATGGCTTCCGATTTGCCGACGCCACGCTTTGTTTTCATGATTACAACGACGTTGAAGTGGATGCCACCATTTTGCTCGACACTTTGCATGCCGAATCTCCGGCTCTTACCGAAAGCCAAAGTAAGAAATTGTATGAGAATATAATGGAGGAGTATGCCGACATATCGTCAAAAGCAAAGCGACTGAAAGAATTGAGAGAGAATCCTTATTACAATGCCTTGCAAATCAAGTACGGATATGCCGTCACATGCCACAAGGCGCAAGGCGGACAATGGAAAAATGTGTTTCTCGACCAAGGCTATGTTGACGACAAGAATATCTCTCCCGATTTCTACCATTGGCTTTACACGGCTTTCACCCGTGCAACGGAGAAACTTTACCTGGTGAATTTCCCGACAAAGAATTTAGAGTAACGGAGCAAACAACCTTACAATTGATTCTCCTATTTTTTGTTTCAGCGGACGTTTCACCCAATTCTTCAAAAAAACCTGTTTGCAGTCGTGTTGGTCGCGCAGGAATATCTCTTTTATCCGCAGTGCCGTAGGAGCATCGTACATGAAAGCATTGGCTTCGAAATTATGTTCAAAACTCCGGAAATCCATATTTGTGGAGCCTACAGTCGAAAGCATGTCGTCGCTTACCATCATCTTTGAGTGCAGGAATCCTTTTTTGTAAAAATATATCTTTATTCCCGCGTGCAATGTTTCTTCTATGTATGATAATGTGCCTAACTGGGTTATAAGCACATCCGCTTTCCGCGGCAACATGATGCGTATGTCCACTCCAGAAAGGGCAGCCGTTTGCAACGCTTGCAGTATTGATTCCGTTGGCAGAAAGTACGGCGTCTGTATATAGAAATATTTTTTTGCACATGTTATGGCCAGGCACAAACCCTGCATAATTTCTTTCCAGGGCGATATAGGTTCACTGGTGACAATCTGCACCAACGAACTGCCCATATTCTTCATCTTCGGGAAGAACTCCGCATTCACGGGCGATGTTTGGTCGGCAAAGTACCAGTCGAGCAAAAAAGATGTTTGCAGTCCGTAAACGCCTTTCCCTTTTATGCATAAGTGCGTGTCGCGCCATATTCCTCCGTTGATTCCCTTAACGTACCTAAAAGCCAGATTCATGCCGCCGATAAAGCCGCACTTGCCGTCGATAACCACGATCTTACGGTGGTTGCGGTAGTTGACCTTACTTGTGAACAGCTGGAAACGCACTCTTAGGAAACCATGCACTTCTATGCCTTCGGCCTTCATTTCCTCAAAGAAGCTGTTGCGCACGTGCCAGCATCCCACATCGTCGTATATCAACCTTACTTTCACCCCTTCGTGAGCCTTGTTTATCAAAATGTCTTTGATAATTCGCCCCACAGGGTCGTTTTCAATGATGTACGACTGAATATGTATTTGCTTTTGTGCCTTGTAGAGTTCTTTGATAAGCCTTACAAGCATGCTGCTTCCGTCGGTTAATATATCAATGTCGTTACCTTCAAATGGCATTGCACGGTTTATGTTTTGGAAGAGTTGTGCCACTTTGTACTGGTCGGCAGTCAGCTGAAAAGCCTCCTGCTGCTGGAATTCCTCCATAGGCATCTCCGTAAGAGTGTTGAATTTCTTTTTGCTGATGATTCGCTCATGCCGCGTGCTACGGCCGAAGAAGAAATAAAAGAAAATCCCCACAATCGGTAAAAGAATAAGTATGAGTATCCATGTAAGAGTCTTTACAGGATTTCTGTTATCCAGTATAATTACGATGATGATACCGAGTACGATACCATAGTAAAAGATATGAAATACAATAGACGCAATATTACTTATCAGGTCCCAATTCATGATCCTCCTTTTCTTTTCCTGCTTTTTGTTCTAAATAGGCATCCATCTGAGCTTTTGACTTACTCTTTGTCACAAACGAAACTCCGACGAAAACGCAAGCAATAGCTATCAATTTTGTAACACCGAACGTATCCATACCCATGAATACGGCAACTATTGATGCAACTATCGGTTGAACGTAGTTATACATGCTTACAATCGTCGGGCGCAACAATTTTTGTCCCACTGGAATACAAATATATGCAATAAAAGTGGCAAAAACGACAACAAACAGAATATTCCCTATTTCTTTAAGCGGCAGTGATGCATAAGGAATGGAAGAAGCACCATTGTATGAGAACGGTATGAAACAGATGGTAGCATACATAAACATCCATTTCAGCAACGTTATCGGAGAATATTTCATTATCAAGTCTTTGAATAGGGTTAAGTATAGAGCAAAACTTATTTGCGCCGTCAGGCAAAGTAGGTCGCCGATATAGCTGTTTGAAGTTCTTGCACCGCTTCCGCCGTGGCTGCTTGACGTGATTAATATGAGCGCGCCGGCAGCACCGAAGAATATACCAATCAGTTTTTTGCCTGTGATAGGCTCTTTCAGATATAGAGCTGCAATTATCATTGTAATGATAGGGGTTGTGGTTGTCACTATTGATGCGTCTATAGGCGAAGCCAATTTCAATCCATAGATAAAAGATCCCTGGTTAAGCACAACTCCGAAAAGAGAAGCAAAGAAAAGTTTAAGCATATCTTCGTGATGCACATGCTCTTTTTTTGCAAATATAGAAGCAATCCAAAATAATATGCAAGCGCCTAACATCCTGAATAAAGTCAACGAAGTTGCACTTATCTCTCCGTTGTTATATAATAATGCAGCCTTTCCTATCGGGGCATTCAACCCCCATATTGTGCCTGCAATAAGCATCGCAATATGTCCCTTGTAAGATTTATCTTTAATCATCAAGTAAAATTTTATGCAAAGGTATTTATTAATATGTGGAAATCATTATTTTTGTAATATAAATATAATAGTATGAGCACACCGTTAACCAAAATCATTCATGAAATAACTCCCCTTTCGCGCCGTGATTGTTTTTACATCGTAGAGCGTTACAAGACGGAATTTACTTATCCGATTCACACTCATGAAGAGTTTGAACTCAATTATGTTGAGAAAGCGGCTGGTGTCAAGCGCATTGTGGGCGACAACACCGAAGTGATAGGCGACTATGATTTGGCACTCATCACCAGTAGCGAACTTGAGCATGTGTGGGAGCAGGGCGAATGCACGTCAAATCATATCCGCGAAATCACCATTCAGTTTTCGCCGAATCTTTTGTCGAAGGATTTGCTTGAAAAAAATCAGTTCGACAGCATTGCCATAATGTTGAAAAGAGCACGCCACGGGTTAAGTTTTCCAATGGACGCCATCATGCGTGTGTATAACGAGATAAATGCCCTGGTGGTTGAAAAGGAAGGGTTCGATTCGTTCATAAGATTCTTGAAAATACTTTATGAACTTTCGCAATCGGGAGGAAAAGAGTTGGCCAGTTCTTCTTTTGCCAAGGTGGAGCCGAGCAGTGACAGCCGCAGGATACTGAAAGTTCAGACCTATATGGAAGAACATTATAATGAGCCTATCCGTGAGGAGACTATGGCTGCCATGATTAACATGACGAAGATTTCGTTCAGCCGTTTTTTCAAGCGTCATACCGGTACAACCATGATGGATTATCTCATTAATATCCGTTTGGGTTATGCTGCCCGCCTGTTGGTGGATACCACACACGCCATCACTGAAATCTGCTACGAATGCGGATTCAATAATCTTTCAAATTTCAATCGCATTTTCAAGAAGAAGAAAGGTTCATCACCTAAGGATTTTCGTGAGAATTATCACAAGACGAAGAAGTTAATATGATTTGTAAATTTTTATTTACGGTTACATTTAATTATATTTGTATGAAGTCTTCAGGTCTATAATTACCCCCTATTATTATATAAAGTTGAACAACCTATTCATGGTTCAGATCATATCTTTTTATCGCATTTTCCAACTGAAACGCTGAAGACCTGCTGTTGATTTTATCCCTTCAGTGTATCGTCCGGCTGAATGCCTGTATACGGAATAAATATTGCATAAATTACCTACCGGCTTGAAATGCACTGAGTTTTCGTCCGTTTCCCAGAGTGTTTTATAGTAAAACACTCTGGGAAACGTTACCGTTTTGTGTGTGTTTCCGATGGAAACTCAGTGTATTTCACGCGCTTGCTGCTATAAAAATCTGATCTAGCATCAAATTTATTTTCATTTAGCAAGAGATTTTTTTTCACCGAGCATGAGTTGAAAAAACATTTAGCAAGAGATTTTTTTTCATTTAGCATGAGTTGAAAAAACATCTAGCATCGGATTCAGTGTTGTATTTTGTCCGATTTTATATTATAGCGGTATAACAAAATGTAACACACGATGAAATTTTTTATTATAATTATGCAATAAAGGTATTCATATAACTGGTAGAATCGCTTATTGATGCTATTTTCCACACTTATAATTTATTAGAATTTTAAGAAATTATTAAAGAATCTATTAAAGTAAAGCCGTGTTAACTTTAATAAAAACAGTGGATATAATAAACAAATAAGTATCTTTGTATGTTTTTTCTACAAAGATTAGTTTTATGAAATTATTAAAAATAGGTTTGATAGGTATTTGTACATGTTTGTTGGCGACTTCGTGTATTAAAGATGAAGCACCTAATGCTGAGGCTGACATCGTTTCATGCAAAATTTCCTCAAAAACTCTTATTCGTGATCCTGTTATTACCAATGATAAAGTAATATTGTATGTGAATGATTCTGTTGATATTACAAAACAGTCACCTGAATTTACACTGACTGATGGAGCTACCATTTCACCTGCAAGCGGCACGATGCGTGATTTTTCTTCACCTCAGACTTATACTGTGACATCACAGGATGGGAAGTGGAAGAAATCGTATCAGGTAGAATATGTATTTAATGAAATGCTCACATCTTACCATTTCGAAAACGTTAAGATGTATTCCGACATTGATTACAACACGGGTAAAACAAAAGACTTCTTTCAGATATTTTGTGATACGTTACAGGGCAATGAAATGGAGTGGGGATGCGGAAATGCAGGTTTTATGATAACAAACTACAATGCTGCGGCCACTGATTATCCTACTTGCCAGTCGGATGACGGCTATATAGGGAAGTGTGCAAAGTTAACCACTTGCAGTACCGGAACATTGGGTGCTATGTTCGGCGCTCCGATAGCTGCCGGAAATTTGTTTATAGGTACATTTGATATTGATTTAACCAATATGGCAAAATCGACGCATTTCGGAGTACCTTTTCGTTATACTCCCAAGGAATTGGTAGGATATTACAAATATAAGGCCGGTACTGTGTTTACAGATTCGAAGAATAATATTATTGCAGACAAAAAAGATAATTTTGATATTTATGCTGTGTTTTATGAAGTGACGGACAGTGTTCAATATCTTGACGGTACTAATTCATTGACAAGTGACAATATTGTTTCTATCGCCAGATTAACGGATAAAACAGAAACTGATCAATGGATTAGATTTGCAATACCTTTTACAACGAAAGATGGAAAGAGTATAGATCAGAATAAACTTAATAATGGCAAATATAATTTAGCTATTATAATGTCGTCAAGCATTGATGGCGCAAATTTTAACGGAGCGGTAGGCAGTACTCTTTATGTAGATGAGATGCAATTGTTTTATGAATAAAATTGGAAAAAATGAAAAATAGAATATCGATTATAGTAATTGTCCTTTTATTCATTCATTCAATGTCTGTTTTTGCACAGCAGGATAGAGACAGCGTGTTAATCAATTTAGAGAAAAAAGGATGGGAATATGAAATCAAAGCCGGATGCAATATCGGTGGAATAATGCCCCTTGGCATGCCACGTGAAATTCGCTCAATTGACAGTTATAGCCCACGACTGAACGGCTCCTTTGAAGGAATGGCCACCTATTGGCTTTTTATTAAGAATAGGAAATGGGGCGTATCCACAGGCCTTCGCATAGAATCGAAAGGGATGCATGCCGGTGCAACTGTAAAAAGCTACAGTACAGAAATTATTACCAACGGTAGTCACGTTGCGGGATATTGGACCGGCGATGTGAATACAAAGTACAACTGCACATTTTTAGGGCTTCCTGTTTTAGCAGATTATCGTATTAATAAGCGTTGGATAGTAAATGCAGGCATCTATGTTTCGTATATGTTGGAAGGTAATTTTTCAGGATACGTCAGTAACGGCTATTTGAGGGAAGGCACTCCTGTAGGCGAAAAACTGGAGTTCAAGGACGGTAAAACTGCAACATACGATTTCGATAGTGAATTACGTCGTTTTGAATTTGGACCCGAAATCGGGGCTTCATGGAAAGCTTTCAATCATTTTAATTTGAATGCTGAGTTGACGTATGGTTTTGACAATATTTTTAAAAGCAGTTTCAAAACGATTACGTTCAATTTGTATCCTGTATATTTAAATGTAGGATTCGGATATATCTTTTAAATTTGCCGATTGCAGTACATAATCTATTACCAATTGTGACCATAAATGACAAAATGTAATAAGGACTGAAAATTCTTGTTATAATTCTGCAATCAATGTATTCAGATCACCGGCGGAACCGCTTTTTGCGGTCAGTTTCTTATAAAGCCGTCGACGGATATTATACGTGTTGGATTGAGAGCAGCAGATAGCTGCTGCCATTTGTTCAGTGTTGAAGTCGGCCTTTATCATATTGCAAATCCGTACTTCACGTTCAGATAATTTCGAATATATGGCTTTTAGTCGAGCGTTGAAATTATCGAAAGCCTTGTCCACCGCAATTGTGAAATCCTTCCATTGGTCATCAGTTAAGGATTTTCCGTCTTGTATTTTATTAAGCAAAAGATTGTAGGCAGGAGAAGCGAAGAATTCATTTTTGGCGACTTTGTTTTTCTCTTTTTGAGCCATCAATTCATCCATGTTCGGCAAAGCCACCAATTCTTTATTGTGCTGTTCAAGTTTCTCTTTTAACTCATTTATCCGTTTTATTTTTTCTTCAACCATGGCACTGCTTGTTTTTGATATTTCATCCTCAATCTTCTTTTTGAGTTTTTCCTTACGGCGTCGTTCCATTTTCTTTAACGTAATGCCGGCAATTGTAAAAGCAAGAATCACCACAATTAAGCAAACAATGAGTATTTTATGGAATCCTATTTCCACGTTTAATCTGCTATTTTCCTTTTCAATGCGTTTCACTCCGAAGTGTATATTTTGTTTGGTCACTTCGGTGTCGTGAACGATTTGGTCGTTCTCGTTATCTATTGACAGTAAAGAGTCGGAGCACACTATTAACTTGTTAAAGTCATGCTTCTTTTTATAAATATCGTATAGTGCCTTGTATGAAGAATATTTGAAATTGATGTCTGTTGTGGATTTAAGGCATTTATTATAATAATAGGTGGCAGAATCATTCTTATTTACTGCCTGATAGTATTCTCCCCAATCCAAATAATATAAAGAATTGTCATTATTATCATGTGGATTTATTAAAGCATTGTCAAGCATATGTTTTGCCTGATTAATTTTACTTGTTTTTAAATAATAATCCGCCATTTGACAATCCATAACTTGGATGCCAGTGCTATCTTTTAATGACAGAGCCATATTATAAGCCTTTTCTCCATAATATATGGCAGAATCATTTAAATTTTCAGAGCTAAAAGACGTCGCAATATCTCGCATGGAATACATTAATGTTAAGTCATCTTTTGCTCTGGCAAAAGATATGGAGGATTTTTTATAAAAAGAAATCTTTTCTTTTGGTATATCACTCAGACTAGCTAACTGATTATAAATACGTCCGACTAATGCAAAATCTTTACTTTGTCGCACATAATTTAAAGCTATTTGGTATGATCGCGATGCTTTTACATAATCTTTCTTGTCTCTATAGTAGCACCCCATACAATAGTATGCGGTCATCAGTTTGTCGTTATCAAAGTGTTTGGTATAATATGTTATGCATTTCTTTATTGTATCATTTGATGGATGAGGAATGTAGCAAATATCATTTGCTCTGAAAAGTAACAAATCATAATATCTTTGAGCTTCTATTGGTTGATTCTTAATCATCTTTTTAATACTGTCAAGCATGGACAACGCCGTAATAGGTTCTTTGAGCAATATTTTTTCCGCTCTTTGCATTTGTGTAGGATAAGATTGCTTGTCTTCTTGGCAAGCGATCGTCAAAAGCGCCAAAACCAAAACTAATAGTTTATTGATAGTCCTCATATTTTGTGTTTTTTATTTTCTACACAAAAATACTGTTTCATTTTAACTTATGAACAATTTTTGCACAATAAATAGCCCATGATATGAAAATGAATAAAAAATGAACAATAAAATATTTGATTTTGTTACTCTCTTCCGATAAATTCGCTGAAGAAATCTATAAAGAATAAAAATTATGAAGTTATTATTCAAAAAATCCAAGAATTTAAAACTAATAACTGTGGCCATGTTATTATGTTTGTGTTCTATTCCCTCATTTGCATATCCTGTTTTTATGTACGTAGACAAGACAAAACATCCGACACGATCTCCACTGGAGTGCCCAATGGTTGATATTAATGATAAAGAAGTAATATTGTCTACAGATAATAGAAACTACTTTAATACCGAAGTCCTAATAAAAGATGATAAAGGTGATGTGATTATATCACAATGTGTATCATGTATTACATCATCAAACAATTACAGGATAGATGTTTCGTTCTTGAAACGAGGAATAACTTATGAAATAGTTTTTATTGACGGAAATGTTTCATTTGAAGGAAACTTTGATATTGAGTAAAATGTTTATGATTAATTTGTATAATAATTAAAATTGTAAAGTTATGAAAAAGTATTTGTTTTTATTTGTATTGTTTACATCTATTATAGTATTTGGATGTACGGAAAACAATTCTGATATACCTAAAGAAAACAGTAAAAAAAATTCAAGTCCTATTGCAACAAAAGTTATAAATCCAAATGATACCTCTGTTTATATTTCTCCTAAAATGGCTGAAATAATTAACATGATAGATACTTCTAAAACCTCTATTCCTATAGAAAAATTAATTCCATTAATTAATAACATAAAAAATACACGTTCACAAAATATAATTAATAGTGATTATATAGATAACGGTACAACAGTTATTCGAGGCTATGATGATGAAAATCTGGTTTACAGATCGGTTAAAACAGAAATAACAGAAACTCAACGTGATAAATTTAATATGACTCAAGATATATTATATGTAACTTGCTATGCTGTAACAAAAGATGTTCTTTTTAATACCGCTACGACATTGAGAAATAACTATATTTATGGAGACACTATAGGTATTGATCCTGATGACCTGAACAAATTTGGTTATAAGATTGAAAATAGGTATAATAATATATTATACCGCTTTACGACTTATATATGGTTTATTTCGATATCACCTGATGGAGGAGGATCATTATATCCTGAAATCCCTGAAATGATAGTATCGGCGAATCGGTACCACTGTAGCAGTTGAATCGGTACCACCCGTAGCGCACCAAACGGTACCAAAAGAATGCCCCAGTTCTGCAGGT
>Ga0210129_1000395_pt1 | contig 10668 bp, 7 predicted proteins | sample WestPond_Cattail_2_FD_185582 | JGI IMG/M metagenome (GOLD analysis project Ga0210129, IMG submission 185582) | Wetland microbial communities from the San Francisco Bay, California, USA, that impact long-term carbon sequestration -... | ecosystem: Environmental > Aquatic > Marine > Wetlands ... | reverse complement strand
ATATTATGTGACATCGTTAGCCGATGATGGAAGCGTCGGCACGCTTCGTTGGGCTTTGGCTACTGGAGATGACACTCCGCGAACGATACTTTTTAATACTTGCGGTACGATATATCTTAAGTCAAAGTTGTCTTTTACTCATTCCAACATCACTATTGAAGGACAGACTGCTCCCGGTGGAGGTATTTGCATAGCAGGTAATCGCTTTTATGTATGTAAGAATAATATTATTTTGCGATACTTGCGCTTTCGTGCTGGTGATATAGAAAATAAAAGTTATCCGGCAATTGATGTCGAAAATATAAAGCATTGCATTATAGATCATTGTTCGTTTTCATGGTCGATGGAAGAAAATATGACTATGTACGATAATGATTCAACTACAGTACAATGGTGCATAACCAGTGAAGGACTTTACAATTCAAAAAACGTAAAGGGTGCACGTTCATACGCTGCTCAATGGGGAGGTCAACATTCCACTTATCATCATAATCTTATCTCAAACTGTAATAACCGTGCTCCGCGAGTAAATGGTGTACGTGACGGCGGACACAGAGTAGGTGCGCATGACGAGTTTGTAAATCAGGAGTTGATAAACAATGTGATATTTAACTGGGGGAAACCGAATTCTTGCTATGGCGGGGAAAACTATGCTCCTTACATTTCAGGTGCTTACGATCACATATATATGATAAACAATTATTATAAACCCGGGCCTGCTACATATAATAAGGTGAAGTCAAACCGCTATTTTGCTCAGGCTTCAAAATATAAGGCCGGCAATGGATATACAGGGCAATGGTATTTGAGCGGGAATGTAATGGAAGTTAGCGGAAAAGGTGGTTCTATGTGGCGAAGCGGAACATTGAATAAGGTTAATAAAGATAATTTTTACGGTGTCGCTACCTGTGATGAAAGCCGTGCTTTTAATATAGAAGAGGGCAATAACGCAGATAATTTAGCCAAATACACTTTGCACAACCAAGACGTTTCAAGTGGCGTTACCACTCAAAGCGCTTACAAGGCTTATCAGAAAGTAGTTGCTGCTGATGGCATAGGTGCCGGAGCGCAGTTGCCGCGTTTGGATGAAGTGGACAGTCGCGTGCTCAACGAGGCAGCCGGTAAGATTCGCCCTGTGTTCTATGGTGGTCTTACGAAAGATCCGGAAATGATGGGAATAATAGATTCGCAGAAAGATGTGAAATTGGCTAAAGAAGATCCTAGCGTTGCTGATTGGCCGTATTTGGGACTCGAAGGTATGCAGACATTAATAGTCGATACTGATAAAGACGGTATTCCTGACGATTATGAGGATACGCACGGACTTAATAAGAATGATTCCACTGATGCGACAGCTATAGCAAGTAACGGTTATTCGAACCTCGAAAATTATTTGAATGCTGTTGCCGACGGCAGTTATGTTCCTTCATATTGGCAGAAATAAACTGATCGTCTCATTAAATATAGGTATATATTAAAATTTAATGTTTTACGAACAAAAATGAAAAACAATGAAAAATGAAATTAGATTTTTATTTGTTAGCGTTCTTTGCTTATTGGCAATTTCGCTAAGTTCTTGTAATGATTCAAGTGATAATAATAACAGTCTCAGAGCCGTTGTTAGTTATCATAAAACAGATAGCGTACCCGTGTTCACCGATGTTAACGGAAATACGTACGTTCCTACTTCGTCTTCAGCTAGTAGTACATCAATATCTGCCGGCGACAGCGATATAGTTTATATCTCTTATACGCTTAACAGCACCACGACTTCGTCATCAGTTAGAAAGTATAATATTACATTGACCGGCGTTACAGATTTGGAAAACTCATATAACAATAATGTAATAATGACTACCAAAGGTGCTGCTAATGATTCGATAAACAGTTTTAGTTTAGCTAATGATTCTATCATATCTGTTGGTACCGGCAACGGCAACGGCTTTTCAATGATCGGCAATCATTTGATGGTTTACTTGAATTATTATCTAGGAACCGGTAACTGTAATTATAATAATGTTTTTGTATATACCAATGGATTATCTACTGCTAAAGCAGCAACCACTCCTGATACATTGAAAGTATGGTTGAGCCATCACAGTGTCAGTCCGTTGAGCGGTAATATTTCATACAGTTATGCAAGTTCACGCCCTTATATGTATTATTTCGGCTATAATTTGTCAAATGCCATAGCTTATGCAAGAACTCAGACGTCGAAATCGTCCGTAGTTGTCAGTTTTAAGGCAAAAGTTTCACCTTATGGCGGTACACCATCATGGTCTACTATCTGGAATTATTCATACGCTTTAAAATAAAAGTGTTTTTGAACGATTGAAATTTAACGATTAATTTAAAATAGCATATATATTTATTTCCTCTTGACTCAAAGGTTGGGAGGAATTTTTTTTGTTTCCTTATATCATACATGAATACTTAAATATTATATAATCTGAAACCTGAATCATAATACAAAACAATGAAATAAGAAAAAGAACATACCGAAAATGAAGGTTCCAGGTTCTGTCGGTGACCGGCAAAACAGGCAATAAATCGCAAACGCAAAAAAACGCATTGCTCACTTCGGATAAAAGAAGAAAAGTAGTATCTTTGCACTGTATTGTAGATATAAATTAATTTAGTAATATATTATGGCAAAGAAAGCGCTTTTAATGATTCTTGATGGTTGGGGGATTGGCGACCACAAGAAAGATGATGTGATTTTTAATACTCCTACTCCTTATTTGGATTATCTGAATGCTACATACGCTCATTCTCAATTGATGGCTTGCGGCGAAGATGTCGGTTTGCCTGACGGACAAATGGGTAACTCTGAGGTTGGACACCTGAATATCGGTGCCGGACGTATTGTTTATCAAGATTTGGTTAAGATAAACCGTGCTTGCAAAGATGGTAGCATACTGAAAAACAAAGAAATCATTTCGGCATTTACTTATGCCAAAGAGAATAATAAGTCGGTTCACTTAATTGGATTGACTTCTGACGGCGGTGTGCACAGCTCATTGGATCATTTATATAAATTGATTGAGATCTCAAAAAGCTACGGCGTTACCAAAACTTTCGTCCATTGCTTTATGGACGGCCGCGATACCGATCCCAAAAGCGGTGCCGGATTTATCAAAGACTTAACTGAACATTGTAAAGTAAATGATGCAAATGTAGCTTCGATTATAGGCCGTTATTATGCAATGGATCGCGACAAACGCTGGAATCGTGTGAAAGAAGGTTATGATTTGTTGGTGAACGGAGTTGGCAAGAGAGCATCCGATATGGTGAAGGCTGTTGAAGAATCTTACGCCGACGGTGTTACCGATGAATTCATCAAACCTATTGTTAACTCTGCATTTGACGGTACTATTAAAGAAGGTGATGTGGTTATCTTCTTCAATTACCGCAATGATCGTGCAAAAGAGTTGACTGTAGTGTTGACACAAAAAGATATGCCTGAAGAGGGAATGCACACAATACCTAATTTGCAGTATTATTGCATGACCCCGTACGACTCTTCGTTCCATGGTGTTCACATCTTGTTCGATAAAGAGAACGTACCCGACACTTTAGGTGAATATATTTCTGCAAAAGGATTGACGCAATTGCATATTGCCGAAACTGAGAAATATGCCCATGTAACATTCTTCTTCAATGGTGGCCGTGAAGAGCCTTTTGATAGAGAAGATCGTATCTTGGTGCCTTCTCCTAAAGTAGCCACTTACGACCTTAAGCCGGAGATGAGTGCATACGAAGTAAAAGATAAGTTGGTTGAGGCTATCAAGGCAAACAAATATGATTTTATTGTAGTTAATTTTGCAAATGGCGATATGGTCGGCCATACCGGTGTTTATGAAGCTATAGAGAAAGCTGTCAAAGTTGTCGACTCATGCGTAAAGGATGTAATCACCGCTGCTAAAGAAACGGATTACGAAGCTATCATTATTGCCGACCACGGTAATGCCGACCATGCAGTTAATGCTGACGGCACTCCTAACACAGCTCATTCCCTGAATCCTGTTCCTTGTATCTATGTTACAGAGAATAAAGCTGCTAAGATGCAAAACGGCCGTTTGGCTGATGTTGCTCCTTCAATACTTCATATTATGGGGTTGAAACAACCTGAAGATATGACCGGAGATGTTTTAATGAAATAACAAGTATAATATAATAAGGTGAAAAAGATTGCTAGTTGTTTTAAACAAGGCAATCTTTTTTCTGTCAAGAGTTTATGGTACAGATAGGGAATGTTTTGGTGAGTTTGGATGTCTTCAAAGAAAAATTTTGCTGCGATTTATCAGCTTGTAAAGGAGCATGCTGCATTGAAGGGGATTCAGGCGCTCCGCTCACCGATGATGAAAAAAAAGAAATAGAAAAAGTCCTGCCGATAGTAAAGCCCGATTTAGCTCCGGAAGCTCAAGCCGTAATAAACAGACAGGGTGTAAGTTATTATGATATAACTGACGAATTGGTGACGTCTATCGTAGGGGACAGAAACTGTGTTTTTACTTGTTATGACGATAAAGGCTGTTGCATATGCGCCTTGGAGAAGGCATATAGAGACAAGCACAGTAACTTTTTCAAGCCTATTTCGTGTTATCTGTATCCCATTCGCGTAACAGAGCATCCTCATTTTACGGCTCTTAATTATGACCGTTGGTTGATATGTAAACCTGCTGTTATCAAAGGCGAGAAAGAAAACATTTATGTTTATCAATTCTTGAAGGAGCCGTTGATTCGCCTTTTCGGCAAAGAGTGGTACGACGAGTTGTTACAAGTAGCCGAACAATTGAAAGCGCAGAAATATTTCTAATCTTGTCAATGAAAGATATTTTGTTGTTGATTTTTTGATAATTGAAAGATTTACACTACTTTTGCGCATTCTTGGTAAAGATGAAATAAATAAAAATAATAAATAAATCGTTAGAATGAACTTTTCATTACAGAATATTGATAAGGTGAATGCTGTTATCACCGTGGAATTGGAGAAGGCTGATTATCAACCTCAAGTGGAGAAATCATTGAAAAAATTGCGTCAACAAGCCAAAGTCCCCGGATTCCGTCCCGGTATGGTACCTATTGCGTTGGTGCAAAAGATGTACGGCAAGTCTGTAAAAGCTGAAGAAATAACTAAAACTGTATCGGAAAATCTCAATAATTATATTAAAGAACAAAAAATAAATATCCTTGGTGAACCGTTGCGTAGTGTCGATAATAAAGAATATAGCGATGATAAGGATAGTTTTGAGTTTAAGTTTGATTTGGCTTTGGCTCCCGACTTTAAAGTTGAGGCTACAAAGGATGATAAAATCAATTATTATACAATCAAGATTACGGATGAGATGATTACAGCGCAGGTTGATTCATATCGTCAACGTGCCGGCAAATATGATAAGGCAGATTCATATCAGGATAAGGATATGGTTAAAGGTTTGCTTACCGAGCAAGGCGTTGAGAACGGTATAACTGTAGAAGGTTGTATTGTTATGCCTGCATATTTCAAAACTGATGACCAAAAGAAATCTTTTGAAGGAGCAAAACCGGAGGACATAATCACTTTCAATCCTTATAAGGCTTATGAAGGTGCCGAACCTCAATTGTCGAATATGATGAAAATTGAGAAAGCTGATGTCAGCAAACACCAAGGGAATTTTACATTAAAGATAGACGAAATAACCCGTTTCAAATTGGCCGACTTAAGTCAGGAAATCTTTGATCAGGTTTACGGAAAAGACGCCGTAAAGACTGAAGATGAATTTCGTTCAAGAATTAAAGAGGATATGATAAAAGGCTATATAAAAGATAGTGATTTTAAGTTTATAAAAGATGTTCGTGACTTCTATACCAATAAAATAGGTAAAGTGGAATATCCTGATGCACTGCTTAAAAGACTGATGAAGTTGAATAATCCCGACAAGGATGATAAGTTCATCAATGATAATTATGATAAAAGTATCGATCTGTTGACATGGGACTTGATAAGAGACCAATTGGCTACGGCTTTGAAAGTGAGTGTTGTAGAAGATGATGTACTTGCTGCTGCTAAAGACGCCACTTATGCGCAATTTGCACAATATGGCATGACTAATATTTCAGATGACATTATAGAAAATTATGCGAAAGAGATGTTAAAGAAAGAAGATATGGCTCATTCGTTGTTTTATAATGCCGAAGAAATTAAAATAGCAGCTGCTCTTAAAGATATTGTCACTTTGAATAAAAAGTCGATAACACTCGAAGAGTTCCAGAAATTTTTTAATTAGAATTATATTATAGTTTAGAATAGGAGAAGGCTGCATGCCTTCTCTTTTCGGCTGAAAAAGAATATAAATTATGAACGATTTTAGAAATTTTGCTGTTAAACACCTCGGAATGAATGGCTTGACTTTCGATGAGGTGACGAATAATCAAGCAGGTTACTTGAACCCTTATATCTTGGAAGAGAGGCAGTTAAATGTAACACAATTAGACGTGTTCTCACGTTTGATGATGGATCGTATTATCTTCTTAGGTACACAAATTGACGATTATACTGCAAATGTATTGCAGGCTCAAATGCTTTATTTGGATTCTGTTGATCCCGGCAAAGATATTTCTATTTATATCAATTCTCCGGGCGGATCGGTAACGGCGGGTTTGGGTATATATGATACCATGCAATTCGTATCAAGCGATATTGCTACTATTTGTACAGGAATGGCCGCTTCTATGGCTGCTGTTTTGCTTGTGGCCGGCACTGAAGGCAAACGTTCGGCTTTGCCTCATTCTCGTGTAATGATTCATCAACCGATGGGCGGCATTCAAGGACAGGCTTCAGATATCGAAATAACAGCCCGCGAGATTCAAAAGACAAAGGAAGAACTTTACCATATCATTTCAGATCATTCACATCAACCTTATGATAAGGTGTATGCCGATTCTGACCGTGATTATTGGATGACTGCCGTTGAAGCAAAAGATTATGGTATGATTGATAAAGTGTTTGAACGTAAACAGGAAAATAAATAAAGAAAGGATTTAGTGTTGGATAATAAATCATCAAAACACCGTTGTAGTTTCTGTGGACGTTTAGAAAGCGAAGTCAATTTCCTGATAACAGGAGTAGATGGATATATTTGTGATTCATGTGCCGAACAGGCGTATGAAATGGCTAAGGAGGCAATGGGTGGATATAACACCAAAAAAGAAGTTAAATCGCTTGATTTCAATGAATTGCCTAAGCCCACAGAAATTAAAGCTTTTCTTGATGAGTACGTAATAGGCCAGGATGATGCCAAACGTTATCTGTCGGTGGCTGTATATAATCATTATAAACGTATTTTACAGCCTAAAGATAAAACCGATAATGTTGAGATCGAGAAGTCGAATATCATCATGGTAGGTAGTACCGGTACCGGTAAAACATTGTTGGCAAGAACAATAGCAAAACAGCTTAATGTGCCTTTTACTATTGTGGATGCCACGGTGCTGACTGAGGCTGGGTATGTAGGAGAGGACATCGAAAGTATTCTTACGCGTCTGTTGCAAGTCGCCGATTATAATGTGCCTGAAGCGGAACGAGGAATAGTATTTATTGATGAGATAGACAAAATCGCCCGTAAGGGCGATAATCCGTCAATAACGCGTGATGTCAGCGGCGAAGGGGTACAACAGGGTTTGCTCAAGTTGCTCGAAGGTTCTGTCGTACTTGTTCCTCCACAGGGCGGACGTAAGCATCCAGATCAAAAAATGATACCTGTTAATACTAAAGATATATTGTTTATTTGCGGCGGTGCATTTGATGGTATTGAAAGAAAAATAGCTCAACGGCTGAATACTCATGTCGTAGGATACAACGCATCTCAGGAAGCTGCTCATATCGACCGTAATAACTTGATGCAGTATATTGCTCCTCAAGATTTGAAATCCTTCGGCTTAATTCCTGAAATTATAGGCCGTTTGCCGATATTGACATATTTAAATCCGTTGGATCGTACGGCTTTGCGTGCAATATTGACCGAGCCGAAAAATTCTATTATAAAGCAATATGTCAAATTGTTCAAGATGGATCATATAAAACTCACATTTGAAGAATCTGTTTTTGACTTTATCGTTGACAAGGCAATTGAGTTTAAATTAGGTGCGCGTGGATTGCGTTCTATAGTGGAAACCATAATTATGGATGTTATGTTTGAGCTGCCTTCAAAGAATTTGAAGACTTATGAAGTTACGTTGAAATATGCGAAAGAGCAGCTTGGAAAGGCGAATATCGCAAAACTTGAAACGGAATAAATTTTTTGTAATGTAAATTTTTTCCACAAAAAGTTGTATTATATAATAAGTTGTTTATAACTTTGTTTGGTTAGGGAAAAATATATTTTCTAATTCCAAATAAGAGAGGAACAATGGCAGAAATTGATTTAGCAAAGGAATTAAAGAAATTCTTCGGATTTGATAGGTTTAAAGGGAATCAGGAAACGATAATTCGTAATCTGTTAGCTGGTAATGATACGTTTGTGCTGATGCCTACGGGGGGTGGTAAATCATTGTGTTACCAACTCCCATCGCTTATAATGGAAGGTACGGCAATCGTAATCTCTCCATTAATCGCATTGATGAAAAACCAAGTCGATGCTATGAGAAATTACAGCGAAGACGATGGCGTAGCGCATTTCATCAATTCATCATTGAGTAAGGCTTTAATCGATCAGGTAAAAGAAGATATACATTCCGGAAAGACCAAATTATTATATGTGGCTCCTGAGTCGTTGACAAAAACGGAGTATATAGATTTTTTGAAAGATGAAAAGATCTCATTTTATGCTGTTGACGAAGCTCATTGTATTTCAGAATGGGGACATGATTTCCGTCCTGAATATCGCCGTATAAGACCGATAATAAATGAAATTGGCCCCGCTCCGGTAATTGCCCTTACAGCAACGGCTACACCTAAGGTGCAACATGATATTCAAAAGAACTTGGGTATGATGAACGCCAAAGTTTTTAAGTCATCTTTTAATAGACCTAATCTTTATTATGAAGTAAGACCTAAAACTAAGGACGTTGACAGAGATATACTGAAATTTATAAAAGCAAATACCGGAAAATCCGGTATTATATATTGCTTAAGTCGTAGGAAAGTAGAGGAACTTTCTGAATTTTTACGCGTAAATGGAGTTAATGCAGCGTTTTATCATGCAGGGTTGCCTTCAGAAGAACGTTCAGCCACTCAAGACGATTTCTTGATGGAGAAAATCGACGTTATTGTTGCCACTATCGCTTTCGGTATGGGCATCGATAAACCAGATGTCAGATTTGTAATCCATTATGATATACCGAAGAGTTTAGAAGGTTATTATCAGGAAACCGGTCGTGCCGGACGTGATGGAGGTGAAGGCATTTGCCTTACGTTCTATTCACGAAAAGACCTTGAAAAACTTGAAAAGTTTATGCAGGGCAAACCTGTGGCTGAACAAGAAATCGGCAAACAACTTTTGCAAGAGACGGCTGCTTACGCAGAATCCTCAATATGCCGCAGAAAATCCTTACTTCACTATTTCGGTGAAAACTATAAGGAGGATAATTGCGGTAATTGTGATAATTGTTTAAACCCAAAGAAGCAAGTGGAAGCTCAAGATATGTTATGTACCGTTATTGAAACGATACTGGATGTAAAAGAAAATTTTAAATCAGATTATATTATAGATATTTTGGAAGGTAATGAAACCTCTGAGGTATTGGCTCATCATCATGATGAGTTAGATGTTTTTGGTACTGGTAAAGAAGAGGAAAAACTTTGGAATGCGGTCATTAATCAAGCATTGATAGGCGGTTATCTTACAAAGGATGTCGAAAATTACGGGTTACTGAAGGTCACCGAAGAGGGAGAAGAATTCTTTAAGAATCCTACTTCATTTATGATTGTTGAAGATAAAGATTTTGATGAAGAAGAGGATGAAGCGCCTATTCATGGCGGTGCTTCGTGTGCTGTTGACCCTGCATTGTACTCGATGTTGAAGGATTTACGAAAAAAGATGTCGAAGAAGCTCGGCGTCCCTCCGTATGTCATTTTCCAAGATCCGTCTTTAGAAGCTATGGCTACTATTTATCCTATTACAATGGATGAATTGCAAAATATCCCAGGCGTAGGAGCAGGAAAGGCTAAACGTTACGGCAAGGAATTCTGTGAATTGATTAGGCAACATTGTGAGGAAAACGAAATTGAGCGTCCAGAAGATATGCGCGTTCGTACTGTGGCTAATAAATCGAAACAAAAAGTATCTATAATACAGGCAATTGACCGGCAAGTCGCCCTTGATGATATTGCTGTATCAAAGGGAATGGAGTTCGGCGAACTGCTTGATGAAGTTGAATCTATTGTTTATTCGGGCACCAAACTGAATATTGATTATTTCTTGAATGATCTAATGGACGACGATCACATGCAGGATATATATGACTATTTTAAGGAATCGGAGACGGATAGACTTGAAGATGCCGTGGAAGAACTGGGAGATGACTATACCGAAGATGAAATAAGATTGGTACGTATAAAATTCATTTCTGACATGGCTAATTAAAAAACAATATGATAATCCGCAAAGTCACCTATTCACATTAGATAGATTACTATTATAGATCCTATGTTTAAAATCACTGTTATAATTAGCCGATACCACCAAT
>Ga0210129_1000394_pt1 | contig 10716 bp, 10 predicted proteins | sample WestPond_Cattail_2_FD_185582 | JGI IMG/M metagenome (GOLD analysis project Ga0210129, IMG submission 185582) | Wetland microbial communities from the San Francisco Bay, California, USA, that impact long-term carbon sequestration -... | ecosystem: Environmental > Aquatic > Marine > Wetlands ... | reverse complement strand
CCGTCGATCAGGCTGCGCAGTGCCAGCGGAAACAGCAGGGTGGCTGTGGCCGCCAGTACCAGGAAGACGAGCGCCAGCGCGATGCGCACGCGATAGGGGCGCAGAAAGGGCAGCAAGCCCGAGAGCGAGCGGGGGGAGCCCTTGGGGGGATTGGATGCGGAGGTAGAGGCCATGGCGCGAGTGTAGTCAAAATTTGCCTGATCAATCAAAGCCTTGACAATGGTTGTCTAGGCAATTAATATACAAGCCATGAATGCAAAAAGCACGGTCAAACCGCCAGCCGCCAAGACGGGGAAGGCGATCAAGTTTTATAACGCAGAGACCTACACCCCCGGCGACAGCGTGGGCTACCTCATGCGTCGCATCATCACCATGGTGGCGCAGGAAATCGAGCACGAACTCGAACCCAGCGGCCTGACCAATGCGCAATGGGTGCCCTTGTTCAAACTGGCCCTGGGTGCCGCGACAACGGGCGCCGAACTGGCGCGGGAATGTGAACTGGACGCCGGCGCCATGACGCGGCTGCTCGACCGGCTCGAGGGCAAGGGCCTGTGCCGGCGCGAGCGCTCGCTGGAAGACCGGCGCGTGGTCAACCTGGAAATGACGGCCGAGGGCCGGGAGGCGGTCAAGGTGGTTCCGCAGGTGCTCAGCAGCGTGCAAAACCAGTTGCTGGCAGGCTTCTCGGTGGAGGAGTGGCAAAACCTCAAGGACTATTTGCGCCGGATTCTGGACAACGCACAGGCCCTGCAGGCCGGCAGGGAGCATCATGACCGTTGACAAAAACAGGCGCGCCTTCAAGGCGGCCGCGCTGGTGCTCAGCCTGGGCCTGACCGCCTGCGCCCATTTGCCGGACACCGCGTCCACGTCCAGGCCGCGCGACGCCGCGTCGCTGGGGCTGGACACCGCACAAGCCGGCAGCGCCGTCGCCGAACCATGGTGGCGCGAGTTTGGCGACGAGCAGCTCAACCGCCTGATCGCCCAGGCGCTGGAGAACAACCCCAGCCTCAAACTGGCCCAGGCGCGCCTGGCCCGGGCCCAGGCTTTCAGCGAAGTGGCTGCGGCCGCCAATCGGCCGCAACTCAATGGCGCGCTGGAGCTCACCCATCAGCGTTTCACGCAAAACGGAATGGTCCCGCCACCGCTGGCCGGTTCGATCCGGGACACCGGCACACTGCAACTCGGTGCCAGCTGGGAGCTTGATTTTTTCGGCAAGAACCGTGCGGCGCTCGACGCCGCACTGGGCAGCGCCAACGCCGCACAGGCGGACGCGCAGGCCGCCCGCATCCTGCTGGCCAGCCAGGTGGCGCGCAGCTATTTCCAGTTGCTGCGCATCAACGAACAACGCTTGGTCGCGCAGCGCACCCTGGCCCAGCGCGAGGAGACGCTGCACCTGGTGCGTGACCGCGTCAATGCCGGCCTCGATACGCGCCTGGAGTTGCGGCAAAGCGAAGGCAGTCTGCCCGAAGCACGCCTGCAGATCGAAATGCTGCAGGAGCAGGCCGCCCTGGCCCGCAATGCGCTCACCGCCCTCGAAGGCCAGCCCCAGGGGGGGCTGACCCTGGATCTGCCAATGCTGGCCCTTATCCACAACGTCGCGCTCGTGCCGGTCATTCCGGCCGACCTGCTGGGCCGGCGTGCCGATGTGGCCGCCGCACGCTGGCGCGTCGAGGCCGGCACGCAAGAGGTGGCCAATGCCCGGAGCCAGTTCTATCCGAACGTCAACCTGGTGGCCTTCGCCGGTTTTTCCAGCATCGGTCTGGAGCGTCTGCTCGACGCCGGCAGCCAGCAGTGGGGTGTGGGACCGGCCGTGCGGCTGCCGATCTTCGACGGCGGGCGCCTGCGGGCCAATCTGCGCGGCAAGACCGCCGACCTGGACGCCGCCATCGAGAGCTACAACGCGACCGTGATCGACGCTGTGCGCGATGTGGCCGACCAGGTCGCCATTCTGCAATCCATCACCCGCCAGCAAACCGAGCAACAGGCGGCGCAACAGGCCAGCGAGAGCGCCTACGAAATCGCCGTCCAGCGCTATCAGGCCGGCCTGGGCAACTACCTCCATGTGCTGAGCGCCGAGAGCGCCGTGCTGAACCAGCGCCGCCTCGCGGTGGACCTGGCCGCGCGCGCCCTCGACACCCAGGTGGCGCTGATCCGCGCCCTCGGTGGCGGCTACCGCGCCGACAGCCAGGCGGTCGCTGCCCACGCCGTACAGCAATAAGCATCCCCCATTTCAGCAGAAAGAAGAACCGACATGAACGCATCGCCAGCCCACGTCAAAATTCGTGCAGGCAATCCCCAACGCCGCCGGGCGCTGACCGCCGTGGCCAGCGTGGTCGTGCTGGCCGGACTGGCCTGGGGCAGCTATGAATGGCTGGTGGCCAGTCACTACGAATCCACCGACAACGCCTATGTGCAGGGCAATGTGATCCAGATCACGCCGCAGATCGGCGGCACGGTCATGGCCATCCTGGCCGACGACACCGACTTCGTGAAAGCCGGCCAGCCGCTGGTGCAACTGGATCCGGCCGATGCCCGGGTGGCGCTCGACCAGGCCGAGGCCAACCTGGCCCAGACCGTGCGCCAGGTGCGCACGCTGTACGCCAACAACGCCACGCTGACGGCGCAGATCACGCTGCGCGAGGCCGATGTGAACCGGGCCCGCAGCGATGTCGCGCGTGCCGAAGACGACCTCAACCGCCGTCAGTCGCTGGCAGGCAATGGCGCCGTGTCCCGCGAAGAACTCAACCATGCGCAGACCCAGCTCTCCAACGCGAAAAGCATCCTGGCCGCAGCCCAGGCGGGGGTGGTTGCCGCGCGCGAGCAGCTCACCAGCAACCAGACCATGACCGAGGGCACCAGCCTGGAACTGCACCCCAGCGTGCAGGCGGCGGCGGCCAAAGTGCGCGAAGCCTACCTGGCCACGCAGCGCGCGGCCCTGCCGGCGCCGGTGGACGGCTTTGTGGCCAGGCGCACGGTGCAGCTCGGCCAGCGCGTGGCGGCCGGCACACCCATGATGTCCATCATCCCGCTCAGCCAGGTCTGGGTCGATGCCAACTTCAAGGAAGTGCAGCTGCGCAATATCCGCATCGGCCAACCGGTGACACTCACCGCCGATGTGTACGGCAAGAAGGTGGAATACAAGGGCGCCGTGGCCGGCCTGGGGGCCGGCACCGGGGCGGCGTTCGCGCTGCTGCCGGCGCAAAACGCCACCGGCAACTGGATCAAGGTGGTGCAGCGCGTACCGGTGCGCGTGGCGCTGGATGCGCGGCAGCTCGCTGAAAACCCGCTGCGCGTGGGGCTGTCGATGGATGCCACCGTGGACGTGAGCAACAAGGATGGAAAATCCTTGGCCGACGCCTCGCGCACCAGCGCCGTGGCCCAGACGCAGGTGTACAGCGCGCTGGACAAGGGGGCTGAGGCCGAAGTGCGCCGCGTGATTACGGCCAATGCGGGCCGAAGCAAGCCGACGGCTGTGCATTGAACGGGCGGCAACATGTCTTCCGCCGCCGCCTATAGCCCGCCGCCACCCCTGCAGGGCTCGGCCCGCGTCTGGGGCACCATCGCCCTGTCGGCAGCCACCTTCATGAACGTGCTCGACACCTCGATTGCCAACGTGTCGCTGCCCGCCATCGCCGGCGACCTGGGCGTGAGCCCGAACCAGGGCACCTGGGTCATCACCAGCTTTGCCGTGGCCAACGCCATTGCCGTGCCGCTGACCGGCTGGCTGTCGCAGCGCTTCGGCCAGGTGCGGCTGTTCGTCGCCAGCGTGCTGCTGTTCATGCTGGCCTCCTGGCTGTGCGGCCTGGCACCCAACATGACCACGCTCATTGCCGCCCGTGCCCTGCAGGGTTTCGTGGCCGGGCCGATGATTCCACTGTCACAGTCGCTGCTGCTCTCCAGCTACCCCAGCGCGCTGGCCGGGCTGGCCATGGCCATGTGGGCCATCACCACGCTGGTGGCGCCGGTGGTGGGGCCGCTGCTGGGCGGCTGGATCACCGACAACATTTCCTGGCCCTGGATCTTCTACATCAACATTCCGGTCGGCTTTCTCGCGGCGGGGGCCAGCTGGATGCTGTACCACAAGCGCGAGACGGCCACGCGCCAGTTGCCGATCGACGCCGTGGGGTTGGCGCTGCTGGTGCTGTGGGTCGGCTCGCTGCAGATCATGCTGGACAAGGGCAAGGAACTGGACTGGTTCCATTCGCCCGAGGTGGTGGCACTGGGTGTGGTGGCGCTGGTGGGCTTTGCCTTCTTCCTGGCCTGGGAGCTGACCGAGGAACACCCGGTGGTGGACCTCACCCTGTTCACGCGGCGCAATTTCTGGGCCGGTGCCTTGGCCACCGCCATCGGCTACGGCCTGTTCTTCGGCAACGTGGTGCTGCTGCCGCTGTGGCTGCAGCAGTACATGGGCTACACCGCCACGCAGGCCGGCATGGTGCTGGCGCCGGTGGGCCTGCTGGCCATCGTGTTTTCACCCCTGGTGGGCAAGAACATCGGCAAGGTGGACCCGCGCTACTTCGCCACCTTCGCCTTCGTCGTGTTCGCCCTGGTGCTGTGGATGCGGTCGCGCTTCAACACCCAGGCCGACTTTGCCACCATCATGGTCCCGACTATTGTCCAGGGCCTTGCGATGGCGTTCTTCTTCATTCCGCTGGTGACCATCACGCTGTCGGGCATCACGCCGGACCGGATTCCGGCCGCCTCCGGCATGTCCAACTTCATGCGCATCACGGCCGGTGCCTTTGGCACCTCGATCGCCACCACCCTGTGGGAAGACCGCGCCGCCTTGCACCATGCGCAACTGGTTGAAAACATCAACCAGGGCAGCCAGGCGACCGGCAACGCGCTGGCCGGGCTCAGCGCCGCGGGCCTCAACCATGAACAGGCGCTGGCGCAAATCAACCGGCTGGTGGACCAGCAGGCCTTCATGCTGTCGTCAAGCGAACTGTTTTATGTTTCCGCGCTGCTGTTCCTGGCCATGATCCCGCTGGTGTGGCTTACCAAGCCCAAGCGGGCAGGCGCCGCCGGCAGTGCCGATGCGGCGGCCGGGGCGCATTGACCGGACCGCAGCGCGTTCCGGAGCGCGGGGGGCGCGTTGAGGCTGGCGTCAGCCCATCTCGGCCAGCAGCGCGTGGCTGGCTTTCAGGAAACTGTGGGCCTTGTCTTCGTCAATGGTCAGCTTGATGAACTTGTGGCAACGGTCCACCGCTGCCAGCAGGTCGGGGCGGGCGTCCTGCACGTCTTCCAGGCGCTGGATCACCTTGGCCGCATCCCCGCCCAGCAGTTCCCGGGTCATGGCAATCAGAGCCTGTTTGCCCACGATCGTCGACCCGGATACGGCAGCCGGCACACTGCCGGACGCGCTGTCTGCCCGCTGCCCGGGCAGGACCGATGCCACAAACCCTTCTTTGATGAGCCAGTTGAAGTTTTCCTCGGCCTTGGGTATCTGGGATGTCTTCAGCAGCAGATTGGCAAGGCTGGTGGCGCCATCGGCCATGATGAGCAGCGCGCGGATGGTCTGGGACAGGCCGAAGGAGCGTTGTTTCATCTCCTCGACCCCCTTGCTGGTCTTGACCAGAATCCGGGAGGTATCCATGGCCGGACTCAGCTGGTCATTTCTTCGATGATCCGGTAGATCAGCCGCACCGTGATCAGCACATAGACCGCACCGAAGAAGAAGATCAGGGCGACCACGACGTTGATGACTTCGGCGGGCAGGCTGGTGAAGAACGGGGTGACGAAATAGCCGGCCGTGAACAGGCTGACCAGCAGGGTGAGCAGACGCCATTGCTTGCCCACGACACCGCCCGGAATCTTGGAGCGCAACTTGAGGACGGTCGCCAGACAGATCAGCATGACAGCGATGGCCGCCACGTTAATGGACAAAATCAAGCTCGGTGTCATTTTCAGTCCCCATCTCGTTAAGGTTGAAGGTCAGGATCACATATCGAATGCCAGTAGCCGGGGCTTCGTTTCCGAGGCTGACAGCTAAATACCATTTCATGATAAGGGGAAAGCCGCTGCTTTCAGCAAATTTAGGGCCGGGGCTAGGGTAAATCTGGAGGGGCACTGTGGCGCGGGCAGGGATTGCATTCAACCCGTCCAGCATGAATAATCCGGTGGAACCCCAAGGGAGAACGGACATGGCCAAGCGGTACGTCGTCACCGATCCACAACACGGGACCACCGAGTACCGCGACCGCAAGCGCTGGTGGTGGCTGCTGTCGGTTGTCTTTCCGCTGCTGCCGTTCGTGGGCATGGCCGCGCATGCCGCCAGCGGGCTGGAAATCGCGCTGGGTCTGCCGCTGCTCATCAGCTACGGCCTCCTGCCGCTGCTGGACTACCTGATCGGGGAAGACGAGAACAACCCGCCCGAGGCGATCGTGCCGCAGCTGGAGGAAGACCGCTATTACCGCTGGCTCACCTGGGCCACCGTGCCGCTGCATTTTGTCGCCCTGATCGGCTGCGCCTGGTGGGTCGGCACCCATGCGCTGTCGTGGTGGGCGGTCCTGTTGTTGGCCTATGTGGCCGGCACGGATTCGGGGCTGGGCCTGAACACCGGCCATGAACTGGGGCACAAATACACGTCCGTAGAGCAGTGGCTGGCGCGGCTGGTGCTGGCGGTGCCGGCCTACGGCCATTTCACCGTCGAGCACGGGCGCGGCCACCACCGCTGGGTCTCCACCCCGCAAGACCATGCCAGCGCCCGCATGGGCGAGAGCATCTACCGCTTCGCCCTGCGCGAACTGCCCGGCGGCATTCGCCGCGCCTGGCAACTGGAAAAGGAGCGCCTGGCGCAGGAAAAACGCTCGGCCTGGAGCCCGCACAACACCATGCTGCAGTCCTACGCGGTGACGGCGCTGTTGCAGCTCGGGCTGGTCCATGTCTTTGGTTGGGTCATGCTGCCGTTCCTTGCCGTGCACAACATGGTGGCCTGGTGGCAGCTCACCTCGGCCAACTATGTCGAACACTATGGGCTGCTGAGGGAGCGCCTGCCCAGCGGCCAGTATGAACGGCCGCAGCCGCACCATTCATGGAACACCAACCACCTGGTCACCAACCTGGCGACTTTCCATTTGCAGCGGCATTCGGATCACCACGCCTACCCTTCGCGCCGCTACCAGTCCCTGCGGCACTTCGAGCAGTTGCCGCAACTGCCCAGCGGCTATTTCGGCATGTTCCCGCTCGCCTATGTGCCGGCCCTGTGGTTCAAGGTCATGGACCCGCGCCTGCTGGCGCTGCCGCATGTGCAGGGCGAACTGGCCCGCGTGAATATTGATCCGCGCCGGCGTGCGGAAATTGTTGCGCGCTACGGCCAGCGCAATGGCCTGCCTGTGGCAGCCTCTTGATGCAACTGGTTGCGGGCGCTATTCGCGCAGCGCGTCAATGCCGGTGTCGATGGTGGATGTCCGGGAAGTGGGGATGCTTGTGCGTCATGGCCGGGTGCTGGTGCCAGTGCTCGTGCGGTTCCCGACCATCCCACGCGAATTCATGCGCATGCTGATGATCCGCGTCGTGCACATGGCTGTGCGTATGCGCCAGCGGTTGATGCGTGTGCTCGTGTTCATGGCGCTCGGTCAGGTGCAGCCAGACCCCCAGGGCCATCAGCGCGGCCGCCAGCCAGAACACCCCTGACGGTGACTCACCCAGCAAGACCACCGATAGCGCCGCCCCGATGAACGGGGCGGTGGAAAAGTAGGCCCCGGTGCGCGCAGTGCCCAGGCCGCGCAGCGCCAGCACGAAAAGGACCAGGCTGATGCCATAGCCCAGCAGGCCGACGGCCAGGGTGGCAAGCGCAATGGCCGTGTCCGGCAGCAGCGCTCCCATCGACCATGCCAGCAGACTGTTGACCGTACCGGCGATCAAGCCTTTGCTGACGGCGATGAACAAGGCGTCTGACGCCGACACCTTGCGCGTCAGGTTGTTGTCGATGGCCCAGCACAGGCAGGCCAGCGCGATCAAGATCGGGCCGATCCAGTGGGACGAGCCGGTATCTCCTGTCGGCCAGGACAGAACGGCGCCGCCGGCAACGATGGCCACCATGCCCAGCACAATGCGCCGGTCGGCGCTTTCCTTGAAGACGAACCACGCCAGGAGCGCGGTCAGCACGGCCTCCAGATTCAGCAGGAGGGAGGCCGTAGAGCCGCTGGTGTAGGTCAGGCCGAACAGCAGCGCGACCGGGCCCAGCACGCCGCCAAACAGGATGGCACCCAGCAGCCAGGGCCATTCGGCCGGGGCCAGGCCAGAGGCCTTCCAGCCCCGATCCCGCAGCAGCCGCACGAGCGCCAGCCCCATCCCGCTGCCGAGATAAAGCAGGCCGGCCAGCAAGACCGGGGGCAGCTCACCGACCAGCAGCTTGGCAAGCGGCGTGCTGGCGCCAAACAGGGCTGCGGCCAGCAGGGCGTAGAGGATGCTGCGGTTCATGGCCTCACAGGATCAGGGTTTTCAAGACCAAGCCGACCACGGCGCAGGCGGCGATCACATGGATCACGTTGCGCTTGAACCGGAACAGTGCGATGGCGGCGCCGAGTGCGATCAGGGCCGAAGGGAGGTCGAAGCGGCCGTCGAAGCCCTGCGGCCACAGCACGTGGTAGCCAAAGAACAGCGCCAGGTTGAGAATCACCCCGACCACGGCGGCGGTGATGGCCGTCAGCGGCGCGGTGAACTTCAGATCGTTGTGCGTGGTCTCCACCAGGGGGCCGCCGGCCAGAATGAACAGGAAGGAGGGCAGGAAGGTGAACCAGGTCACCAGACAGGCCGCCACCGCGCCGGCCAGGAACAGGCTGTCCGGGCCGAACACGGCCTTGACGTAGCCGCCGACAAAGCCGACGAAAGCCACCACCATGATCAGCGGCCCCGGCGTGGTTTCACCCAGGGCCAGGCCGTCGATCATCTGCTCGGGCATCAGCCAGCCGTAGTGGCCCACCGCCCCCTGGTACACATAGGGCAGCACGGCATAGGCGCCGCCAAAGGTCACCAAGGCAGCCTTGGTGAAGAACCAGCCCATTTGGGTCAAGGTGTGGTTCCAGCCATAGCTGAGCGTCAGCAAACCCATCGGGATGACCCACAGCAAGCCGCCGATCAGCAGCACCTGGAGCAGGCGCGTCCAGCGAAAGCGCGCGTGCTCCGGTGTCGGCGTGTGGTCGTCGATCAGCGCCGGGCCATACGACTGATCGGCCTTGCCGTGGCCGCCACCGGTCTTGAATTTATCCGGCGCGATGCGCCCGCCGACGTAACCGATCAGGGCTGCCGCCGCGACGATGGCCGGGAACGGCACGTCCAGCGCGAAGATCGCCACGAAGGACGCGGCGGCAATGGCCCACAAGAGGTTGTTCTTGAGCGCCCGCGAGCCGATCCGGTGGGCGGCCTGCACCACGATGGCGGTGACCGCCGGCTTGATGCCGTAGAACAGCCCGGCCACCAGCGGCACCTCGCCAAAGGCGATGTAGAGCCAGGACAGCGCGATCAGGATGAACAGCGAGGGCAGCACGAACAAGGCGCCAGCGACGATGCCGCCCCGGGTGCGGTGCATCATCCAGCCGATGTAGGTGGCGAGCTGCTGCGCTTCGGGGCCGGGCAGGACCATGCAGTAGTTCAGCGCGTGCAGGAATCGCTTTTCCGAAATCCAGCGCCGGCGTTCCACCAGCTCCTGGTGCATGATGGAAATCTGCCCGGCCGGCCCGCCGAAGCTGATGAAGCCGAGCTTGAGCCAGAAGAAAAAGGCCTCCCGGAACGGGACGGGGGAGGGTGCTGGTTTCTGGGCAACAGAAACCGTGTCGCGGCTGACTTCCATGAACTCTCCTCTTCAGGGTATTGGACACCCAAGATAGGAGCAGGCCTTGGACGCTGGCGTCTTGCTGCGGGGAGGCTGCCATATCCCCGGCTAACTTGCCGTGTGGATCATATCCCGAAGCCGGCACGCAGGCGCGCGCGCCGTCGTCACATCCGCAACGCGGCGGCATACCCGGTCATCTCCAGATAGCCGCGCCCCACCTGCCGGCCCTGGCTGTCGAACAGGTCGCTCAAGCCTTCCCAGTAAATCGCGCCGGTCGAGGCGCGGCTGTCGAGTTCCTGCGGGTCGAGGACGGCTTTCACGGTGTAGAAGCCGGCCGGGGTGCGCACGATCCATTCCACCGGGTAGGTGGCCTGGCTCAGCGGGCTTTTCCAGCGGCGCACGGGGCGGAAGATCACCTCGCCGCGGCTGAAGATGGAGGGCGCGTCCTTTGCCCGGATGCCGCCCGGGCGGAACGAGCCGCCGTCCCACAGCGCGGCGCCTTGGCGGTCGCGCAACTGGAAGGCGGTGAGGGCGCTGCCGTCGAACAGGTTCATGCCGATCCAGTCCCAGCCCACGGCGTCCGGGTGCAGCAGCGCTTCGCTCCATTCGTGGTCGAGCCAGGCGGCACCGGCGTCGAGGCTGAACGGCTGCCCCTGGAGCGTGATGACACCCGCCACCCCCAACTGCGGCTGGCTGTAGTAGTAGCTGGCCTGCGAGGCATCCGGCCCCTTGCTTGATAAGCCCTGCTGGCCCTGCAGCAGCAGGGGCTGGCGTTCGCTGAACTGCAACTCGAGCTGGAAGTCGCCGGCGGCGATGTGGGCGCGGTAGCCGCCGGCCACATGTTGCAGCGACCAGTCGCGCAAGACGATGGCGGTGTCGCGCTCGCTGGCGCTGGCCAGGTCCAGCTCGGCCGCGCCGGACGAGCGTGCGATGCGCTGGTCGTG
>Ga0210129_1000393_pt1 | contig 10739 bp, 10 predicted proteins | sample WestPond_Cattail_2_FD_185582 | JGI IMG/M metagenome (GOLD analysis project Ga0210129, IMG submission 185582) | Wetland microbial communities from the San Francisco Bay, California, USA, that impact long-term carbon sequestration -... | ecosystem: Environmental > Aquatic > Marine > Wetlands ... | reverse complement strand
GACCGTCAACACCGTCATCGCGCCACAGCAGCAGGTTACGGTTCGGCTGCTTGATGTTGTTCCACAAAAATTCCTTTTGCGAGTAGATCGCATAATGTGCCGGATCGGCATAAATGATCGCGCGCGCCAGTTTCGCCATGTCGAGCGCGGTCGAATAATGGCCCTCGGCCGGCCAGCCGGTGGCATTCATGAAGTGGCTGTTGTGCATCCCCAGCCGCAGGGCCTGGCCATTCATCAGCGCGGCAAAGGCATCCTCGTCACCGGCGATATGTTCGGCCAGCGCCACGCTGGCATCATTGCCAGACTGGATGATGATGCCGTGGAACAGGTCGTTGACCGACACCTGATTGCCCACTTTGACGAACATCTTGGACCCCTCCATGCGCCAGGCTTTTTCGCTGATGGTGACCATGTCACTTTCATGAATCTGGCCACGCTGGATTTCCAGGGTCGCGATGTAGGCAGTCATCAGCTTGGTCAGGCTGGCGGGTGGCAAACGCAGTTCACCCTGATGGTTGACCAGAACAGTGCCGCTGGCAGCATCCATCAGCACCCAGGATTTGGCCGCCAGATCCGGGGGCGGCGGAATGATGGCGGCGCTCCAGGCGGCCGGCGCGATCAACACACTGAAAAATAATACGAAGCGTTGCAGGCTTTGCATGAAAAACTGAATAGTCATGGAATTGTCGATGAGTAAAAACCGGAAGGGCATTGCAGCGGACAGACACGCGCAATCGCGCGTAAGTTCAGGATAACATCGACGGCCAGACTGCGGGTTCTGTCGAAGCGGTACGCGACACGCCGTCCCTTCACCCCTTCTGACTGAACCATGTTCTATCGGCTGATCCGCCCCCGTCTCCTTCCCTCCCAGCCATGAAGACGCACCCCTGATTACACTCGTCAGCCTTTGGTTATATCTGCATTCAAATCATTTGAACTGCCTTACCATGAGCGCAAGCAAAAGAATGAGGAGACCATCATGCGCGCGATCATTCTGCTTCTGAGCCTGCTTTTTCCAGCTGCTGCGATTGCCGCCAGGCAGGTTCCCATCGAGGTGCCACCTCTGGAGGGCGCGGACATCAACCAGTTGTTCGGCACCAATCCCGCCATGGCTTTCATGCCGAAGGAAGCGGTCAACACCCCGCACCCCCCGGTTTACGCCGTACAGGCAAACGATCCGGATAGCAAACCCTTGCCCTATTACAAAATTGCGCCGGATACGTATTTCTTTTTTGGCAACATCGCCGAGGTGGATGGCGTCAACCGCGGATTCAACGGCAACGCAGGCTTTGTCGTCACCCGCGACGGCGTGCTGGTGCTGGATGCGCTGGGCACCCCCAGCCTGGCCCGGCGCATGATCGCCGCCATCCGTGAAGTGACCTGTCAACCCATACGCTATCTCGTCATTTCCCACGCACACCCCGACCATTACTTCGGCGCTTCGGCGTTCGCCGATATTCCCGGCATCCGCATCATCAGCCACGCCGGCACGGAAGAATATGTCTATTCGCCCACGATCGAGCGCTCCGTCGCCTACCGCAAGGTATTTCTGCCCAGGGAAATGGATAACTTCCACGCCGTCGTGCCCGACCTGCTGATCGGCGGCGGTAACCCGGCGCATGTGGCGGTGAATCTTGGCGGCAAGACATTCGAGATTTATGACACGGGTTTCCATCATTCGCATGGCGACCTGGTGATGTGGCAAAAGGAAGACCGCATCCTGTGGATTTCCGATCTGGCCTTCAACGGCCGGGTTACCTTCATCGGCGATGGTCATTTGCACGAAATTGGCGCCATGCAGGACTGGGTCGCCAGGCAATTCCCCAATGCCGACCTGATGGTTCCCGGTCACGGCGCGCCGCAGACTGCGCCGTTCCCGATGGTCAGCAACACGCGTCGCTATGTCGACACCTTGACGGAAAAAATCCGCGCCGCCATCCTGCAGGGGCAATCCATGCAGGATGCAGTACGCATGTCGGGGATTGCGGAATTCGAGGCGTGGCCGCTTTATGAGCTGAACCACTGGATCAATGCCAATTTTGTTTACCAGACGCTGGAACAGGAACTCTTCTGACCCCCTCCCCCCATGCTATATAACCTGATCCGTCCCGCGCTCTTCTCCCTCGACCCCGAAGATGCGCACCGTTTCACCCTTGCCAGCCTCGAAGCCGCCCATGCGCTGGGCCTGTTGAGGCTATTGCCGCGTGCCCAGGGCAAAGCCGTCCGGGTAATGGGCATCGATTTCCCCAATGCAGTCGGGCTGGCGGCCGGAATGGACAAGGACGGGGCGCACATCAAGGCTCTGGCGGACCTGGGCTTCGGATTCATCGAGATCGGCACGGTGACGCCGCGCCCGCAGCCCGGCAATCCGCAGCCGCGCCTGTTCCGCCTGCCCGCGGCGGAAGCCATCATCAACCGCATGGGCTTCAATAATCAGGGCGTCGACAATCTGGTTCGCAACGTTCAGGCCAGTAATTTCAAGGGCGTGCTCGGCATCAACATCGGCAAGAACAAGGACACGCCAAACGAGCATGCGGTGGATGATTACCTCGCCTGTCTCGACACGGTCTACGAACACGCCACGTATGTAACGGTCAACATCTCCTCGCCCAACACACAGAATCTGCGCGAGTTGCAGAAGGACGAAGCGCTCGATGCGCTGCTGTCGGCGATCAAGCTGCGGCAGTCGGAACTCGCGCAGCGCCACGGCAGGTATGTGCCGATTGCGCTGAAAATCGCACCCGACCTCGACGATGCGCAGATTGCCGCGATTGCCGCGCTGCTGATGATGCACCGCATCGACGCCGTCATCGCCACCAACACCACGATCGCGCGCGATGCCGTCGCCGGCCTGCCGCATGCCGATGAAACCGGCGGTCTTTCCGGTGCTCCGGTTCGCGCGGCATCCACCCGCGTCATCAGCGCGTTGGCGCACCACCTGAAGAGCGAAGTGCCGATCATCGGCGTCGGCGGCATTCTTTCGGGCGACGACGCACAGGAAAAAATCTCCGCAGGCGCCTCGCTGGTTCAGCTTTACTCCGGCCTGATTTATCGCGGCCCCGAACTGGTGCGTGAATGCGTGCAGCGCCTCGCCTGACGGGCGTTGGTCCAAGGCGCGCGAATTGTCATGCCCGGTAACCCTCCCTCGGTGAAGCACCGTTCCAACCGTCGCACCGAACCCGTTCTGTCCCGTTCCTGTCCCCTCCCCTTCAAGCGGGGCAGGGCTTTGGTTATGCTGCAAAGGTTTCATCGTCTGTGAGGCGCGCCATGCATATCGGCATTCCCAAGGAAATCAAGAATCACGAATACCGGGTAGCGCTCACCCCTGACGGCGCGCGTGACCTGACGCAGGCAGGCCACGCGGTGAGCATCGAAACCGGTGCGGGCACAGCGTCTGGATTTGGCGATGACGCCTATCGCGCTGCCGGTGCGGTCGTCGTCTCCAGTGCTGCCGAGGCCTATGCCGCCGATCTGGTCGTCAAGGTGAAGGAGCCGCAAGCCGTCGAAGTGGCAGCCCTGCGCAGCGGGCAACTGCTGTTCTGCTATCTGCATCTGGCCGCCGCACCGGAACTGGCGCACGAGTTGATGGCACGTGGCGTGACGGCGATTGCCTACGAAACCGTGAGCAAGTCTGGCGGCGGCCTGCCCCTGCTGCAACCGATGTCAGATATCGCCGGGCGACTGGCCCCGCAAATGGGCGCGCTAGGGCTCCACAAATCCCATGGGGGAAGCGGCAAGCTGGTCACCGGCCTGCCCGGCGTGCCACCTGCGCGGGTGCTCATCATCGGTGCGGGTGTGGTGGGGATGAGCGCGACGCGCACGGCAGTCGGACTGGGCGCACGCGTTACGCTGATCGACCGTCAGGCTGACAAGCTCGCTCTCGCCGAAGCTCAGTTCGGCGCACGGGTGGAAACGCGGTTTTCCTCGGCCGAGACGATTGCCGATAGCCTGACGCACGCCGACATCGTCATCGGTGCCGCACAGATTCCCGGCCGTCATGCGCCGCGCCTGATCAGCCTCACATCGCTGAAGCGGATGCCGCCGGGTGCGGTGCTGGTCGACGTGGCCATCGATCAGGGCGGCATCGCGGAAACCTCGCGCCCCACCACCCACAGCAATCCCTTTTTTGTCGCCGAAGGCATCGTCCACTATTGCGTCACCAACATGCCCGGTGCGGTAGCGCGCACCGCCACCAAAGCGCTCACCCACGCCACCCTGCCCTACGTGCATGCCCTGGCTTCGTTAGGCCTCGCCGCGCTGGATGCGGATGACGGGCTGAAAGCGGGGCTACAGGTTCATGCCGGGAAAATCACCCATGCCGGGCTGGCGCAGGATCTGGGAACACCCTGATTCAGACAGCCGCCATCTCCAGCCATTCATGCTCCGTCACGCTCAGGTCGGGCGCAAAGCGAACTATCATGGGCACCCCGGACGGAATCTCCACACGTTCCATTGCCTCGGCACTCAGCCTGTCCAGATGCATCACCAGGCCGCGCAAGGTGTTGCCGTGGCTGACCACCAGCAAGCGACGCCCGGCACGCAGACGCGGTACCAGCACCTCGTTCCAGTAAGGCAGGGTGCGCTGCTGGCAATCGCGCAGACTTTCGCTGGCCGGCAGATCCCGCGGATCCACGGCCGCGTAAAGCGGATCGAAACGCGGATGGCGCGGGTCATCGCGATCGAGCGCTGGCGGTGGTTCGTAATAACCGCGCCACCAGCGGCGCGAGGCCTCCTCGCCCCAGGTCGCAAAAATCTCATGCTTGTTCATGCCTTGCAGCGCGCCGTAATGTCGCTCGTTCAGGCGCCAGGTTGTTAACAGGGGTACCTCGGGTGTCTCCATCGCGGCGAGCAGCGCTTCGACCGTCTGCCGGGTGCGCTGCAATACCGATCCATGCACCTCGTCGAAGACATAGCCCGCCTGTTTCAGCCGCCGCCCCGCTGCAGCCGCCTCGGCGAGGCCGACTTCGGTCAGTGGTATATCCGCCCAGCCGGTAAAACGGTCGGCCAGATTCCATTCGCTGTGACCATGACGCAGCAGCACCACCCATGCTGACGGCGCACTCATTCGGGCGGCTCCATCAGCACTTCGTGCAGATGATGGCGGTCGCCCCAGGCTTCCAGATGCCAGCCTTGGCCATCGAAATGGAACCAGTTGAGCGCGCAGTTGGGAATGACGAAATCGCGCGGGGTGTGCAGCGGGCGTCCGGTCGCGCGACGATACACCACGTCCAGCACCCCGCTGTGGCTCACCGCCGCAATCGTTTGCCCGCTGTGATGCCGCACCAGCCAGTCGATTTCGTCGGCCACCCGCGCGGCGAACTGGCGCAGCGATTCGCCCGTCTCGAAGTCGTAATCGAGATCGCGCGCCATGTAGTGCGCATACGCCTGCGGATAACGCTCAGCGCCTTCTACAGCTGTGATGCCCTGAAATATTCCGTAATGCCGTTCACGCAATTGCATCAGGCGCTTCACCTCCTGGTCCTCACGCTGCGCCAGCACCTGCGCCGTCTCCACCGCCCGCAACAAGTCGCTACTGTAAATCGCCTGAAACCGGTGGTGCGCCGCATTGAAAGCCATCGCCAGCGCCTGCGCCCGCCCGATCTCGTTGAGCGGGATATCGGTGTGTCCCTGGATGCGCTTTTCCACGTTCCAGTCGGTTTCCCCGTGGCGGATAAAGCAGATGCGGGTGCTGCTTGGTTTGGAGATGTGGTGCATAAGCTGTCGAGTACGGACTATGATGAGCCAAGCATGAATTTGAATCTGGCATAAAATAACCCGAGTGCCGATTTTTGCATTCATGCAACAGCATTTCGCTCACGACGCAGTGGTCATGGGGTGCGACAACTTGACACAGCCTTTCATAAATAGATATATTTATCCGCATATGCGGAAAACATAAACGTATTCGCATGTACTAATTTAGTTATCAATCACGGGAGACGTGTATGGAAGCGACAACCTACAACTACAAGGTCGTCCGCCAGTTCGCCATCATGACGGTGGTGTGGGGGATAGTCGGAATGCTGGTCGGGGTCATCCTGGCGGCACAACTGATATGGCCGGATCTGACCTTTGGCATCGAATGGCTTTCATACGGACGCCTTCGGCCGTTGCATACCAACGCGGTGATCTTCGCCTTCGGCGGCTCGGCGATGTTTGCGGTTTCTTACTACATCGTGCAGCGAACCTGCCAGGCCAGATTGTGGGCCGAGAAGCTGGCCGCATTCACCTTCTGGGGCTGGACTTTGGTCATCGTGCTGGCCGCCGTCACCCTGCCGCTGGGCATGACCACTTCGAAGGAGTACGCCGAGCTGGAATGGCCGATCGACCTGTTGATCACGGTGGTGTGGGTGTCCTACGCGCTGGTGTTCTTCGGAACGGTCATCAAGCGCAAGACCAAGCACATCTATGTTTCCAACTGGTTCTTCGGCGCCTACATCATCGTGATTGCGATCCTGCATCTGGTCAACAGCGCAGAACTCCCGGTAACGCTGACCAAATCCTACTCGGCCTACTCCGGCGTACAGGACGCGATGGTGCAGTGGTGGTACGGCCATAACGCGGTGGGCTTCTTCCTCACCACCGCCTTCCTCGGCATGATGTACTACTTCATTCCCAAGCAGGCCGGTCGCCCGATCTATTCGTACCGCCTGTCGGTCGTCCACTTCTGGTCGCTCAACTTCATCTACATGTGGGCAGGTCCGCACCACCTGCAATACACCGCGCTGCCCGACTGGGCACAGTCGCTCGGCATGGTGTTCTCGCTGATGCTGCTGGCACCTTCCTGGGGCGGCATGATGAACGGCATCATGACCCTGTCGGGCGCGTGGCACAAACTGCGTACCGATCCCATCCTCAAGTTCATGGTGACCGCGCTGTCGTTCTACGGCATGTCGACCTTTGAAGGTCCGATGATGTCGATCAAGACGGTGAACGCGCTGTCGCACTACACCGAGTGGACCATCGGCCACGTGCACTCCGGCGCGCTGGGCTGGGTGGCGATGATCACCATCGGTTCCATGTACTACCTGATTCCGCGCCTGTTCGGCCGCGAGTCGATGTTCAGCACCAAGCTGATCGAATGGCATTTCTGGCTCTCCACCATCGGCGTCGTTCTGTACATCGCCGCCCTGTGGATCGCCGGGGTGGCACAGGGCCTGATGTGGCGCGCGTCCAATCCCGACGGCACGCTAACCTACAGCTTCGCCCAGGTGCTCAACACCATGTACCCGTTCTACGGCATCCGCCTGCTGGGGGGTTCGCTGTTCTTCTGCGGCATGCTGATGATGGCCTACAACGTCTGGCAGACGACGCGGCAAGGCCGAGCAGTGAATGACGCCGCCATCCCGCAAGCCGTCCACGCCTAAGGAGACCGAACATGATTTCGCATGAAAGCATTGAAAAGAACCTCGGTCTGCTCATCGTGCTGACCATCCTCATCGTCAGCGTTGGTGGCCTGGTGCAGATCGTGCCGCTGTTCTTCCAGACCTCCACCACCACCGCGGTGGCCGGCCTAAAGCCCTACACGGCTCTGCAGTTATCGGGACGTGATATCTACATCCGCGAGGGTTGCGTCGGCTGCCATTCGCAGATGGTGCGTCCGTTCCGCGCCGAGACCGAACGCTACGGCCACTATTCGGTGGCGGGCGAATTCGTCTACGACCGCCCCTTCCTGTGGGGTTCCAAGCGCACCGGTCCCGACCTGCAGCGTGTCGGCGGACGTTATTCAGACGCCTGGCACATGGCGCATCTGATGAATCCGCGCGACGTGGTGCCGGAATCCAACATGCCCGCCTATCCATGGCTCGACCGTCCGCTGAGTGACGCCTCCATCCAGGCCAAGATGCGCTCCCTGAACTGGGTCGGAACCGGCTACACCGACCAGGAAATCGCCGAGGCACCCGCCGCGCTGCAAGGCAAGACCGAAATGGACGCGGTCATCGCCTATCTGCAGGTGCTGGGCACCCACGCGCCCAAGAACTGAAACCGGATAATGGAAAGCGGAACCATCAGCGGCATCGTCACGGCCGTCTTTGTAATAGTGTTCATCGGCATCGTCTGGTGGGCCTACAGCAAGGGCAACAAGCAACGTTTTGAAGAAGACGGACAGTTGCCCTTCAGCGAAGACGACACGCCAGCCAAACAAGGAGACAAGCAATGAGTGATTTCACCAGCGGCTTCTGGCCAATTTATATCAGCGTTATCACCTTGGTGAGCATCATCGGCACCTGGGTATTTCTCAAGTCGCAGACCACCCGGAAACTCGCGCCCGGCGAAAAGGCCGAGTTGATGGAACATTCCTGGGATGGCGATCTGCAGGATCTGAACAACCCGCTGCCGCGCTGGTGGCTGGGTCTGTTCTACTCCACCATGGTGTTTGCACTCGCCTACCTGGTGTTGTGGCCGGGGCTGGGCAACTTCGCCGGGGTGCTGGGCTGGACGTCGAAGGGGGAGTACGAAGCCGAGGTGAAGGCCGCCGAAGCCAAGTTCCAGCCGGTGTACGCGGGCTTCATGCAGCAGGACATCGTCACCGTCGCCGCCAACCCCGAAGCGCGCGCCATCGGTAAAAACCTGTTCCTGACCTACTGCTCGCAATGCCACGGATCGGATGCAGCGGGTGCCAAAGGCTTCCCCAACCTGACCGATCACGACTGGCTCTACGGCGGCGACCCCGCCACCATCCAGGCAACGATCACCGATGGCCGCGCCGGGGTGATGCCGGCGCTGGGCGAGGCGCTCGGACCGCAGGGCACGAAAGAAGTGGCGAACTATGTACTGTCACTGTCCGGCCGCCAGCACGACGCCGCGCTGGCGGCTGCAGGCAAAGCCAAGTTCGCCGAGAACTGCGCCGCCTGCCATATGCCTGACGGAACAGGCATGCAGGCGATGGGCGCGCCCAACCTCACCGACAAGGTGTGGCTGTACGGCGGCAGCGAAGCAACGATCATCGAAACCGTCACCAAGGGCCGTAACGGTGTGATGCCTAGCATGGCCCAGACCATGGGAACGACCTCGAACAAGGATGCCAAGCTGCATCTTCTGGCCGCCTATGTGTACGGCCTGGGTGGTGGCCAGGCACCAGCCGCACCCGCAGTTGAGGCCTCTGCCCCGGCTTCGGATGCAACTGCAGGCGAAGCTGCCGCAGGCGATGCAGTAGCCGCACCGGCCCCCGCAAAGCCTTAATGCAATTCGACCGGGCGTCAGCCCGGTCAGTTTCGCAAACCATTATCTTCTGGTGATGGTTCTCGAAACTTCGCAACAAACAATATGGCCATCGACAACAATCCCCCCAACCCCGCTGAGCCTGCTGCAGAGGTTCCAGTCGAACAGCAGCTGTATGCGATCCGGCAAACCATCCAGACGCGTGCGGTGCATGGCGTGTTTGCCAACTGGCGCATCGCGCTGGTGCTGCTGACCCAGACTTTGTACTACGGTCTGCCCTGGTTGCATTGGGATAACCGCCAGGCGGTGCTGTTCGACCTGGCCGCGCGGAAGTTCTACATCTTTGGTCTGGTGTTCTGGCCACAGGATTTCGTCTACCTCACCGGCCTGCTGATCCTGTCAGCGCTGGCCCTGTTCCTGTTCACCGCGGTGGCCGGGCGGTTGTGGTGCGGCTACGCCTGTCCGCAGACCGTGTACACGGAAATCTTCATGTGGGTCGAAAGCTGGCTGGAAGGCGATCACGTCGCCCGCAAGAAACTCGACAAGTCGCCGTGGAACGGCAACAAGCTGAGAAAACGCGGACTGAAACATCTCGTATGGTTTGCAATCGCATTGTGGACCGGCTTCACCTTCGTCGGTTATTTCACCCCGATCCAGACGCTCGCCGCTGAAGTGGCGAGACTGAGCCTCGGCCCGTGGGAAACCTTCTGGGTGTTGTTCTACGCCTTCGCCACTTGGGGCAACGCTGGTTTCATGCGCGAGCAGGTTTGCAAATACATGTGCCCCTACGCGCGCTTCCAGAGCGTCATGTTCGATTCCGACACGCTGACCGTCACCTACGACAGTTCGATCGGCGAACCGCGCGGCCCGCGCGGCAAGAAAATCGACTACAAGGCAAAGGGGCTTGGCACCTGTGTCGACTGCGGCGTCTGCGTACAGGTCTGCCCCACCGGCATCGACATCCGCAACGGCCTGCAATACGAATGCATCGGCTGCGCCGCGTGCATCGACGGCTGCGACCAGATCATGGACAAGATGGGCTACCCGCACGGGCTGATCCGCTACACCACTGAAAACGTGGTGAAGGGAAAATATCCCGACAGCGGCATCCTCAGGCACATTCTGCGTCCACGCACGATCATCTATATTGTGTTGCTGACGGCGATCACCGGCGCGTTCCTGTTCAGCCTCGTTACCCGCGTGCCGCTGCGCGTCGATGTGGTGCGCGACCGCGCGGCCCTGTCGAAGGAAACCGACGAGGGCCTGATCGAAAACGTCTACCGTCTGCAGCTCATCAACAAGGACGGCCAAGCCCATCGCTACACCATCAAGGCACAGGGTATCAACGGCTTGCAAGTGGTGACCGCCAGCCGTGAAATCACAGCCGAGCCGCTGCAAACCATCGATATTCCGGTCAGCCTGATTGCCGACCCGGCTGAACTGAAAGGCCGCTCGATCGAGGTGACGTTCACGATTCAGGCCACCGACACCCCCCGGATTCGGGAAGACGTCGCGACCAAATTCTTCAATCGGTAACCGCCATGAATACACTCAGTGTTCCGACAAGCAAACCCTGG
>Ga0210129_1000392_pt1 | contig 10764 bp, 9 predicted proteins | sample WestPond_Cattail_2_FD_185582 | JGI IMG/M metagenome (GOLD analysis project Ga0210129, IMG submission 185582) | Wetland microbial communities from the San Francisco Bay, California, USA, that impact long-term carbon sequestration -... | ecosystem: Environmental > Aquatic > Marine > Wetlands ... | reverse complement strand
TATGCTTAAACATAAAATTCTAACATCATTTGCCACAATACTGTTTTGTTTGTGCGTGCCAACCATATCTGCTCAAAATCTGTTACCTTTTGAATGGAATATCGACTTCATAAACAACACTTCCACTGCAACACGAGGGGCAAAGACACATTCATCAATAAATTTATTGCTATCATGGGAACGACAAGGATACTTTGCCGGTGACGGTGATTGTAAACTGTCAACTTCATTTTATGCAGGCAACCCTCACAACAAATATCAACTTGCAGTACACCTTATTTGTGATATAAACAGCATACAAATCAACGGCACCACAGTTGCCTCAAAATTGGAAAACAAATTTTGGAGCGATAAAAATGCATGCTCATATATTCAGTTACCTGAAAATGTGCTGAAAAGCGGGACAAACAATATTGTTGTCAATTGCTCTTCATTAGGTTACACCGGTGGCATAAGCTATAACTTCATTACATTGAAGCCTGTTAACGACATGTGTAAAGAGCAAGTTTACATAACTTTGCCGACAAGCAACCACGTTTGTTTAAATAACAATAGAGTTGCAACAATTCATTGCAAACCAAACGGTAAAACAATACTCCGTTTACGCATAGAAAATGGATTTCACAAACAGCTATTGGATAGAAATTACACACTAATGCCACATGATACAATCATTCGTCTGAATCTCAACAAACTTTGCAATATACCTGATTTTTATCAAATAACAGCTGTAATGCATGCAACCGGTTATTCATGTGCAGTGCAATGGATGGCTGTTAAACCTGAAAAGATTGTATGCAATAATCACCCTGCACCTGATTTTGATAAATATTGGACAGACGCAAAGGCGGAATTAGCTGCTGTAAAACCGAACTTCAAGATGCATAAAGTAGATTCGTTATGCAAGAAAAGTACACGTGACGTGTATATTGTAGAGATGCAATCATTAGGCAACCTTACAATACGCGGATATTATTTCGTGCCCCGTACGGCAGGCAAACATATCGCAGTGTTGCAAGTACCCGGTTACGGATGGGGATACGAAAACATAGATAACTTTTTAAAAGACAGGACGAATAGAGTTGAACTGGCACTATGCGTTCGCGGACATGGCATCAGTGCAGATGTTTTCCATCCCGGATTCGGTACGCCGGGTATATGGGGATATAAATTGTATAATCGCGACAGCATTGCTTACCGTGCGATTTATATGGATTGCGTACGTGCAGTTGATTTCCTATGCAGCCGACCTGAAGTCGACAGCCTCCGTATTGGTGTGAAAGGAGGCAGCCAAGGTGGCGGACTGACATTAGCAACAGCAGCTTTATGCTCCGGCAGAATTGCCGCTTGCGCATACTTTGATCCGTTCCCTTGCGACATGCGCCATCAAATACTGGTTCGCACTACATGTAAAACGGAATTAAAAGATGATTTGGCGTATTACGGTAATCCATGTTCATTTGACGATATGATGAATATTCAAGACCTTATCGACACACGGTCATTCGCTCCGAAAATTAAATGTCAGGTACTATATTCGGCAGCTTTATTCGATGACGATTGCCCGGTACATGGTGGATTTTCAGCATATAACCTTATTACTTCGCCAAAACGATACATAGTATTCCCAAATGACGGGCATATTGAAGGATTCAGTCATGACGCGCAAATTATGTCGTGGCTCGACAATGAGTTAATGAAATAGCGCAAGTGAGCAAGTGAATTTGCAAATATAAATCATACTTTGTTTTGAAGAATAACAGGCAATACCTTTTCCCTGAATGTTCGTGATACAGGTAACTTATATTTTCCGATACCAACCATGTTGCCTTCAACAAAAGATACTTTTTCGAGATTTATAATGAACGATTTATGTATTTGTATAAATTTATCATCCGGCATCTTCTCTAAAATTGCCTTTATAGTGGCATGTGTCATAATTTTGCTCGTTTCCGTTTGAATTGCAACATAGTTTTCCACACCCTCTATAAATAAAATATCATTAAAAAACACCTTCTCGAATTTCTGATTTGTTTTTACATAAAAATAGTCTATCTCCTTAGCCGGATTTCTTTGATTTACAATGATATCATAAGCTTTGTTAACAGCTTTTAAGAATCGTTCAAAAGGAATTGGCTTAAGCAAGTAATCTATTACATCCAAATCATAGCCCTTTATTGCATATTGTTCATAAGCAGTGGTCATAATCACTTTAGGCGGATTAGCAAGATTTGATAGGAAATCGATACCTGACATATACGGCATTTCTATGTCAAGGAAAAGCAGGTCTACAGTTTGAGACTTCAGTACATCATTAAGTTGCAGAGCATCTTCGCATTCGGCAACTACTTTCAAAAAGTCAACTTTGCCAATATAGCTCAGAAGTCCTTCACGAGCTATAGGCTCGTCATCTGTCACAATACACTTTAAAGTCATCTTACAATTTCATTTTTAATTCGGCAACAAACATATTACCGGATTTATTCGTTCTTAATTCATATCTTTCAGGATATAGCAATTCAAGCCTTCTTTTTAGATTCTCCAATCCTATACCTTTACGTTTTGTTTTTAATTCTATACCATGCGGAATAGAATTGGTTACTTTAAAGAATAAACAATCATTTTCAGATTTGGCAACTATTCTTATCCAATACTCTCCTCCTACATATTTTATTGCATTTTCCACGAAAGGAAATAGTAATAGCGGATGTATAATACGGTCATTCAACGAAGAATCCAACGAAACATCCAATTTTAATGATTTCTTCATCCTTATTTTCTGGAAATCAATATATGTAGATATAAAGTCATATTCCTGTTTAACTGAAACAGGAGTATTCACATCGTATAATTGGTATCGGAGTAAATCGGTTAGCATCTCTATGGTTCTTCGCGGTGCTTCATTCTTTTCATCGATCTGGAAATAAATTGTATTTAGCGCATTAAATAAGAAATGAGGTTGAAATTGTGCTTTCAAAAATTTCAATTCCGTTTGCGTTTGCATATTCTTTACTTCTTGTACATGCAACTTTTCACCAACATAAGCATCCAATATTTGTTTTCCGCGAAAGAACGAAAAGAATATAAGTATAATAAGTGAAAAGATAACATTGGCTATTACAAATACAGCAGCATCAGGATGTTCTTTTGTTATAGAATGGATTAATATTAATCCGGGATTAATTACAAAAAGACCGATAATCAATATATAAAGATATTCAACAAGTAACTTTTTGATACTAAGCTCGTTTATCGGTGCCTGCCTTTTGAATATTAAAATGATAATAGCTTGGAAAACATACCCAATTATAATTGCAAATGTAATCTCAATAAGATTTACACTAATAGGTCTTTTCCAAAATTTATATCCTATCTGCACGTCCGTAACCAATCTAATGCATACAAGCACCAATAAGGCGGCAATAACAGGAGATAACCAAAACCATATATTACTTTTTTTCTTCATATTATTACATTAGAGAGTTTTACAAAGTTATTCTTTTTGAATCGAATATATCATTTTTATTTTGAGAATTATTTTTGATATTTCCGTTGTTGAATTTGAATACAAATGATATTCCTATTATACAGTAATCGTTGTCTCTTTCTTTCGTTCTTACCGACGTACCTTCTATCACACCTTTTATCTTCTCTTCATACGAATAAAACAGGTCATTTGAATATAAGCTCAGTGATGCATTATCATGGAAAAAACTTTTCCTTATAGTTGCAGATAATCTCCACATCGGTAAAAGGGTAAGTTGTCCAACAGGCATTTTACTGTTATAAAAGCCTGACAACTCAGCAGACAAATCATTCGTTATATTTATCCGATTATTGATATTAAACATAAAAGACATGCCTCTATTGGTTAAAAACACATCATCATCCATCCATTTATAATCTTTCCTGATTAATGTCAAACTCATGCTTGAATTTAATATTTTAGCAATGTTGAGGTGGCCGACTTGCATCCTCACTCCAAATGATTTATTATCGGACATGTTGTCGGGCATAACATAAACACGTTTACTGCCTTTTTCCGTTTCATAGCTTTTGATGATAGCATTATGTACATGGTTATAATAAAAATCTATAATATAATTGTTGCGATAAATATATGACAAATCGAAATTGTTAGTGAATTGCGGCTTTAATGCAGTATTTCCTTCCTCGTATGTATAGGCATCGAAAACATAAATAAAAGGATTCAAATCTTGATAATTGGGCCTGTCAATTCTCCGATTGAATATGAAATTAATAGAATGATTATTTGAAATATTGTAGTTGGCATATACATTTGGGAAAATATTCGTATATGATTTTTTATATTTCAACTCGTTGTTAGCTATTGAACCATACTGATGTTCTTTGATATTAGTATTTTCAACACGTAATCCGGCCTCTATATTAAATTTATTAATTGAAATTTTACTATTGAGATAAGCTGCATTTATGTTTTCATTATATTGAAATGAACTACTTAATCCTGTATTAGACACCCAATTGCCATTTTGCCTGTCATAATAGGCAGATGTATTATCTACTCTAACAAAAGTAGTTTTCACACCACTTTCAAACGACAGTTTTTTATACGCCGGATAAGTAAGGTCTGATTGAGCAGTTAAGATCTTTATATTTCCGTTTTTTAAATCCTTTGAATAAACCTTTGATTGAGTAGAATCACTAAAAATATAAAACAAATCATTGTGTAACTGATTCTCTTTTACCGAATAATAAAGATAACCTATTGATGTATCCAACTCTTTGCCGATACTATCTAAACGACATTTTAGGTTGATGCCTGTTCTTAGATTATTTGTTCTATTTGCATTATTTGTTGATGAAGTGAGTGTAGAATCTATGACATTATAAGTAGAAAACCGAGAATCAATATTACCGCCTATATCGTGTTTTGACGAATTACCGTTGATATACCATTCAATAGATGTGTTGGCTGATTTATCATAATTTATACTGCAGCTATAATACATATTATGATCGCTTCTTAACCGATACGAATTCTGATTGAAGATTGTATTATTACTCGTCAAGTAATCATAGTCCCTACTGATTTTCAATTTATTAAAATCTTTTCCTAAGTAATAACCGCACATTCCATAAAAATTAAATTTCCCGATTTCTCTATTAAACAATATGTTGTTATTTGCCCTGCCGTGTTTGCCTTGTTCATAATTGGAATTTGCAATAATTTCAAAAACTTTGTGTACTGCATGTTTTGTCATTATATTTATTATGCCGGAGTTTCCACTGGCATCATATTTTGCTGATGGATTAGCTATCAGTTCTATTTTATCAATTGAGGATGTCTGCATCGACTTCAAATAGTTAACAAGTTCATCACCAGTCAAATATGAATCCTTACCGTCAATCATCACTTTGGTTTGTCCCTTGCCGTTCAATGAAACAGAACCTTTGCCGTCAATAAAAACTCCGGGAAGACTTTGCATCACCGTATAAGCACTACCACCGGTATTAAGGGTAAAAGCAGATAAATCGACAACGGTTCTATCAGCTGCTATTTTAATCGCAGGCTTTTGAGCCGTAACCACAATATCGGCTATACAACGATCTTCTGTCTTCAGGTTAAATGTTTTCAAAGACAAAGATTGACCTTCAGCCAATGATATGTCCATATTCTCCTTCTTATAACCAATCATGGTAACTTGAAGAATGTATCTGCCAGGAAGAATTTCATTCATTAAAAATTTGCCGTCCTTGTCGCTTGAAACAGCTTTAACAAAAGACGAATCATTTTGAGACAAAAGCAAAACATTTACTCCTTCTATTGGAAGAAGACTCTCATCTTTTACTTTGCCTTCTACGATACAATTATTAGGGATGTTCTGCATCGAGAGGCAAAAAAATGAAATGATTACCGTTAGAAGGCTTAATATATTTTTCATAACTTTATTTGTTTGTTTATGCGAAAGTAAATAGACAGATAAACCCGGTAAACTTTTTTTGACGATCTGCATGCTATTGTTGACGAAATGCATTTCACCGTAAAGGATATGTCATTCACCGATATTTTATGATTGGTTCGCCGAATATGTATTGTAAATAGATACGATTACATATATTTTTGCAACATAAACATAAAATAAAAGAGAAATGAAAAAGAAAAATGTAGACAAACTTTTATTCGGAGGTCTGGTAGTTCTGATTGGGGTGCTTTATTTGTTATTCAACATCGGAACATTACCTCTTGTATGGAAACCGATAATCATTTCATGGCAAATGTTACTTATAGTAATAGGTGTAATAGGTCTTTTACATCGCCATTATTGGGGCGGTTCATTTTTTACGGCTGTAGGTATAGTCTTTATATTACCTCGATTATGTCCTGCCTTAGGTTACAGTTGTCCTGCTGCACTGTTTAACGCATCTGTTTGGCCGGTTATTATCATATTATTAGGTATTTGGATGATTACTTATCCTATCAGACGCCATTATATGATGCACCGTTTCATGCACTGCAATTATGATCATTATAATGAAAATATGTTCAACTACAATCATCGCCATAATTCATACAAGCAGAATGAAAACGGTAAAATATATTATAATTTGTTGATGAGCGGTGTGGACGAGGTATTTCTCGGCCATGAATTTCGTGGAGGCAAGATTAAGACTATTATGGCAGGTGTAAAATTTGATTTGCGCAAAGCGACCTTGCCCGAAGGAGAGACAGTGCTTAAAATTGAAACTATTTTAGGAGGAGTAGAGTTACGTATTCCAGAAGACTGGCACGTAGAAGTGCGCAGTGAATCAATGTTCGGTGATTTTGTAGATAAGCGCCCTTCAAATGGACAATATGTAGACAGGAAATTGATTATAATAGCTAACTCCATTCTAGGTGGAGGTGATATAAGGTGTTGAAAGTACGACAAAAAATAGAATAAAGAGGATGACATTGCCTATATATTTAGAGCAATGTCATCCTCATGAAAATACACTTATTTATACCATTATGGTTACATTCTTATTTGTGATAATTAGTTAAGTCGCCGCTGCCATTTACTGATTTTTGTATATTAACAGCATTGCATGATATGTCACCGCTACCGTTTACGGTTGCGTTTAAGTCTTTCAATAATAGCTGCTTGGCATTAATATCTCCACTGCCGCTTACATGAAAAGTCCCACTATCGGCATTACCGTTAAATGACAAATCACCGCTGCCTGAAACACTTGCACTTATATTTTTGCATACCAAGTTATTGCAGCCAAAATCACCGCTGCCTGAAACATCTATTTCTGCCGTTTCACATTTTAAGCTTTTACAATTCATATCGCCACTGCCTGTTATATTTGCTTTCAGCCCATTGCATGCAAAATCGTTAAGTGCCAAGTCTCCGCTACCGGTTACTTTTATATACATATTAGGTTGCTTACCCATGTATATATTTGCATCACCGCTACCGCAAAGTTCAAATACTTGAAGCGATGGAGTAGTTACAACAATAGTTACATGAGGCGAGCCAAAATTAATAACGAAATGTTGTTCTTCCTGATTAAGATACAATCTGCCATTCCTTACGTTTATGGATATATTATCAACAAACTTTTTCGGCCCAACAATTGAAATACTTGATTTATTACCTTGAACCACTTTAATATCATACGGCAAGTAACAACTGATGCCGTCAAACGAACTAAGAGATTCATTACGGGTTATAACGTCTTTATATCGCACTACACCATCATGGGTATAACCCACGTTACAGCTGCAACTCATAGCCACAAGAGCTATTACAGATAAAATAAATATTCTTTTCATATCTCGTTTATATTTTATTTTTCTATATAGACGTAACTAACGCCCAAAATGTTGCACGGAAATAAAATTTTTCTCATGCAAAAAGATCATCCAATATGATTTCATTCTGCATAATGCCTGAGTACGAATTCTTCTTAACACCATACGTTGTAACAAATGTAAGTTGAACTGATTTATGTGATTTTGTCTCTTTCAAGAACGTATCAATCTTGTTACTAAGATTTTTTTCATAAGCATTATCTATTGAAAATTCATTTTCCGAAAATTTCATTTCACATAGGTTTATGGTATTATCGTTCCTGTCTATAACCAAATCAATTTGAGACCCGGAATAATCAGAATTATCACTGAAACTCCGCCATGAATATGTCTTTGACAACACACCGCTTATTCCTAAACCTTTCTTTATCTGGTCAATATGCACCAACGACAATAGTTCAAATGAATATCCTGCCCACGCATAAAAAGAAGGCGTGCGTTGCAACCCTGCCCACGACTGCAAATTACGGAAAGAACTGCTACTTAAGAATCGGAAATAAAACAGGGTGAAAAAATCTATCAACTGGTACAATGAGTTACGAGTAGAACTTCCATAGTTTACGTACTTACGTATAAAACCGCATGAATCGAGATTCTCAAGTATTGTGGTTAATCCGCTGCCAGATAAAATTCCTGTTTCCTGCATTATTTCATTACGGGTTAATCCCTTCCCTTTCTTGCTCAAAGCATATACTACCTTTACGTAATTTTCCGACCCTTTGAAAAGAGATGAATATAAATTATTAAATTCATCATACAGCTTACCATTAGGATTGAAAAGAAGCCTGTCTATATTTTGAGCAAAGCTGATGCGTGAATCAAGATAATTAAGATAATATGGTATTCCTCCAAGAATCATATAACATTCAGCCATTTCATATCTTGACAGATTTATTCCTTTAACCTTCAAGAAGTCCTCACTTTCTCTAAGATTAAACGGTTGTAAAAAAATTCTATTCGTAAGACGTCCATATAAACCGCCATGATTATTTATCAGTTTATCCATCATCCATGAAGTGGCAGAACCACAAACTATTAATACGATATCGTGGCGGGCTGAAGCCCATCCGTTCCAGAAATGTTCAAGGGCCGAGATAAAATCGGAGCCTGATGTATCCATCCAAGGCAACTCATCCAAAAGCACCACCTTGCGCTCTACCGGAATTGATTCAAGATAATCTATAAGCATGTCGAAAGCACCAAGCCAATCTGATGGAGCATTGCCGACTTGCTTGTCATATCGGCGTAAGGTCATATAGAAATTCCTTAGTTGCTCTTTGGTGGGTTCTTCAGACAGCCCTGAACATTGAAAAGCGATATCACCTTCAAAATATTCCCGTATCAGGAAAGTTTTACCAACACGTCTGCGGCCGCATATGGCAACAAACTCCGACTGGTCTGACTCATAAATTAGTTTAATAGTGTCTTGTTCCTCTATTCTTCCTACGATATTATTTTTCATATCATATTCTTTTATATTGCCACAAATATATATATATTTTTTTGCTTTAGCAAATTTCAATGGTTATTTTGCCATAAGTCTATATTTTCACCAACTTATGGCAAAATATATGAGTTAATGCATCCAAAAGTAAAGATCCCATAATTAAATAGTACAACACATCAAATGTAATAGTGAGTTAAATTAGCGACGTAAAACAATAAAACTATTTAAAAGCAATAAATACAAAATACATAGCATTACTATGTATTATATATTTGCTGCATGAACGAGTTATTTTTAAATAAATGGAAATCGCAAGTAAAGAAGGGTACATTAAGTTTTACCATTCTTTGCTTGTTGGAAAAGAAAGAGATGTATGGATATGAACTGATAGAAGAAATGTCAACAAAACTATCCATCAAAATCGCCGAAGGCACGTTGTATCCTTTACTGAACAGGCTAAAAAGTGATACTCTAATAGCGTCTAACTGGATTGAGCAATCATCAGGAATTCCACGTAAATATTACAAACTTACAGACGAAGGACATAAAACTCTACGGGAAATGAAGAAAAGCTGGAATGATTTAATCTTTCAATTAAAAGGGATAATATGACAATGAAGAAAATAGAATTTAAAAATCAACATGCCAATACATTATATAATGATTACATGTTACGCGCAAAAAGAATGTTAAAACCTCTTTCAATACAAGATCAAGAAGATATATTAATGGAACTGAACAGCCATATATACGAATCAATGAAACATGATGAATGTGGCTCTGAACTTGATAAACTTGTTGATGTGATTCAAAAATTAGGGGCACCTGAAATTACATTAAAACAATTGGTAGCCGATAAAAAGATGAATGAAGCTGTGAAAACATTTAATCCAGTTGATGTTATAAAGGCTTTGTTTTTAAATATCGCAAATGGTTTTTCATATATCGTCTTCGCTATATTATACTTGCTGTTAGCAGTATGTACAATTTTAATTCCACTTAAAATTATTTCCCCTAATAACACCGGACTTTTCATGCTAAATGGAAAATTTTACGCATTAGGTTATATCTCCAATGCTAGTATTAGTAGAGGTATAGTAGAGATACTTGGATGGTATTTTATACCTTTAATAATAACTCTTATAATTATTGCATACATCATAATTACCTTATTATTAAGATTAAAAAGAAATTACAAATCAAAACTCGTAATAAGATGAAAAGAAACATTTTAATATTATTGTTATTTACATTTACAGATACTTGGATATATGCTCAAACTATCAACTCATGCAAATTAGATAGCTTTTTAAATTATGTCGATTCGCATAATCAGGAAATAGGGAAAATAGTTATCTCACAAAAGAATAAAATATATACTTAGGGTCTACTGAACGGTGATATTTAGCATTAATTAATTGAATATGAGGATATTATATAGTAGTAAGTTTTTATTTTTAAATAAAAAGAAGTA
>Ga0210129_1000390_pt1 | contig 10779 bp, 10 predicted proteins | sample WestPond_Cattail_2_FD_185582 | JGI IMG/M metagenome (GOLD analysis project Ga0210129, IMG submission 185582) | Wetland microbial communities from the San Francisco Bay, California, USA, that impact long-term carbon sequestration -... | ecosystem: Environmental > Aquatic > Marine > Wetlands ... | reverse complement strand
TCAGGGCGGCATGGAAACGTCACCACATCCCGTCCGAAACATTCATCCACCCGGACAGTGCCATCACCCATATTTTTCCTCCCTGAAATACCCGTACACAGATCCACAGCCGCTTTTTTAGCAGCCGCCTTTTTCCTGAATACCATCAGTCTCCTCCCCCGTATTTCCCTGTGCAGGTATCAGGCATACGTCCGAGACCTGGAACACCCGGCAAAGACACGTCCGCATAAGCGTACCTATGCAGGCGTCATCAGGATGCATGACATGTATACGTCCATACACATCATGCCCCGTCCCCCGGGCATCATCTGCCCAGTCATAGTACACGTCGAAACACAGACGTGTACCATAATCCTTATATTTCCCCTGTTTTCCGTCAGCAAGGGATGCCGCATAGCTCTTTACGGCCTGTCTGTGACCGGATATCCAGTCACAGACTTCAGGCTCAAACTCTTTAAGTTTCATTAAAACCTTCCCTGCGCATAAAAAGGGTATGCGCCCCCCTTACAGTCTGCCTAAAAAATACCTGTCATCTGCCCAGGACTCCGGTCAATTGAGAACTGACAGTATGATGGCACGAGATAACGTCCCACTCATACTCAGATTTATGGACCGGGCCGCCTTCCGACCATACACAGACGTCATTTATCATGACGTCATGTGCTCCCTTATTGAAAGGCATATCAAGCTGTGCAAAGCGGCCCCCGTTCCAGACAACGGCCAATCCCTTTACTACCATTCTTATTCCTTCGATTTCCATGAAAACCTTCCCTGCGCATAAAAAGGGTATGCGCTCCCGATACCGTACCCGCGCGGTGAAACGCGGTCATATGCACCGGTAAAGATGCTTTCGCCCTCTGTCACAGAGTGTACGGCCATACCGGATGCGCTTTCGGAATGCGCTCCGGTATCCCGGCAGAAAAGAGACAGTGCCGGGTAACCATGTCTCCGGTACCATTACTGTACCTGACATGGATTTATATAAAAGGGACGGGTTATATATGCAGTCAACTGTAGTCAACAAAAAGAGCGGACATTCAGCATGTCCGCCCTTCATTAAAACAATAAGAGCGGGTCTATTGCAGACCCGCTCTTTCCTTATTCTTTTTCTGCTTCACCGTCCAGAAGGACGGACTTGGCAGAATCAATCGCCTTGTTCAGGGCGATTGACTGCCTTTCCGTGACACATTTTTCAGTCAACCGCCCTAATGCGGCAAGGAGATCAAAAATCTTTCCGTTATTACTTTTTTGTTTTTCGTCGGTGTACGTAAACGGACGTGTGTCTACTATCGTAAGGGCAGTATGTCCGTGACTGTCACGGGTCACGGCGATAAAATCGCTTTTCCGGCCTATGCAGTCAATGCTGACTGCAAACGCAACGGATGTCATAGATACGTATTCGCGTAAATGAGCTTTACCGGAGAGCGGTATAATTGCAGACTCCACCCTTTTGTTTACCAGATTGCAGAATCTAGCTTGCACGGCGTCAAAAGACATGCTTTTGACACCTGTTTTCTCTGCATTTTTCCGCATGGAAGAAAATATGCATCCAAGCAGTTCCGTCGTTTCGTCCAGACCGGACACCGGCAGTTGGTCCGGAACCGTGAGAACCAACGAATCATTTTTAAAAACTGCTTTCGCAGTTTTTTTCTGTGTTTCTTTCTGAACTTCAACTTTTGTATTATCCATAAGTCGTCCTTGCGGTATATATAGTAGATACCGCGCTACACCTATATACAAGCAGTGCAACGCACTGCTGTTGATAGCATATATAACCCGTCCCTATAGGCAGATATACTATACAGCTGTATGGACTTACGTTTTACCCGTCAGGATCCATCCGTACACCTACGCAAGCAGTCAACTATACAACCATATAGTATCCTACTCTTACCGTCCGGATCCCTATGCTCATAGTCCGTATACTCCGATATACGACTATGCGCCATACATAGTAATAAATACCCGCTGTCAAAGATCAAAACTAAAAATTATTTAATCAACTTATACATACAGTATACATAATAAATAATTTTTGTCAATAGATAAAAAATATTTTTTTGCATTATTTTTGTGCCGACTGTGCACACTATATAGTAGATACATACATATGCCGTACACGTATAGACGTACTGTATATGCGTACCTTAAATGAATCTTTAAAAACACGTTCAAATACGTATAAAAAAGTCGAAATTCGCACGAACCCTACCTGACTCGTAAAACGATAAAAAACCATGCCCCCACAGTCGTATAAGCTGTACGTGCATAGCTAATCCTATATAGTACATAAAGATAAGGCACTTTTATAAAAAATAATCATAAAAAGCATATAAAATGCAAACTATTTGCATTTTCATTTTTCTTTAAGATTTCTTTCACTTTTTTCATTTTTTTAAATTTTTCCCGGAAGGGTTAAATATTCTTTTGACTTTTTGCAACGTACTTGAACGTGTTTTTCAAGACTGCTTTAAGATTCTACTGCCTACTATACCCATAGGTATTTGTTTCTTCTATATACTGGTGCACGGCGTAAATGCATAAATTAATCTTAAGTCCTTAAAAGTTTAAGAATTGAAGTGCACAAAAATCATAATAAATAATCATGTAAAAAACGTTAGTTTGACAGGTCAAAAAGCGCAGATTTAAGAATCTTAAAATAACCTTAAAATATTATGGGCTAAAGGTCTGCTTTTTTTCTTACTGTACGGTATACAGAAAAAAGGAAGAACCCGTTTCTGCCCACAATTTATGATTTTCAAATATTAAATATTTTTAATAATAAGGAATATTTATATATATAAAATTAAATAAATTTATTTATTTCATGGAAAAATAAAAATAAATAACGGATTATCAATACCCGCCGGAAACCGGATAAGCCTGTAATTGACAGGACCAGGACCGGGGTGTACTGTATAACCGGAGGATCTGTATGGCTTATAATTATGATGCTCCGGACGGATCTGCTGACACCGGGGATGTACAGGACGATATTTTAAGGACTGATCCGGAAAGTATGGAAAAAATACCATATAAGGATCTGCGTGAAAGATGTATAAAATCCTATTCACAGGTACTCCGTGATGACTTTGCATTTGATCTCAATATGCTTTCAAAGGAACTCCGTATAAAAATGATGGACGATCCTGTATATAAACTGAAAACCAAAGCATTACGCGCGGGGATGTTCAGGGACCAGTTCAGTACGCTGCGCAAAATACAGTATTCCGGAAGCTCAACGGTGGACGGAAAGGACAATACGTCTAATATACTGTCCGCACTGAAATCCGGGAATGAGATGATGTTCCATGACCTGAATAATGAGAACGAGGACAAGAAACTCAACATAACATTCGTAGCAGAAAGTAAGGAAGATTTTGAGAATGATCCTAAGATAGAACTGCATATAGGAAAGAATGTATCCGGAGTATTATCGGACGGTACGGACGGGTCGGAGGAAGACAAATTCAAGGAAAAAGCAGAACAGCTGATGCGTGGTAAAAAAGAGGACGAAGATGATAATTAAATGTCTTCCGCATCAGGGAAAGTTCCTCCAGGCTCCTTATGTATTCCCGGGAGTAAGATTTTTTTTTGATATATGCGGGTATGCTGCAGGAAAGACAAGCGGGCTTGTATACAGTGTACTGATGGCGGTGGATTATTTTTCAGGATACAGGGATATGGAAGGTAAAAAACCGAAACTTATAGTAGCCGGGATAACACTAACCTTCCTCAAGAAGACGTTCTCAGGGGCACTGATTAATCTTCTTGAACTGTCAGAAACTCCTTATAACTGGAATAAGGCTGACAACATCATAGATATCTGCGGGGTACAGATTTTTCTTCTGCCTATAAATGATGCCTCTGTAGTGTTCGGATATGATGTTGCCGGAATCTTTGTGGATGAGCTTGACGAGCTTCCGACGGATATTGCAATGCAGGTTGTAAAGAAACTGAATGACCGTGCCCGTCAGCCTGTAAAGGACCGGCGTCCGGCATTCATCTGTTTTGCAACGACATCACAGGGACTCAAAGGAACATACCAGACAGTACAGGATTTTATCCAGAAGGATATTTCCTATATGATTATACACGGGTCTACACGTGACAACATTTATCTGCCTTCAGATTATGTGGATACAATGTATAAAATATATGATGAAAAGGAGACCCGGTGCTATCTTGAGGGGGAATTTCTGGCCGTGGAGTCCGGGCTGGTCCTTCCGCAGTATAATCATGCGGAACATTTCCTGTCAGGAATAGATTTATGGGACTGTCTGCCTGAAGGACAGAAAGTATATATTGCCCAGGATTTCAATCAGGGGTCGGGATTCAACAAAGCTGTGGCTTCGACGCTGATAGACGGGGTGATGTATAATATAAAAGAGTACGAATTTCCGGACTGGACGGCGGCACCGAGGGTGTTCCGGTCGGATTTTCCGGGACAGGAGATATGGTGGGTTCCGGACATGACATATGCGCAGAACTTCGGGATGGCTGGAAAGTCGCTCCGGGCGTATAATATAAAGATCGTACTCAAGAGTGCCAATCCTCTGGTATCCGATCGTATTGTTGTAATGAATGCCCTGCTGCATACAGGACGGATGTACAATTGTGATTTCTGCAGGGATACTGACAAGGCCTGTATGACCTACCAGTATGACAGGAAGACGGGAAAGCCGATGAAAGGAAAGACAAGCAAATCGCCGGATCATATAATCGACTGTCTCGGATATAATTCCTATTATATAGTATCAAATGAACCGTCCATGAAGGATTTGTTCGATGTTACAATCAACAGGTTCAAACGCAGGCGGGATGAACTCGGATATATGGAAATGGACGGGATGACTGCTAAACTCCGTGAGATAGGAAACCGGAAGAATGAGAAACAAGGAGACTCGGATGTATAATTATAAAGAACTGTATCATATCCTTTCTTCGGAAGGAATGACCGCGAGACGTACATCGTCAGGAAATGTACGCGTCCGTGATGTAGGCGGATACAAGGGGCTGAAGTTATCTATTGTAGACAGCGTGGTCAGGGATATGGATAATTCCATGCAGCAGGACTGCTCTGCAGCGTACGGGTCCAGGTTCCAGACGCCTGTGGATATAAGATGTGATGTATATAAATCGATACCGCGTGTATATGATATGCTCCAGGGAAAAACCAGCATTACACGGAGCAATCTTGATTCCGTACGGGGTGTCCTGGATACCGTACAGAATCCTGTAATGGGAATAAATATGCCGCAGGATGTAATACAGAATAATATAACGATGCCGAACCTGTGGATATCCCCGGGGGAGGCAAGCTCACTGTACTCACAGAAAGGACTTCTGGAGACCGTCATAAATAAGAAGTCAAAGTCAATACTCCTGAACGGTCTTAAGATCCGTAATCCGAGGTTCAAGCCGAGGCAGATAGACCGTATATCCGAGAATGCGCTCAGGCTCAATCTTCCCGGAATAATATCCAGCGGAATGGTCGACTCCCTGGTATACGGAGGTGATCTTGTATTTGCGATGTTCAAGAAGGATACGCCGCTTACCATGGGGCTTCCTATGGAGGGTCTTCTCCGGCTGGGGATACTTGGAAAGCACTGCATAGACCGGTTCATATCCCTTGACCGGTGGAATACCTGGATTATCCCGCCGGTAGCTCCCACTCAGCGGGATTTCCTTGAGCCGTCATTTTATTTCATTCCGTATATGGGATGCGATGTATCCCGGAGCAGGACTGCCAGGATCATTACGTCCCCGCAGGCCGGATGGTGGGGGAAGATATGGACGCAGGGATGGGGTATATCAGATTTCTGCGGGTACTATAAATCATATGAGCAGTATAAGATTGTAATGAGTACAATGCCGTATATGATCCAGCAGATGTCCCTTCTTGTAAGGACTGTGGCTATAGACGGTATTCTTGCTACGCAGGGATCAAACGCCCTTTCGGATGTACTTGACGAGAACCAGGTGCATGTACGGAAGGTCACGCCGGATAATCCTGTCAATATGGACGTGACGGGAGATCTCAAGGCTATAAACCGTAATTTCTCACAGGTACCGGAGATGACGAAACTTCTCAGGCAGGATTTTGCGGCGGATGCTGATATACCGGAACCGATGCTTTTTTCTTCGGAAAAAGGAAACTTTTCATCCGGGGACGATACACAGGGAAACCTCTCGAAGCAGTGGGAGAATGTAGAGTATATACATAAGGAATGTGAGACACAGCTTAAACGGATAGCCATGATCGTGGTGATCGACACGCTCGGAACTTCAAAGGAAGTTATGGATGCCCTTCCTTATACGGAGATATCATTCGATTCACCTATTATAGCAAATGCTACAGAGAAAGCGGAGATCGCATCGAATCTGTCAAAGGCGTTTTTTGATCTTGTGGCAGGACAGATGCCTATGGATAAGGCAGCGCAGCTGGCGTTCTCCTATGCAGGAGATGATATGTCCCTGTCGTCGGAGCTTCTTGAGCAGCTGGCGGATGTACAGAAGAAGAAGGATGAACAGTCGGACAGGAAATTTGAGTCGGATATAAAGAGTGCGGAGAAAAAAATTATCCCGGACAGCAGCGTGACGGTTAAGGACCCGGAGAACCCGGGGAATACCAGCAAGGATAAATACTCACCTCTTGAGCAGAAACAGCATGAGAAGACCCGTATAGGAAGTGAGAAACGTACCGAGGGGCTTGCAAGGGCTGAAGGACGTATGAAAAGATAACTTGACAGATGTATAGTAAGGGGGTATTGTTTAGCTATGGCACTTTATAATGATAAAAAAGAATCCATTGCTCCGTATATTGTTGTAAAGAATGTTATTCTCTGCCGGTCGGGTCTTCAGGTATATACTGCGGATGAAATTGCCCGGAACGGGCAGCTTGATATGACCGGGCATGACAAGGCTTCATATATAGAATACAGGCAGCCGTCCGTAGTAGTGGCGGCTAAAGATAAGATGATGCGTCTTCCGGTGGCGAAGGAGCATCCTGACGGGGAATGGATAACTCCTGACAACTGGAGCCGGTACGCAAAGGGTATTACCGGGGAGTCTGTCGATGTTATTCCGATTGACGGCGGAGAGATAGGCATACAGTCGTCCCTTGCATTTTATACCCGGGAACTGTATGAGTATTATACGAACGGCAACAAGGAAGTTTCCCTCGGTTATAAATGTGACAAACGGTGGGCTACAGAAGAGGAGAGTCAGAAATACGGATGTGACATTATGCTTACGGAAATAACGGATGTCAATCATCTTGCACTGACGGCTCTGGGGAGAGGCGGAGACAAGGTGGCTGTACTTGATTCTGTTTTTGGAGGTCTTATGAAAATGAGGACAGGTATTTTTCAGTATGTATTCAGCAGGGGCCGGGCTGCAGATTCTGCGGTACCGTTTTCTGCCGGGGTGTTTACGCAGCTTGAAAGTGTAAAGGATAAGGGAAACGATGAACTTGCGGCGGCTGCCGGAGTGGTTCTGGACTCTATAGTTGTTCTTAAGGATTCCCCGGGAAAAGAGGAATTGTGTAATATGGTACAGGACTGCTTCGACAATCCTGCAAAAGCTGTGGCCAATAAGGCAGAGATAAGCAAAGTGCTTGACTCATGCTATAATTCAGTTTCAGGGGAGAGTATGAAAGACGTAGAAAAGGCTGTTGCTCCGGCTGCAGTTACGGATACAGACGGAAAAGGAAAGAATACCAATAATGTGGCTGACTCTGAAAAGAAAGAGGCAGAAAAAAAAGAGGATGAAAAGGAAACGGAAGAAGAAAAGAAGAAAGAAGCTGATAAGAAATCCGGTACGAAGGATTCGGCCCAGGCAGTCGTCGACGCACTTGTTCCTGCGGTTACGAAAGCCGTAATGGATTCTCTCGGTGCTACGCTTGATTCAAAAATCACGGCTGCTGTACAGAAGATAACGGGTATTTCGGGTAATACGCCGAAACCGGATGGCGGTAAGGTAACTGACAGTACGGATTCCTTTGATCTGGAGACTGCTCAGGAAACAATACATGAGCTGTTTAATTAAGGAGGAGCGACAATGATAGAGACAAGTGGTTTTTCACTCAGCATTCAGACAGGAATATACAAGCCCTCGGCGTCCGTAAACGGAGTACAGGTAAAGATCGGAATCAACAATGTTTTCACCCTTTCGGGATCGGCATTGCTTAATCCGGACGGGACTGCGGAGAGTAACGGAGCAACGTTCGGTAACGGGCTGTTTTACAATGCGGCGGCAAAAACCAATGCATTATATATAGGAGCACCGACAGTGGCGAATGCTGCTCCTAAGTTCGCGGGTATCATCATACGTTCCATGGGTGTCGAGGGATCCTATCCTAATGGAGGGGAACTGGTACATTCACATAATAAGTTTGATATTGCCCGGGACGGATACTGGCGTTACCGGTCGGGAATTACGACCGCAGGTGCTGCACTGGTGTTCAGCAACGCGGTAATTCTTATCGGCGCCTATGCATATGTGCGTAATACTGACGGTGCAGTCGCTTTCGGGTCGGCTGCTACGGCCGCAGGATTTACGACAATCGGCCGGATCAGTGAACTGAATCCGGATGACCAGAGCTGGGTAGTTCATGTGGATTCTGATAATTCAGTATTTACAGCTGCAGCGTAAGGAGGAGAGACAATGGCTGAATATATAACTGGAAAATCTATTTCGGAGAATTTCCGGAGAAAAAGTGAAGCTGATCTTATGAGTATGTATCCGAAGGGTATGTCGGAGATAGACGGGATCCGTATCGGTACGGAGTCACGGTTCCGTGTTTCAACCGGATCACGGGCTGCTGCTGTATACGGAAGCCAGCATGATTCACTTCTGCCTGCGGAGCCTTCGGCACGGTCATACTGGTGTCCGTGTGACGAGCGCGGGATACAGCTTCCTGTAAAGCCGCTTATCCGGTTTGAGGCTGACCCGCAGGTTGCACTTCATACGAAAAGTGCGCTTGACTCCCTCATTTCATCAGGGGTTACTCCGGCGGATGCAAAAAAGCGTATTACTGGATCCTTGAGACCCGTGTTCTTCTATGATGCGCAGGAAAAGCAGTATGTCGTAAAACCGCTTATGAAGGGTGTAAACGACTCAATGCTTACAAGTTCTGCGATTCCGTACTGGAATATCGGTATAATGTACCGTATTTTCAAGCAGCCGTATGCAGCGAGTAAGGCATCAAGACTTGTATCTGTAGAGAGTTTCGGGAATGCCTGGTGTGATATGGTCATGGTGTTCAAGGAAGCATTTGAAGGATACGCGCGTATCAATAATACAGCGCTCGGCGATGTAGAGCAGACAAATTCAAGCCCTGTCCTGAACAAGTTCGGAACAATCATGTCCCGGATATACAATATTGCCATTGACTATGACAGTTCCATTGCGGAGGCTCTTGCAGCCGGAGCGGGTACGCCTCTTACGGCCCAGGGGATCGGTGACAGGGAACGGTTTGCAGCCATGATGCTCAACCGTATTCAGGACCAGCTTACGTATTTCGGTGACGCGGAGTCAGGCTTTACGGGTCTTATGCAGAGCTGTACGCCTGTGACTTACACAGGAACGGCGCTCCATACGATCTATAAGGGAAGCTCTACTACAAAAGGTTCCGATATAACGAAGGAGTTTATCGGTCTTATTGCAGACTTCATGCTTGCAAACCATTATATGAGCAACCTGATGAATATCAACGTGAGTCCATATACGTACCAGGCTCTTACAAGTACGCTGTATTCTGATAATTTTAACGGTGAGTCTCCTATGGAGACAATACAGAAGCATTTTGCACAGGGTGAGGATCTCGGCGGTGGTCTTAAGAAACTTTCATTGAGTTTTGCTGTTGATGCCATGCTTGATCCGACGGTTACAGGCGGGTCGGTAAATCCGTTCAACACGAATGCGTATGACCTTACGTATTTTACGGTACCGTCGGTATCGAGTGCGATGGGTGACGAGATGGGTCTGGTTATTCTGCCGGAGCCTCTTTCTACGTTTATCGTACCGCCGATCATGTCACGGCAGGGTATGCTGTATACCCAGTACAAGCGTATCGGAGGAATCATTGCTCCTATCGCGGGTACAGTCGCAGTTTATAAGGGACTCGGATATTCCGAGTAAGGGGATACAGAAATGAGTAATGCAGAAGTGTGGATTGTAAATCATATGGGTTATGCTACACGGTACGTAACAGCCCGGTCCGATAAGGAACCGGAAGCGGCACTTACCGTGCCCGTACAGACTGTCGATATACTCGGGGAGAAAGTATCCAGTAATTACGCGGCCTGTACTGAGGATACGTATAAAAGTCTTCTGGCCCGGTGTCCTGTATTCGCACGGGACATCAAATCCGGAAATATTGTAATGACTACAGTAACTCCGGAAGATACGAAACCTGCTGAAACACAGATTTCAGCACTTACTGCTGAAAATGCAGCGCTTAAGGCTGAACTTTCAGTAGCAGCCACATCATCCGGAGTAGCGGAATCAGAGAAGAAACTTGCAGAGGCGCAGCAGAAACTGGAGGATGCACTTGCACAGATTGCTGCGCTTAAAGATGCAGGTACAGGAACTAAATAATGACACCCCTGCTGGTGGATGGAGTACCGGAACGTATCGACGCCCGGTATTTCCGTGCACGGTATAGTGATAAGTTCTCGGTATTTTCAGAAGGGGATAAGGATGATCTTATTACGGCTGCTGTGAATGACATATACACTATGTTCACGGGGGTTCAGACATTATGGTCCGGTATGC
>Ga0210129_1000389_pt1 | contig 10805 bp, 8 predicted proteins | sample WestPond_Cattail_2_FD_185582 | JGI IMG/M metagenome (GOLD analysis project Ga0210129, IMG submission 185582) | Wetland microbial communities from the San Francisco Bay, California, USA, that impact long-term carbon sequestration -... | ecosystem: Environmental > Aquatic > Marine > Wetlands ... | reverse complement strand
TCTGATGAAGGCAATTTTGATCATGCTGGCGATATTCATCATTACCGTCATCAGTTTGGTCGTGTTCTACCTGCTATCAGCTATAACACGCGGTGCCGCCAAAAGGACTTCGTTCTGGGCGTGGGCGGACGAAGACTTGAAAAGTCATCCCACTGGCGCCAACGGCCAAGTGCCAAACCAGGCAATCGATGTAGTGCCCACTAATGCCGATGAACAAAAGGAGAGCGTAGCGAGTGACGTGCTTGCAACACTAATTCTGCCTCTTATGCTATCTGGCCTCGTTTTTGGGATTGTCTGGAACGCGGGAGCCAATAGGGCGCGACACGAGGGGTTCAGGTGGGTCCTAGAAGAGGATCCAAGCTATATAGTTGTCCGGAATTATGGGGACACTTTCATCTTCAAGCAATACGATCCATTGACCAAGAAACTACTTGACAGGATACAGGTGAAGAAGCTTGACGGTGGCCAGTTGCTGCGCCTGAAGAAAGTGGACGTCGGTGAGCTGATCGAAAATGAGAAACTCACAGCAAAACAGATATCACAACTGCCTAAGGGGCCGTCGGCGGCGGAGTCCATTCGCAAATGGCGCATATGGGGTGATACTCAGTAACGGCGCTGGTTTGGGCTGCGTTGGTCGTTGGCCCAGGCGTGGGTTGCGATGAGGGTCGCGAGAAGGAAACCTGCAAATCTCTAGACATGGTCGACATCATTTCTTCGGCCAACTTCACCACTCTATCCCGTCCGCTACGAGTTATGTACCAAGCCGCTTAAGTTCCTGCTTGGCCATATCGAATACACCAGCCAATTCTCGGCTCGTAGAGTTATTCATGACTGCCGCCGTCATGCAATGTTCCAGTTCCGGTTTGATACCTTTAGCCTGATAGACAATCACAGCATCGAGAGTAGCTACGGCTTTCCCCATAAATGCGTTGACAGGCACCTTCATGGTTGGAAAATAGAGCTCTGTGTGCATTATTAATTGCCGCATCTGTTGAGCGATGTCAGACCCATTGGATCCATCAGATTGTTTCCCTCGTAGCATGAACGCAGGTGTCTTGTTGATGCCTGATTCAATCTGCAAAACCAGATCTATCATCTTCTCAAGCCTCTCCCGCTGCACGTTCCGTTCCGCTTTTTCTCGTTCAAGTCGCGACTGCAAGTACATTCCGCCCAACGATGCAGACACCGTTAAAACCCCGACTAGAAGCGGGATCGCAATCTTGTCCACCACATCAAGCCACGTGATTTGATTTTTCATTTCTGGGCATCTGAAGTTATTTCTTTCTAGATCGCCTTCCCCAGCCGCTCAATCCCCTCCTCGATCTTCGCCACATCCGCCGTCGCAAAACTCAGCCGCAGGGTGGCGGGGTCGGGGTCATGCGCATAGAACGGCGCGCCGGGCACGAAGGCCACGCCCTTCTCAATCGCGCGCTTGGCAAATTCACCAGCGTCTTTCAGCTTGCCGTTCGCGCCCGTAAGCCGCGCCCAGAAGAACAGGCCGCCGCCGGGTTGGGTGAATTCGATCGCGTCGCCCAGTTCGCGCTTGAGCGCTGCGCCCATGGTGCGGGCACGTTCGGCGTACACCTGGCGCACGTTGGCCAGCGTGACAGGCATGCGGCCGGCCTTGAGGTATTGGGCGGCGGTGGCCTGGGCGAAGGTGCTGGTGTGGGCGTCGCTGAACTGCTTGCACATCGTCGCCTTGGCCAGCAACTCGGGCGGGGCGATCATCCAGCCCACGCGCAGACCAGGTGACAACACCTTGCTCAAACTGCCGCAGTGCACCAGCCAATCGCGGCTGCCGGGCACTTGCGCGCTCAGCGCCAGGATGCTGGGCGGCGGTGCGGCGCCGAAGTACAGGTCGCCATAGGGGTCGTCCTCCACCACCACGGTCTGGGTACGCACGGCCAGCTCGAGGATGCGCTTGCGGCGCTCCAGGCTCAGCGTGGCGCCGCTGGGGTTGCCGAAGGTGGGGATGAGGTAAACAAATTTGGGCTTGTGCTCGGCGATGAGCTTTTCCAGCGCATCGACCTGCACGCCGTGGGCGTCGATCGGCGCGCCGATGACGTTGGCGCCATACAGGCGAAAGCACTGGATGGTGGCCAGGAAGGTGGGCGCCTCGACGATCACCGTGTCGCCGGGGTTGATCAGGGTCTTGCCGATCAGGTCCAGCGCCTGCTGGCTGCCGGTGGTGACGATCAGGCCCTCCGGCATCACATCCTTGCAGCCCTTGCCGGCCATGAAGGCGGCCAGTTGTTCGCGCAGCGGGTTGTAGCCCTCGGTGGCGCCGTATTGCAGGGCGGCGCCGGGCTCGTCGGCCAGGGCCTTGTTCACGGCCTCCTGGATGCCGGCCACGTCGAACATGGCGCTGTCGGGGAAGCCGCCGGCAAACGAGATGATGCCGGGCTTGCCCAGCAGCTTGAAGAGTTCGCGGATGGCGGAGGTTTCGACAAAGTTCAGGCGGTCGGCGAATTGCATGGGGTTTTCAGGGGGACGAAGAGAAACCCTGATTCTCCGTCAAACCAGGGACCGCCGGCGCGTCTTTACGGCAGCGGCAGCGGTTTGCCTTCGGAGGCCGCCGGCACGTCCACCCCGAGCCAGCGCGCCACGGTGGGGGCGATGTCCACCACCTCCACGCGCTCGTCCACGCGGCCGGGCTTCACCCAGCGCGGGCCCCAGGCCAGGATGGGGACATGGGTGTCATAGGGATAGGGCGAGCCGTGGGTGGCCACGGCCGTGCTCGACGCAAACATCCAGTAGGGCTTGAGGATGAACTGCACATCGCCCGACACCTCGCGGTTCCAGGCCCGCTGCATGGCGCCGAAAAACGGCGCTTCGGGGCGGCTGCCGCTTTCCAGTTCGTCCCGGGTGTAGGCCGCGGCAACGCCGTGCTCGTCCAGCAGCAGCGCGCGCGCCACTTCGGCCACGTCATCCAGGTCGGCGCCTTCCAGCGCCAGCAAATGGCGGTTGATCAACAGCGCGGGGCCGGAAAAGCTGACCCACTTGCCCCGGCCGAATTCTTCCTCCAGCCCGGCGTTGACGCGCGCCAGCAACTGGCCGCCGTTGATGCGGCCCGAGACCAGGCCACGCTGCGCGCTGTACTCGGGCGCGGGCATGAAGCCGTGGTCGGCCGTGAGCATGGCGATGTAGTTGTCCTTGCCCACCGTGGCATCGAGGTAGCGGAAGAACTCCTGCAGCATGCGGTCGAGCTGCAGCAGGTGGTCGTGCGAGAAGCGCGATTCGGCGCTGAAGCGGTGGTTGATGTAGTCGTGCGCCGACAGGCTGATGGCCAGGATGTCGGGCACGTCGTCCTGCCCCAGGCCTTCGCCGGCGATGGCCGAGCGCGCGAAGTCGAGCGTCAACTGGTCGGCGAACGGGCTGCGCAGCAACTGGCTGTAATAGGCCGGGCCGGGCGCTTGATCCGCCGGCGCGCCCATCCGCATGGGCAGGCTGGCGTTGGGCTGGTTGTACCAGGGCTGGCGATCGGGCAGCGAGCGGGCGTAGGCGGCCTCGGGCAGCAGCGGCTTCCACTCGGTCTTGAACCAGCGGTCGGCCGGGTGGCCGGCGTTGAAGGCCTCGACCCAGGCCGGGTGCCGCGGCATGTAATAGGTGCTGGAGGCGAACTGGCCGCTCTGCGCCATGTACATGTAGGCGGTGCCGGTCTTGCCGGCGGGCAGGATGGCGCCCCGGTCCTTGCCCGAGATGCCGATGACCTTGGCGCGCGGGTCGGCGCGCCTGAGCACGTCGCCCACGGTCTCGACCTTGAGGTTCTTCGGGCTGGTGCCGTCCAGCGGCTGGGTCTTGTGGCCGATGTAAGTGGCCGTGGTGTCGCCGGTGCAGTACTCGGGCGCGCCGGTGGCGGCGTTGCGCCATTCGTTGGCGATGATGCCGCTGCGGTGCGGGTAGGCGCCGCTGAGCACGGTGGCGTGGCCGGCGCCGGTGACGGTGAAGGCATGGCCGTAATACGCCTCGGTGTACCAGGCGCCGCGCTCCAGGAAGCGCGCCAGCCCGTCGGGTGCCAACTGGTCACGGTAGCCGGTGATCTGGCGCTCCGGCAGGCCGTCCACCACCATGAACACCAGCAGCTTCGGCCTGGAGGCGGCTGCCGGCGCGGGCGCCGATGCGGGCGTTGGCGCGGGCGCTGCCACTGGCGCGGACGCGGGCGCGGATGCGGGTTCGGTGCTGACGGCACAACCCGCCAGCACGGCGGCGAGCGCCAGGGCACAGGACAGACGCAGGGCATGCAGGGGGGTGGTGAGCTTCATGGTCTCGAAGATCCAAGTTGATGAAGGGGCGTTGGCCGGAGATCATCCCACAGAAAAACCGGCGCTTTGCAGGCCGGCTTTGCAGGCCACAATAGGGACTTGTAACCATCGATTTCCAGCCTTGCCTTCCGTCTGGGGGGCGATCACACTGGGTGCGCCAGCGACAACCACTACGGGATCTTCATGTCTGATCTGTCCGCTTTATTCAAGTCCGTCAAGCTGCCGGTGATGTCGGAGGTGGCGCATGCCCTGATCCGCACCCTGCACGACGAGGACATCTCCATCTCCAAGGTGCGCGACATCATCGCCAAGGACCCCACCCTGACGGCCAAGGTGCTGCGGGCCGCCAACAGCGCGGGCCTGGGCCTGCGCCGCGAGGTCAGCACGCTGGACGCCGCCATTGCCATGATCGGCATGTCGCAGGTGCGCACGCTGGCTCTCTCGGCCTGCATGAACGTGTCCTTTCCCATGGTGGCCGGGCTGGACCGGGCCGAGTTCTGGCGCAACAGCATGGCCTGTGCCGGCTATGCCCACTGGCTGGCGGGCGGCATCGGCCTGGACGGACAGGAAGCCTGGCTCACCGGCATGATGGTGCGCCTGGGTGAGCTGATCATCGTCCAGGCGGCGCCGGCCAGCCTGGCGGACATTGAAAAACAGCCGCACCTGCCGGGCGACCGCTGGAAGCGCGAGCAGCAAGCCTTGGGCTTTACCGAGACCCAGGTCACCGCCGAACTGGCACGCCGCTGGAATTTCCCGGCCGAGATCGTGCAGGGGCTGGATGCCGCCTCCAGCCCCTTGCAGGCCAAACCGTTCAGCCCGCTGGGCGGCGTGGTGCACCTGGCCGGCTGGCTGGCCGACATGCCGTTCAGCGCGCCGGTGATCATGGACGCGCTGCCCGGCGACGTGATCGCCGCATTGACGCTCAACCGCGACTGGATGCGCGAGCGCATGCCGCAAGCCGACTCTTTCTTCGACCTTTCGGCGCTGTAACGCCCCACCCTGCCCCCTGCGCCTGACTGCATGACACCCGCCGCGATCGAATCGTTTTTCGCCACCCTCCAGGCCGCCAACCCGCAACCCGTGACCGAACTCGAGTACACCTCGGTGTTCGAACTGCTCGCCGCCGTGCTGCTGTCGGCCCAGGCCACCGACGTGAGCGTGAACAAGGCCACGCGCCGGTTGTTCCCGGTGGCCAACACGCCGCAGAAAATCCTGGCGCTCGGCCAGGAGGGGCTGGAGAGCTATATCAAGACCATCGGCCTGTACCGCAGCAAGGCCAAGCACCTGGTGCAGGCCTGCCGCATGCTGGTGGAACAGCACGGCGGCCAAGTGCCGCGCAGCCGCGCCGCGCTGGAGGCCCTGCCCGGCGTGGGCCGCAAGACGGCCAATGTGGTGCTGAACTCGGCCTTTGGCGAGGCCACCATGGCCGTGGACACGCATATCTTTCGCTTGGCGAATCGGACCGGTCTCGCGACCGGGCGCACCGGCCGCGGTCCCGCGAAGAACCCGTACGAGGTGGAGATGCAGTTGCTCAAGCGCGTGCCGCCCCGCTACCTGGTGGACGCGCACCACTGGCTGATTTTGCACGGCCGCTATGTGTGCCAGGCGCGCAAGCCGCAGTGCTGGCATTGCAGCGTGGCGGCGTTCTGCGACTTCAAGCCCAAGACGCCGGCACCGGCCTAGCGGCCGATCAGCGACAGCAGTACGCCGGGCGCGAAATGCAGGTCGATGAAATCGGCCAGGCCGTCGAACACCGAGTCCAGCGTGGGCACGCCGCCCGCACCCTGCCGACCGAACAGGGCTTGCAGCACGGCCGGTTGCTCAAACAAGCCATGCAGGTACAGGCCCAGCACGTTGCCGCCGCTGTTTTGCCAGGCCAGGCCGGGCACGACCTCTTGCGCCACATCGCCCTTGGCCGCCATGGCCGGGTGCTGCGCGGTCTGGCCATGGTGGATTTCATAGCCGGCCACCGGCACGTTGGAGAGCGCCGCCCAGGGGCCGGTGAGCTGACCGAAAAGCGCCTGGGTGTGCCGCACGGTCTTGGCCGGTTCGAACACGGTGACCAGCGGCAGCAGGCCCAGGCCCGGCGCATTGCCGTCGATGCCGTGGGGGTCGATCAGCGCCTCGCCCAGCATCTGCAGGCCGCCGCAAATGCCCAGCACCGCCCCGCCCCGCTGGGCATGGGCCGCGATGGCGCGGTCCAGCCCCTGCGCGCGCAGCCAGGCCAGATCGCCGCTGGTGTGCTTGGAGCCGGGCAGGATGACCCAGTCGGCGCCCTGCAGTTCGGCCGCGCTGCGCGCCCATTTCAGATGCACGCCGGGGATGTTTTTCAGCGGCTGGAATTCATCGAGGTTGCTGATGCGCGGGTAGGCAATCACCGCGATGCGGGTGCTGCCCTCACCCCCGCCCTCTCCCGGCGGGAGAGGGTGAAAAACGTTCGCGCCACCCTCGTGCTGAAGGTGATACATGCCGTCTTCTTCCGGCAGACCGTGCTGCCACCACATCGGCAGCGTCGCCACCGTCGGTATGCCGGTGAGTTCCTGCAGCATCTGCGGGCCGGGGGCCAGCAGCGCCGCGTCGCCGCGGAACTTGTTGAGCACAAAGCCGCGGATCAATGAACGATCCGCCTCGGGCAGCAGGGCCCAGGTGCCGTAGAGGTGGGCAAACGCGCCGCCGCGGTCGATGTCGGTGACCAGCAGGCACTGGGCCTGGGCATGATGCGCCACCCGCAGGTTGACGATGTCGCTGGCCGTGAGATTGATCTCGGCCGGCGAGCCGGCGCCTTCGATCACCACCACGTCGTTCTCGGCCATCAATGCGTCGAGGGCACGCGCCACCGTGGGCCAGACCCGTTCGCTGCGGCCGCGCCAGTCCATGCGCGTGAGCGCCTCATCGACCTGGCCGAGCAGCACCACCTGGCTGTGGGTGTCGCGTTCGGGTTTGAGCAGCAGCGGGTTCATGCGCACCTCGGGCTCTGCTCTTGCGGCCAAGGCCTGAAAGTACTGGGCGCTGCCAATCTCGCCGCCGGTAACCACGCGAGCGTTGTTGCTCATGTTCTGCGCCTTGAACGGCGCGACCTTCAGGCCCTGGCGCGCGTACCAGCGGCACAGCGCGGTGGTCAGCCAGCTCTTGCCGGCGCCGCTGGTGGTGCCCAGCACCATCACGCAGCGGGCGTTCATGGCCGGGGCAGCGCCACGTACTGGCCGGCCAGGGCGTGGATCGCAATGCGTTGGTCGAACACCTGCTCCAGCGCACGGTGCGTGGCCGCGTCAGCGCAGGCCCCCTGATAGCGCACGCGCCCCTGGGCCATGAGCACCAGTTCGTCGGCCTGCAGGGCCAGCGAGATTTCGTGCAGCACGCTGACCACGGTCTTGCCAGCGGCCACCAGCTCGCGCACCAGCAGCAGCCAGTCGGCCTGGTGCGGCGGGTCCAGGTTGGCCAGCGGCTCGTCCATCAGCAGCACCTGGGCCTGCACCGCCAGCGCCCGTGCCAGCAGCACGCGCTGGCGCTCGCCGCCCGAGAGCTGCCCCAGGGTGCGGCCACGCCAGTCCCAGGCCTGGGTGGCGCGCAGGGCCTGCTCCACCGCCGCCAGGTCGGCCGCGCTGGGGGTGCCAAGCCAGGGCTGGTGCGGCAGGCGGCCCAGCATGGCGACATCGAACACCGCGAGGTCGTCGCCCGCCACTTCGCTCTGGCCCAGCCAGGCCAGTTGCCGGGCGCGCGCGCGCTGGCCCAGCGTGGCCAGCGGCTGGCCCAGCAGTGTCACGCTGCCTTCATGCGGCAGCAGATGCGCCAGCACCTTGAGCAGGGTGGACTTGCCGGCGCCGTTGGGGCCGACGATGCTGGTCCAGCGCCCGGCCGGCAGAGCCAGGTCGATGCCGTGCAACACCTCAACATTTCCGAGGCGGGCTCTTATTGCGCTGGCGTGAAGCGCGATGGGTTTCATGGCAGCCGCCCCCCGCTGCCTTGCCGGTGCATCAGCCACAGCAGGTAGCCGCCACCGAGCACGGCGGTCAGCACGCCCACCGGCAGTTCCTGCGGCGCCAGCAGCCAGCGGGCCAGCGTGTCGGCCGCCGTCAGCAGCACGCCGCCCATCAGGCTGGAGAGAAAGATCAGGCGGCCGTGCGTGGTCTTGGCGACCGAACGCACCAGGTGCGGCGCGGCCAGGCCGACAAAGCCGATCAGCCCGGTCTGGGCCACGGCGGTGCCCGTGGCCAGCGCCAGCACCACGACCAGCGCGGCGCGCATGGACGACACCGGCAGGCCCAGGCTGGCGGCGGTGGCTTCGCCCAGTGACAGGCCGTCGAGCACATGGCTGAAGGCCCAGGCCACGATCAGGCACGGCAGCAGCACGCCGGCCATCAGCGCGCAGGCGGTCCAGTCCACCAACCCGGTGGAGCCCAGGATGAAGGCCTGCAGGGTCTGCATCACCTCGGGCGCCAGCAGCATGGTGAGCGAGCCCAAGGCCCCCAGCACCACGCCCACCACCACACCGGCGAGCAGCAGGCGCAAGGTGTGCTGCACACCGCGGGCCAGCGCCAGCGTGAGCAGCACGGCCGCCACGGCGCCGAGGAAGGCGGCGCCGGTCAGGCCGAGGTGGAGCAGCCACGGCGCGATCAGCGACGTGGCCGGCAGCGCCCCCAGCAGGAGCAGCGCCAGCGCCACGCCCAGCGAGGCGCCCGAGGCGCTGCCCAGCAGATAGGGGTCGGCCAGCGGGTTGCGAAACAGGCCCTGCGCCACGGCGCCGGCCAGCCCCAGCAAGGCGCCGGCCAGCCAGGCACCGACGGTGCGCGGCAGCCGGATGTCCCACACGATCTGCAGGGCCAAGGGGTCGAGGCGCATGCGGGTCAGGCTTTCCAGCCCGGTGCTGCCGACGCTGGCGCCCAGCAGCAGCAGGACGGCCGTGGCCAGCAACAGGCCCAGGCCCAGCAGGACCGCCCGCCGCTGCTGGCGCGTGATGTCCTTCATGAGCCCCCCGCCTTCGCGGCCAGGCATTGCGCCATCAGGCGGGCACCTTCGGCCATGCGCGGGCCGGCGCGCACCAGCATGTCGGACTGCTGCTGCGAAAACGCGCACACCCGCTGCGTCCGGAAGGCGCGCATGCCGGCCCAGCCCGGGCGGCGCACCATATCGGCCGCATGGCTGTCGCCCACCATGATCAGGTCGGGGTCGGCGCGCACCACGAATTCGGGGTTGAGCTTGGGGAACGGGCCGAGGCGGGCCGGCACGATGTTCTTCATGCCCAGGCGCGTGAGGGTTTCGCCGATGAAGGAGGCTTCGCTGGCGGCATAGGGGCCGCTGTTGACTTCGAAATACACCCGCGTGCCTTGGAGCCCGGCGGGCAGCGACTGCGCCGCAGCCGTCACGGCCGCGTCGATCTCGCGCCAGACGCGCCGGGCATCGGGCACCTCGAGCAGGCGTCCGACCTGCTCCAGCACGCGCTGCACGTCGGCGTGGCTGCGCGGTTCGAACGCCACCACCGGGATGCCCAGCGACTGCAGGCGCGCGGCGGCGCGGGACGAGGTGGCCAGCAGCACCACGTCGGGCCGTAGCGCGACGATGGCTTCCACATTGGGATCGATCCCGCCGCCGAGCTGCGGCAAGGCGCGCACGCTGGCCGGGTAATTGGAGTAGCGGTCCACCCCCACCAGCCGCTGGCACTGGCCGAGCTCGCACACGGTCTCGGTCAGCGAGGGCAGCAGGCTGACGATGCGTTGCGGCGCTGCGGCAAGCGTGACCTGCACGCCGCGGTCGTCGGTGATCTGCAAGGCGCGCGCGGGCAAGGCCAGCAGCGCCAGGCAGGCCAGCAGCAGCCACTGCAAGCGCCGCTCAGCCATGTTGCGCTCCCCAGGCCATGATGATGCGGTGCAGTTGCGCCACGCCATCGGTGAGCGCGGCCGGTCCCGGTTGCAGGATGTCGGCCGACTTGATCTCGAACAGCTGGCCGTTGCGCACGGCGTTCACGGCCTGCCAGCCGGGCCGGGCGGCGACTTTTTCGGCGCGGAACTTCTTGCCGCACCAGGAGCCGATGATGATGTCGGGGTTGCGGCGCACGATCTCGGCGCTGTCGGCAATGATGCGGTTCTTGCCCAGCGATTGGGTGGCCAGTTCGGGGAAGCAGTCGTCGCCGCCGGCCATGCCCATCAGCTCGGAGACCCAGCGGATGGCGCTGATGGGGGGTTCGTCCCACTCCTCGAAGAACACGCGGGGCCGGCGCGGCAGGCGAGCCGCGGTAGCCTGGATGGCCTGCAACTGGTCGCGCATCGTGGCCAGCAGAGCCAAGCCCCGATCGGCCTGCCCCACCATCGCCGCCACCTGGTACAGCATGGAAAAAATCTCCTCCACGCTGCGCTGGTTGAACACGGTGACCTGCACGCCCTGGCGGATCAGCTCGGCCGCGATATCGGCCTGCAGGTCGGAAAAACCGAACACGCAGTCCGGCTGCAGCGCCAGGATCTTGTCGATCCTGGCGCTGAGAAAGGCACTGACGCGCGGCTTTTCCTGGCGCGCCCGGGGCGGGCGCACGGTGTAGCCCGAGATGCCGAC
>Ga0210129_1000388_pt1 | contig 10806 bp, 11 predicted proteins | sample WestPond_Cattail_2_FD_185582 | JGI IMG/M metagenome (GOLD analysis project Ga0210129, IMG submission 185582) | Wetland microbial communities from the San Francisco Bay, California, USA, that impact long-term carbon sequestration -... | ecosystem: Environmental > Aquatic > Marine > Wetlands ... | reverse complement strand
CATTGAAGACGTGGCCGTTGATTGGGACGACAGCAAATACCTTGAAGCCGAGCCGGGCAAATATATAACAGTGGCACGAAAGGCAAAAGGCACGAATAATTGGTTTGTAGGCAATACGAGCGATGAAAACGGACATTTGAGCCATCTTAAGTTCGACTATCTCGATAAAGGCAAAAAGTATGTTGCAACAGTATATGCCGATGCAAAAGATGCAGACTACCATTATAATCCTGGAACATACACAATTACCAAATATATTGTCGACCGCAATTCCAAACTCGATCTTAAAGCAGCTCCGGGTGGAGGCTTTGCGATCAGCGTTATAGAAGTAATCGACAACAATCAAACAAGAGGAATAAAGAAGCTGTAATCATAAAAATTTAATCTACCTATATTCATAAGAAACATTAAAAAAAATATAATTCGGATTTTAATGTTGTATTTTTGCTACAAATTTGGGTAGGGAATGGAAAAACTCGACATACATGTCTGTCCATTGTGTGGAAAGACTCACTTTGAGAAATTACTAACTTGCAAGGATCACTATGCAACGGGAGAAACGTTTGACATTTACCAATGTAAAGATTGCGGCTTCAAATTCACTCAAGACTTTCCTGTTGAATCGGAAATAGGCAGATATTACGCCACGTCCGATTACATATCGCACAGCGATACACGCAAGGGACTGATGAACAAGGTGTATCATAATGTGCGGTCAATTATGCTCAACAAGAAGCGTGACCTGATATGTCGTTACACACATAAACAACAAGGTACTCTGCTTGATATAGGTACCGGTACGGGTTACTTCATTAACAAGATGCACCAATCCGGGTGGAATGTTGAAGCCGTTGAAAAGAACACCGATGCCCGCAAGTTTGCAAAAGACAACTTCGGACTGACAGTACACGAAGACATTTTTCTGGCTACATGCAAAGATAAATCATTCGATGCAATAACATTGTGGCACGTAATGGAGCATCTTCAGAAAATAAATGAAGTGTGGGACGTGCTAAACAGATTGCTAAAAGATGATGGTTTGTTGTTTATTGCCGTTCCCAACAGCGAAAGTGCCGATGCGGCATTTTACGGTCAGTATTGGGCAGCATACGACGTACCCCGTCATTTGTGGCATTTCACACCTGAAACAATGAAAGCATTTGGCAAAAAGCATCGTTTTGAATTGGTTGAGATGTTGCCCATGCCGTTTGACGCCTTTTACGTATCAATGCTTAGTGAAAAGTATAAAGGAAAAGAATCGTCGTTCTTAAGCGGAGGAGTGAGAGGCGCATTGTGCGGATTGAAAACGACAAGCGATAAAACAAAAAGCAGTTCAATAACTTATATATTCAAGAAGAAAAATGAGTAAAAATAAAGTTTCCGGACATATCGGCATGCAATCCGTAACCTCGGGCATCAGTATAACTCTTGTTCTCATCCTGTTGGGATTAATAGCCTTCATTGTACTGTCAGCCAAGAACCTGTCAGTGTATGTACGCGAAAATATAGGTTTTTCAGTAGCTTTTACAGACAGTACCACAGATGCCGACGCCATAGCTTATTGGCATCAATTGCAAAAAGCACCATACGTAAAAAGCGCCGACTACATCTCGCGCCAACAAGCTCTTAAAGAAGCAAACGAAACATTAGGCACAAATTCAACGGATTTCCTGGGATACAACCCTTATACACCGACTATCGAAGTAAAACTGAAATCGGCGTATGCAAATTCGGACAGTATTAATGTGATAGAACAGCAAATCAAGCACCGTCCCGATATCGAAGACATATCATATCAAAAAGACCTGGTGAATTCGATTAATTCAAATATACGCAACATCAGCTTGATATTGCTTGGATTGGCGGCATTGCTTACAATCATCTCATTCGTACTTATTAATAACACGATACGTTTATCAATATATTCAAAACGTTTCATTATCTACACAATGAAGTTAGTGGGTGCAAACTGGGGCTTTATTCGAAGACCATTCATCCTGCGCAATTTATGTATAGGTATTATTGCTGCAATTGCTTCAAATGCGCTGCTGTTCGGCGGCATATATTGGTTAACGACATACGAACCGGAGTTGCTTAATATCATCAATCCCGTCACTTTAGTTGTTGTGGGTTGCATAGTTACGTTCTTCGGCATATTCATCACAGTAGCATGCGCATTCTTCTCGCTGAACAAATACTTGCGAATGAAAACCGACGCATTGTATAACATGTAAATAATAAATAAATAGTATATGAAAGATAAATTAGCTTTTGATAAGACCAATTTTATGTTATTGGCTATCGGTATGGTAATAGTTATCATCGGTTTCTTCCTTATGTCGGGATCAGGTACGACGGAAGCAGCCTTTCAGCCTGACATATTCAGCTTTCGCCGTGTAAGAGTGGCGCCGACGGTAAGTTTATTCGGCTTTCTGTTCATGATTTACGGCATTGTGCGCAGACCAAAAGCTGTTGAAAAAGAATCAAACCAAGACAAAGAAAAATAATTTATGGCAGATTTAACCGTATTCCAAACGATCGTATTAGGAATTGTTGAGGGATTGACAGAGTTCTTACCCGTGTCATCTACGGGTCACATGATTATTGCCCAAAGCCTGATGGGCATTCACAGTACATCATTCGTAAAAGCATTTACAGTTATCATACAGTTCGGCGCTATCCTATCGGTTATCGTTTTATACTACAAACGGTTTTTCCGACTCAACCATACACCGGCTCCCGAAGATGCGTCAGCATTAATGAAGTTCCTGCACAAATGGGACTTCTATTGGAAACTGCTCGTTGCTTTCATTCCGGCCATAATCATCGGCGGATTGGGAAACAAAATAGTAGACAAACTGTTGGGCAGTGTAGTCATAGTAGCCGTTATGCTGGTCGTCGGTGGCATATTCATGCTGTTTTGCGACCGTATATTCAATAAAGGAAAAGAAAACACCGAAATGACAGAAAAGAGGGCTTTCCGCATAGGTTTGTTCCAATGTATCGCAATGATACCTGGTGTGTCGCGTTCAATGGCTACGATTGTAGGCGGTATGTCACAACGCCTCACCCGTAAAAACGCTGCAGAGTTTTCATTCTTCCTTGCCGTACCGACAATGTTTGCAGCTACGGTGCTCAAACTTTTTGAATTATACAAATCGGGAGAGGCGAGTGCAATCACTTCAAACAACATGACACTGTTGCTTCTGGGCAGTGTTATAGCATTTGTAGTGGCATTATTTGCCATAAAGGGATTTATCGACTTCCTTACAAAATACGGGTTCAAAGCTTTCGGAGTATACCGCATAATAGTAGGAGGTTTCATATTAATTTGGTTGCTTACAGGGCATAATATGGACATCATGTAATGAATTTTAAAGAAGGAGAAGTATTATATTTCAACAAGCCATACAAATGGACTTCATTCAATGTAGTGCAACGTGTAAGGGCTGATATAACGCACAAGTTAAATATAAAATTAAAAAGTTTGAAGGTAGGGCACGCAGGGACTCTCGACCCGCTGGCAACGGGAGTAATGATTGTTTGCACCGGAAAAGCTACAAAACGAATAGAAGGATTCCAAAACCATACGAAGGAATATATTGCAAACCTGATGCTAGGTGCAACCACAGCCTCGTACGATATGGAACACGAAGTAAATGCCACATTCCCTACGGAACATATTACCCGTGAATTGGTTGAGCAGACATTGTCGCATTTCGTAGGTACGATAAAGCAAACGCCACCAGTATATTCGGCTTGCAAGATTGAAGGTGAACGCGCTTATAACCTGGCACGAAATGGTGAAGAAGTAAAGCTTAAAGCAAAGACTCTCACTATCGACGAAATAGAACTGCTGGAGTGCAATTTGCCGGAGATTAAGATACGCGTAGTGTGCAGCAAGGGCACATATATAAGGGCATTAGCCCGCGACATAGGCGAAGCATTAAACAGCGGAGCGTATCTCACAGGATTAACGCGAACAAGAGTTGGAGATGTTACATTAGACAAATGCCTGGAGGTAAACGACTTTACCGATTGGCTCGATAAACAAGAAATAGAAGATAATAAATAAGGAGGTAAAAATGAAGCTGTCAAATTTTAATTTTAAATTACCTGAAGAGAGCGTCGCACAACATCCGTCATTCTATCGTGATGAGTGCAAATTGATGGTAATACACAAGAAGACAGGAAAGATTGAGCACAAAATCTTCAAAGAGATTTTGAATTATTTTGATGATAAAGACACGTTTATCTTCAATGACACTAAAGTCTTTCCGGCACGCCTTTATGGCAATAAGGAAAAGACAGGAGCTAAAATCGAAGTCTTTCTACTACGTGAATTAAACGAGAAACTAAGATTATGGGATGTATTGGTTGATCCTGCCCGTAAAATACGTATAGGCAATAAGCTCTATTTCGGTGAAGACGATAGCATGGTGGCCGAAGTAATAGATAACACAACTTCGCGTGGACGCACACTAAGGTTCCTTTATGATGGTCAGCACGACGAATTTAAAAAGGCCTTATATGATTTAGGCGAAACTCCTCTGCCTCATGAGATAATCAAACGCCCGGCAGAACCTGATGATGCCGAACGGTTTCAGACGATATATGCAAAAAACGAAGGCGCTGTTACAGCTCCGGCCGCAGGTCTGCATTTTAGTCGTGAATTAATGAAACGCTTAGAAATAAAAGGCATTAACTTCGCATACATTACAGAGCATGCAGGATTGAGTAACTTCCGCGAAATTGATGTAGAAGACTTAACCAAGCACAAAATGGACTCTGAACAAATATTTGTTACAGATAAGGCTTGCGACATTGTAAATGCCGCACACGATAGAAGCAGCCGCATTTGTGCAGTTGGTACGACTACAATGCGTACAATAGAAACTACGGTTAGCACTGATCAACATATCAAACCTTTTGAGGGGTGGTCGAACAAGTTCATATTCCCACCTTACGACTTTACTGTAGCAAATTGCATGGTTACTAATTTTCACATGCCAATGTCAACGTTGCTTATGATGGTAGCCGCTTTTGGTGGATACGATTTAATCATGAAAGCTTACGGTGTGGCAGTAAAAAAAGAATACAAGTTCGGAACATACGGCGACGCAATGCTTATTATGGACGATTAATAAATGTCCGTAGTATACTTGAGTTTAGGCACTAATCTCGGCGATAAGAAAAAGAATATAAGTATTGCCGTCGATAAAATACAAGAGCTGATAGGGAAACGACTTTCTTTGTCGGCTCTTTACAAAACTAAACCATGGGGTTACTCATCAGATAATATGTATGTGAATGCCGCAATTAGTATAGAAACCAAGCTAACTCCGCAACAAGTTTTAACTGCTACACAAAGAATAGAAAGAGAAATGGGGCGTACAAAGAAGTCGGTTAACGGGCAATATTCCGATCGCATCATCGACATCGACATTTTGTTGTACGACAATATGATAATAAAAACTCCGGAACTTACTATTCCACACCCTTTAATGACAAAACGCATGTTCGTAATGCAACCGTTGTCTGAAATAGCTCCCGATTTAATAATACCGGAAATAAATAAAAACATAAAGACGATAATAAATGAATCCAATAAATAATTTCAGCGGTTTAACCACAGCTTTGAATGCTTTAAACATTCATAAGCACATAGTAGCAATTTGTGCTTCGGATCCGCATACGCAATATGCCGTCCAACGCGCTGTACGCGAAGGTTTTGCTTCCTTTACACTCATAGGCAACAAAGACTTTTTAAAACCGTATGAGTCGGAACTGAATTTGATAAAAGACAAAATAGAAATCATCGACATCAAATCAGCCGACGAAGCGGCATGGGCTGCCGTACGAATGATACGTGCCGGCAAAGCGGACGTGTTGATGAAAGGCATCATCAATACGGATAATTTGCTGCACATTATTCTTGACCGTAAAGAAGGACTGATGTTGCACGACCATGTACTTTCGCATGTGGCTGTAGTAAAGATTCCGACATACAACAAAATGCTTTTCGTATCAGATGCCGCTGTAATCCCCAAGCCGTCATACAGTCAATTCATAGCCGAAATAAACTATGCCATCGGCATATGCAGCCGTTTCGGAATAGATAAACCTCGTATTTCTTTACTGCATTGCGTTGAAAAGGTTAACAGTAAATTTCCGTACACAATGGACTATAAAGAATTAATTGCCAAAGCAAATCGCGGCGAATTTGGAGATGTAATCATGGACGGACCTCTTGACTTGTCCATTTCGTGCAGTAAGGAAGCGGCAAACATAAAGAGAGTGGAATCTCCTATCAACGGAGAAGCCGACATACTTATATTCCCGAATATTGAAAGCGGAAACATCTTTTACAAAAGTGTGGCGCTTTTCGCCAAAGCAGAGATGGCCGGAACATTACAAGGCACTGCCTGTCCTGTCATAGTCACGTCACGTGGCGACAGCAAAGAAACTAAATACTACAGCCTTGCAATGGCTTGCTTAACATCACAAAAATATGAAATCAATAATTAAAACCCTATTTATTATGGCTTCAATACTGACTTGCGGCACAATAGGCATGAATGCACAACCTAACAATGCTTTTGCAAACATGATTGCAGCTGCCATTAAGGCTCCATCAGGACATAACACACAACCGTGGAAATTTAAAATAGGCAATAATTATATAGATGTATTACCCGACTTATCGGCAACGCTGAATGTAGTTGACAGTGACCGTCGCGAGTTATACATTTCATTAGGTACTGCTATTGAGAATCTATGTATTGCCGCAACGCACGAAAGCTATACGGCACAACCGGAAATACTAAAAGACAGTAGCTTCTATTACGCCCATATAGCGCTATCACATTCAGAAAATGTAAAGGAATCTCCATTATATGCATCAATAGCCAAACGACAAACCAACCGCAGCGTTTATGAAAAACGAGTAATTACTCACGATACGATTGCCCTATTACAACAAGTAACCCCTGAACAAGGCATACATTTTTACTTTTATGCGAACGGAACTGAAACATTCAATTGGCTTGCAAATGAAATATACAAAGGAAACGGTATACAAATGAGCAACCCGAAGTTTAAAGAAGAACTGTTGAACTGGATGCGTTTCAACAAAGGACAAGCCGAAAAGCAAGGCAACGGACTATATACTTCTGCCATGGGTGCGCCAAGTCTACCATCAGCAATAGCCAAGCCTATCGTCAAGTCTTTCTTAAATCCTAAAGCACAAAATAAATCCGATAAAAAGAAGATAGAATCCTCATCGCACTTAATGCTTATCACTGCCGATAACAACAATTCTCAATCATGGATAGCAGTAGGGCGTTCACTCGAACGCTTAATACTGACAACAACAAAACTGGGAATCGTCAATGCATACGAGAACCAACCCTGCGAGCTAAACATTCTTTCGGAGGAATTAAGGTCTCAGTTGAAAGATATTCATAACGAATATCCCGATATGTTGCTACGACTTGGATATAGCAAACCAATGCCATACTCTCCACGTCGCAACATTGACAGCTTCATATTAAATAAGAAATAATGCAATTTTGTCGTTGAAACGATAATTACCCAATTGAAACAACGAAAATGTTATGAAGAGATTTATTTTATGCACCTTGCTTATAATGTTTGCATCACTCGCTTTTTCACAGACAGCAAATATTAGAAAAGAGATAAACGGAATCGTGAATGGGAAAAAGGCAATAATCGGCATTGCTTTGTACAAATGCAACAATGATGGAATGCTGAATTTTAATGGCAATAAGCACTTTCCAATGCAAAGTGTTTTTAAGTTCCCTATAGTGCTGAAAGTACTAAACGATGTTGATAAAGGAAAAATGAATCTTTCTGATTCCATATTTATAAGTAACAAGGACTTGCGTCCCAATACATGGAGCCCTATCCGGAACAAATATCCAAACGGAAATATTCGCATGGCTTTGTCTGATATTATACGCTATACTATTTCACAGAGCGACAATAACGGATGCGACATCTTGCTGCAACTTGCAGGCGGTACTGCAGTCGTAAACAACTATATTCATTCATTAGGAATTAAGAATATGAATATTGAAAAGACAGAAGCCGAACAGCAAAAGTCATACAACGCTCAATTTAAAAATTGGACAACGCCGATTAGTGCAATACACTTATTACAATTGTTCAACAATAAGAAAGTGCTTAAACAGTATACCTACAACTTCCTATGGGCAACAATGACCGAAACGTCAACAGGTTCAATTAAGAATAAAATTCCACAAAGCATAACAGTAGCTCACAAAACAGGTTCAGCATTCTATCCACACAACTTCGTAACTAATGATATTGGAATTATGTCATTGCCTCATAAACAGACCGTATTATATGCTATATTTATCATGAATTCGAAAGAAAGTAAAGAAACAAACTACGAAATAATTGCAGACATTGCACAGATTATTTATAAATATTATTGCTTTCAAGCCAAACGCCCCAAATAATAAATCAACCTTGCGGAATATAGCCTTAAACGATAAAACACGGTTATTATCACTCACCACATCTTCAAATTCCAGATATTGAATATTATTCATACCTCATATTATTGATTCGGCAAAAATGATAACGCAAAATTAATGCTGTACATGAACCGACCTCGTATAATGATGATAATGATACCTGAGATGGTTTGCTACCATTAATATTCCTAATGATATAATTGCCACAAGTACAAGTGAGGCATGAAGCAAAGTAACAGGACATAACAAACCTAACACGGGCAACAACACCGGTAAAATAAAATAGGTACCTACCTCGGTAAAGATTGTTCCGCTCCAATAATTACGAAGTGTGAAGTTTATTATGCCTACAAATATAAGTAATGTTTGCCATGAAAAAATTATAGGTTTCCACGCTTGAGATAATACACCGGTATTTAATAATAAGCAAAGTGTACCTGCCAATACAATTATACTCCCTAATATGAGTTTGTTCGAAATATTCTTTTTCATTTCTCCTTGATTTTTATTTCTGCTGCAAAAATACACATATAAGTATATTACTGCAATATATATTCGGCGAACTGAACTTAATATTCGGCGAATGGCACATCTATTTCGGTAAATAAACCAATACATTTGCAAAATATCGATATACACCGAACTTTAATAGATGATGATATGAAAAAATAATTATTCAATAAAAAAGCTCCTCACGTTAGTCACAACGGGAGGAGCTTATAAAGCGGTATGTAGTTTGTGGTTACATCGCTTTTTAACGATTCTAAAACGATTCTAAAAAATATCTTTATTCAAAGAATTTTACACTAGCAAAATTCCAAGTTAACTCTTTATTTTTCAATAGACTCAATTAACTGAACAAACGGTTTATTTATCATAACTACTTATACCACTTATTACAATATTTAAAAGGCAATACAACACCGCACAACATAAGCATCTGTACTACTATTTTTAGCAAGCCAATTATCTAAACTCACATTAGGTGAATTATCGAAATTAGCACGATACTCTGTGCTACTATTATATTCAGAAGAAGAATGATACCATAATGTACTACTAACTACATCTAATGGATCAGGCGATATCGAAGTATTATACGTATTTATTGCCGTAAAATACTTATTTGTATTGGTTAAAAGAGTTGACAGACAAGTGCCACCACTTCCTGTATACCAATCACATGAACCTGTTGGGTCTCTTACCGGAATAGTAGATAATAATCCTAAGTTTGTATCAATATCCCACCATTGACCTATGCTAGGCAAAAACCAGCCGCTACTTCCTGTAGGTGATGCATAAATTGTAGTACCACTAACATTACTAGTACCGTAATTCAATGCATACCAAAATGCAGGATGAGCTGTTTGAAGTGTAGAAGAATATTTGCTGCTTATAGCATGAGTTTCACTATATCCGTCTTTATCCTTAATAAATGCTGTATAATCTCCTGATGAATAATCACTATAGGTAAAACTACCGAACGTAGCTCCTGCCTCATCCGTTGATTGATAACTTGATCCAGCCCATGAACAATTCGCTCCTATATTTTTCAAAGCCATAGCATAGCCATGCTTCCAACCGTAACCCTGATCTGTTGTACTTGGTGAGTTACTGAATATTACTCCTATAGGCCATACAGCAGTCGTACAATGAACCGCTAACGTACCCCAGCTGCCGTCACTGAAATAGTAATCTCCAACATTTGTTGTGGAACTTGGAACGGTTACATTATAGGTATATACATATCCACCGGATAATGAAGTACTTGTTGATGGCATATAATAAAAAGTGTTTCCTCCAACAACTTTTATAGCTATAAATTGTTTGCCGTTCATATCTTGAGGTATTAACAGTGCTGAATATGTAGCGGCATACGTTGATGATGTCGTTTGATACGGTTTAATGTATCCAGTAGTAGTTGTTGTAGCAGTAATTGCACCTGTACTTCCTACCGTCCCTGATAAATCTATCGGTGTACCTGATGTACCTACCGTAACTGATGAGATATTTGATGCACTTGTCACGTCATTAGCTTTCAATATATTTATCACCACTTTAGCTGTCTCATGATTATATTGCAAGTTATTAGTACCCCCATAAGTAAAAGTATTTGAGGCATAAAGCAAATCACTACTGCCATAACTCGTTTCTGTTGATTGGTCACTGTTTACTGTCCATGTTGCAGGCATTGACGAACTGTAAGGGTACCATGAAGTAATTGAAATATTGGCTTTGCTTTCCCAATAAAACGGTGAAGATGATGTTATGTTTCCACTGCTAC
>Ga0210129_1000387_pt1 | contig 10820 bp, 8 predicted proteins | sample WestPond_Cattail_2_FD_185582 | JGI IMG/M metagenome (GOLD analysis project Ga0210129, IMG submission 185582) | Wetland microbial communities from the San Francisco Bay, California, USA, that impact long-term carbon sequestration -... | ecosystem: Environmental > Aquatic > Marine > Wetlands ... | reverse complement strand
CGGCTGTTGGTTGTTGCTTGTTCGGACTTCACCGCCGTTATGAGGAGGCGAGTAGCGCAGGACTGGGCGGAAAAAGGGGCGCACATGTCTGAGCGCAGCGAGTTTGTGCGCACCCCGCTCAGGCCGAGCAACACAGCGTGCCCGTAGCGCAGCGTAGGGACGACGAATCCGGCTCGCCTTTCTTTTGGGTACTTTGCTTTGGCGAAGCAAAGAAAAGTACCTCGCCCGCCGGGGCGAGACCCGGCTTCTTCGATCACCAATAACCTAATTCCATCGGACGAATATTCCGACAATGCAGCCCCGCCAGGGACATGGCCGATTAGATGGGAGGTGAGAAGGAACACTGTCATCTCCCCAGATAAACCTCAATCACCCGCTCATCCGTCTGCACCTGATCCAGCGTCCCCTGCGCCAGCACCGAGCCGTCGCACAGCACGGTGACCATCTCGCTGATGGTGCGGATGAAGTTCATGTCGTGCTCCACCACCATCAGCGAATGCCTGCCCTTGAGAGAGAGGAACAGCTCGGCCGTGCGCTCGGTTTCCTCATCGGTCATGCCGGCCACCGGTTCGTCCAGCAGCAGCAGCTTGGGGTCCTGCATCAGCAGCATGCCGATCTCCAGCCACTGCTTCTGCCCGTGGCTCAAGTTGCCGGCCGGCCGCGTCACGCTGCCCGCCAGGTGGATGGTGTGCAGCACCTCGGCCAGCCGGTCGGCCTGGGTCGAGTCCAGGCGGAAAAATATCGAGGACTTCACGCCCTTGTGGGTTTTCAGCGCCAGCTCCAGGTTTTCAAACACCGTGAGCTGCTCGAACACCGTGGGTTTCTGGAACTTGCGGCCGATGCCCAGTTGCGCGATCTCGGGCTCGGTGTAGCGCAGCAGATCCAGCGTGCTGCCGAAGTACACCCGCCCTTCATCCGGCCGGGTTTTGCCGGTGATGATGTCCATCATGGTGGTCTTGCCGGCGCCGTTGGGCCCGATGATGCAGCGCAACTCGCCCGGCGCGATGTCGAGCGACAGCTTGTTGATGGCCTTGAAGCCGTCGAAGCTCACGCTCACATCTTCCAGGTAGAGGATGCGGCCGTGCGTCACATCCACCTCGTCGGACACTTTGAGCCGGCCGAAGCCCGCAGCGCGGCCGCCGGATTCGGTGTTGCCCTTGGCGGCCTGCAAAGCGGCCATGCGCGCCTCGACCCGGCGGGTGCCTTGTTCCAGCAGATCGGGCGTCATGCCAAAAGCTCCCCGTTCATTTCGCACCCCGTTTCAGTTTCTTCACCAGCCCGGCGATGCCATCCGGCAGGAACAGGGTGACGCCGATGAACAGGGCCCCCAGGAAATAGAGCCAGAACTCGGGGTAGGCGACGGTGAGCCAGCTCTTGGCACCGTTCACCACGAAGGCGCCGATGATGGGGCCGATCAGCGTGGCACGCCCGCCGACCGCGGCCCAGATCGCCATTTCGATCGAGTTGGCCGGGCTCATCTCGCCCGGGTTGATGATGCCGACCTGCGGCACATACAGGGCGCCGGCAATGCCGCACATCATGGCCGAGAGCGTCCAGATCGTGAGCTTGTAGCCGATGGGGTTGTAGCCCGAGAACATGACCCGCGTCTCCGCATCGCGGATGGCCTGCAGCACGCGGCCGAACTTGGCCAGCACCAGCCAGCGCGCCAGCAGGAAGAAGGCCAGCAGCGTCAGGCCGGTGAGCACGAACAGCGTCATGCGCATGCCGGGGGTGGCGATCGGGATGTCCAGGATGCGCTTGAAGTCGGTGAAGCCGTTGTTGCCGCCAAAGCCGGTTTCGTTGCGGAAGAACAGCAGCATGGCGGCGAAGGTCATGGCCTGCGTGATGATGGAGAAATACACGCCCTTGATGCGCGAGCGGAAGGCGAAGAAGCCGAACACAAAGGCCACCAGCCCGGGCACCGCCACGATCAGGATCAGCGTGGCGGGAAAGCTGTCGCTGAAGGTCCAGTGCCAGGGCAGCGTCTTCCAGTCCAGAAACACCATGAAGTCCGGCAGACTGCTTTTGTAATTGCCTTCCAGGCCGATCTGGCGCATCAGGTACATGCCCATGGCATAACCGCCCAGCGCGAAGAACACGCCGTGCCCCAGGCTCAGGATGCCGGTGAAGCCCCAGATCAAATCCATCGCCAGCGCGCAGATGGCGTAGCACATGATGCGGCCCAGCAGCGCCACCGCGTAGTCGCTCATGTGAAACGGGCTGGCCTTGGGCACCACCAGGTTGAGCAGCGGCGCCACGGCGCAGACCACGATCAGCGCGAGGATGAAGGCGCTCCAGCCTTTGCCGCTGAGCAGCGGCGCCCGTGAGGGTAAGGAGATGTTCGTTGACATAGGCGTGTCAGTTCTTCACGAGACTGCAGAACAGGCGGCGAACACGAGCCCAAGCGGGGAACGCCGTGGAACCGGCTTCGCCGGGCCGCTGGCGTTGCCCCCTTGAGGGGGAGGCGGCTACACGCAGTGAGCAAGCACAGGGGGGAGTCATACTTCTCGGCCTTTCATGGCAAAAATGCCCTGCGGCCGCTTTTGAATAAAGACGATGATGAACACCAGCACCGCGATCTTGGCCAGCACCGCACCGGTCCAGCCCTCCAGGAACTTGTTCAACACGCCCAGGCCCATGGCCGCGTACACCGTGCCCGCGAGCTGGCCCACGCCGCCGAGCACCACCACCATGAAGGCGTCCACGATATAGCCCTGCCCCAGGTCCGGCCCCACATTGCCGACCTGGCTCAGGGCGCAGCCCGCCAGGCCGGCAATGCCCGAGCCCAGCGCGAAGGCATAGGTGTCCACCCGCGCCGTGTTCACGCCCATGCAGGAGGCGATCGGGCGGTTTTGCGTGACGCCGCGGACAAACAGGCCCAGCCGCGTGCGGCCGATCAGCCAGGCCACCCCGAGCAGCACGGCAATGGCAAAACCGATGATCACCAGCCGGTTGAACGGCAGCGACAGATTGCCCAGCACCTGCACCCCGCCGCTCATCCAGGAGGGGTTTTCCACCCCCACGTTCTGCGCGCCGAACAGCGTGCGCACCCCTTGCATCAGCATCAGGCTGATGCCCCAGGTGGCCAGCAGCGTCTCCAGCGGGCGGCCGTAGAGGAAGCGGATCACGCTGCGCTCCAGCGCCGCGCCCATCAGGGCCGAGGCCAGGAAGGCCGCCGGGACCGAGGCCAGCAGGTACCAGTCAAACGCGCCGGGCAGGTATTTCTGGAACAGGCCCTGCACCACATAGGTGGCATAGGCGCCGATCATCATCAGCTCGCCATGGGCCATGTTGATCACGCCCATCAGCCCGTAGGTGATGGCCAGGCCCAGCGCCACCAGCAGCAGGATGGAGCCCAGGCTGATGCCGCTGAAAATCGCGCCGAGACGGTCGCCCCAGGCCAGCGCGGCTTCCACTTTCTTGAGCGTCGCGGCGAGCACCGCCTTGACCTCGGGCTCGGTCTCGATCTTGAGCCGCTCCAGCAACAGGGTCTTGGTATTGGCCTGGGTGCTTTGCGTCAGCACACCGGCGGCCTCCAGCCGGCGGGCCTTGTCGGCGCTGCCCAGCAGCGCGGCCGCGCGCACCAGCGCCAGCTCGGCCTTGAGCTGCGGGTTTTGCTCGGCGGCGTAGGCTTTTTCAATCAGGGGCAGGCGCAATTCGTCCATGTCGCTTTGCAGCGTCTGGATGGCGGCGCGCCGCGTCTTGTCGTCTTTGGAGAACAGCCGCAGCATCGCCAGCGCCGAGTCCAGCTCGCCGCGCATGCGGTTGTTGTTGACCACGTCTTCAGCGCTGTCGGGCACGGCGGCCTCCATCCCGCTGACCGGATCGAAGCCCTTGCCCTCCTTGAGCACCAGCACCTGGTCGCCCGCCACCTTGACGGCGTCTTCCGACAGGGCCTGCAGGAACGCCACCGTGCGTTCATCGGCCGTGGCCACGACTTTGTTCAAGGCCTCGATGCGCGCCTCGGTCTCGCCGAGGGCGATGGATTTGGCTTCCTCAGCCGTCAGCGCATGGGCATGAGTGCCGATGAGAAACGCAGCAAAAATGAATAGATGTCGAATCGGCATAAAAGAACCTGTAGGGTGGACACAGCAGGCCGTGCCCACGCTGCAAATCCCTGAGTGCAGTGAACCCAAGCGGGGGCGCGCTGCGCAGGGCCGCTCCCAAGCGGTCGCGCCGCCCCCCAGTGGGGGGAGGCGGCCGCAGGCCGCTTCGGGGGGCGTCCTATTTACTTCTTCACCGGCTCATCCGGCTTGGACGCATTGCCTTCGATGTAAGGAGACCAGGGCTTGGCCTTGACCGGGCCCGGGGTCTTCCAGACCACGTTGAACTGGCCGTCGGCCTTGATCTCGCCGATGAACACCGACTTGTGCAGGTGGTGGTTCTTCTTGTCCATCATGGAGACGATGCCGCTGGGCGCCTTGAAGGTCTGGCCCGCCATGGCGGCGATGACCTTGTCGGTATCGGTGGACTTGGCTTTCTCGACCGCCTGCTTCCACATATTGATGCCGATGTAGGTGGCTTCCATCGGGTCGTTGGTCAAGGGCTTGTCGGAGCCGGGCAGCTTCTTGGCCTTGGCGTAGGCCGACCATTTCTTGATGAACTCGGCGTTGGTCGGGTTCTTGATCGACATGAAGTAGTTCCAGGCGGCCAGGTGGCCCACCAGCGGCTTGGTGTCCACGCCGCGCAGTTCTTCCTCGCCCACCGAGAAGGCGACCACCGGCACGTCCTTGGCCTTCAGGCCGGCGTTGCCGAGTTCCTTGTAGAAGGGCACGTTGGAGTCGCCGTTGATGGTGGACACCACGGCGGTCTTGCCGCCCGCGGCAAACTTCTTGATGTCGGCCACGATGGTCTGGTAGTCGCTGTGGCCGAACGGGGTGTATTTCTCGTCGATGTCGCTTTCCTTCACGCCCTTGCTCTTGAGGTAGGCGCGCAGGATCTTGTTGGTGGTGCGGGGGTACACATAGTCGGTGCCCAGCAGCACCCAGCGCTTGGCGGCGCCGCCGTCCTTGCTCATCAGGTAGTCCACCGCGGGAATGGCCTGCTGGTTGGGCGCGGCACCGGTGTAGAACACGTTCTTGGACAGCTCCTCACCCTCGTACTGCACGGGGTAGAACAGCAGGCCGTTCATTTCTTCCACCACCGGCAGCACCGACTTGCGCGAGACCGAGGTCCAGCAGCCGAAGATCACCGCCACCTTGTCCTGCCCGAGCAACTGCTTGGTCTTTTCTGCAAAGAGCGGCCAGTTGGAGGCCGGGTCCACCACCACGGGCTCGAGCTTCTTGCCCAGCACGCCGCCCTTGGCGTTGATCTCGTCAATGGCCATCAGCACGGTGTCTTTGAGCACCGTCTCGGAAATGGCCATGGTGCCCGACAGGCTGTGCAGCACCCCCACCTTGATGGTGTCGGCGGCATGGGCTGGCAGGCTGGCCAAGCCCGCCAGGGTGGAAACGGCCGTGGCGGCAGCCAGAGCCTTGAGGGTAAATCGACGTTGCATGTGTGCTTCTCCAGGTTGGTGAAAAAATCCCGTCTCGCTGCGCCAAGGCCGGTTGATGGCCGTGGCGCAGCGATGGGGTTCACTCTAGGGAAGCAGGGGCAAACGGGGAATACGCCGGACGGCGTAGGTGGGGAAACAGCGGGCGCAATATCGGGCCGCCGACACTCAGCGTATCAACGCTGAGCATCAGACCAGGACGTTCCCGTGCGCTCAACCCAATAGGCGCGCCAGGCCATAGAGGGACAGTATTCCGGATAGCACCAGGAGTGCGGTCTTTGTCGAGCGCGCACCGACCAATGTTCCGATGACGCTGCAGGCGAGAATGGCGCCAAGGATGTAGCTTGTTTTCATGCCCCCATGGTAAGGCATCGCCTACCCGGCATGACCGACGGATTAGCCAGAAAACAACGCGAACGGTCCGTAAGTCTGCGGGGTCTCAGGCATCGAGCTCCGGGTAGCGCCGGAAGATGCCGTCTTCGTTGAACGGGATGCGGCGTGGGCTGCGCAGGTAGGCCGAGACGCGGCGATGCTGGGCGACGCGGTCGTGCAGCGCCAGCACGAGCGGGGTCTTCTTCAAGGCGCGCTTCGTGGCCCTGGGGAACGCATAGAGCAGGCCCTCCACCAACTGGAACAGCGACAGGTCGGCATAGCTCAGTCGCGCCCCCACCAGGTGCCGACTGCCTTTGGGGTTGCGCGCCAGCACCGCCTCCAGCCAGCCGAGAAATTTCGGAATGCGTTGGGTGCGGAATTCCTTGGCGGCCCGGGACGCTTCCGCCTTCTGCTCTTCGTAATACAGGCCAGCGCCCACCGGGTGGTGCGTGTTGTGCGCCTCGTTCACCACGTCGGCGATCGTGAGCTGGATCTGATGCGTCCACAGGCGGTCTGCTTCACTCGCGCCAACCAGCTTGAGGCGCGGGCCCAGGTACAGGAGGATGGCGGCGGTCTGCCCGATCACGTATTTGCCGTCCACCAGCACCGGGCAGGCGAACGGCGGCCGCGCGACGGACTCGTCCTGCAGGCAGTGGAACAGGGCCGGCAGGCCCTGCCCCTTGGAGGCGTCTCCACGCGCGACATCCACATAAGGCGCGCCGGCGGCTTCCAGCGCAAGCCGGACAAACTCGCCGCGCCCCTGGATGCCGGGCCAGTAGTGGAGTTGGTAGGACATGGCGTTGCTGCGGTCCGGGTGATCGAATTCAACCGGGTGCAGCCCTGCACTCAGTGAAACACCCTGCGGATGAATTCGTCACACTCGGCTTGCGCTTCATCGGCGACGTGCCGAAGCTTGACGGCGAGTTCAAGATCCTCCGCGCTCGGGCCAGGGCCTTTGCCGGCAACGCAAGCCTTGTAGTGCACCAGATTCTTGAGCTCCATTCGCCTGGCTTCCTGATTGGCGGATACCCAGTTCTGGTGCAGTTCTTCCCACTTCTGGCCAGCTTCTTTCAGATCCATGGGATCCCCTTTCAGTCGAAAGCCACATTATGCTTTTGCGAAACTTCCTGAGCGGCTGCGGTGTGAACCGCAGCCATCGCCGATTCATCAGGACTTGAGCGCCGGATAGTCCGTGTAGCCCTTGGCGCCCGGTGTGTAGAACGTGGACATGTCCGGCGCATTGAGAGGCGCATTGGCCCGCATGCGCGCAACCAGGTCCGGGTTGGCGAGGAAGGGGCGGCCAAACGCGATCAGATCCGCCTGCTTGGCGAGCAGCGCACTTTCCGCCGTGTCCCGGTCAAAGCCGCCGGCCAGGATATAGGGGCCCGTGAAGGCAGCACGCAAGCGCGCCTTCAGTTCGGCCGGCACCGGCGGCGCCCCCATGGCCGCGTGCAGCTCAATGCCGTCAAAACCGGCTTCCATGGCCAGCCTGGCCGCCTGGGCATATTCAGCCACCGTCGCTGCAATGTCCTTGTCGGTCATGGCACGGGGGGTGCTGTGCGGCTGCATGCCCTTGGCGTCGGTGTAAATCTCGCCGGGCAGCGGCACCGCGGTCGGGCCGACGACTTCCGCGCCTGCCGGCAGATTGGCCACATTCCCCACACGCCCGGTGTGCATGAACTGGATGACGATCTTGCCGCCCTTGGCATGCACCGCCTCGGTGACCAGCTTCCAGCCACGTACTTGCTCGGCATTGAACAAGCCGGGGATGCGGGCGTAGCCGAGCCCGTTGGGTGAGGGGGAGACGCCCTCCGTGACAATCAAGCCGGCGGTAGCGCGCTGGCCATAGTAGTCGGCCATCAGGGCATTGGGCGTATTGTTCTCCACGGCCCGGCTGCGGGTCATGGGTGCCATGACGGTGCGATTGGCAAGTTGCAGCTTGCGGGCGGTGAACGGGTCGAAAAGCATCGTGATTTCTTTGATGGGGTGGGCCCTGAAAACCTGCGGGGGCAAAAGGCATGTTAACGCCGATCGAAAACGGACCCGTGCATCGCCCGGAGAAAACGGGCCCGCATGGCCACGCTGTTCTCACGGGTCAGTCAAACAAGGCCTTCACATCGATGGAGGAGCGCCGGCCGATGTCGGCGGAACAATCGCGCATCCAGGCTGCGGCGCGTTCGCAACCCTGGCCGTGCAGTTGCTGGAGAAACGGGCCATGCGCGATCAGCTTGGTGTCGCTGCGGCCCAGGCTCTCCAGTTGGCGGGTATCGATCATGTGGAAGCGCATGTCCAGCAGCCTTTTCTCCAGCCGGCCCCGGCCGGCCAGCGGTGAAGCCGAGAACTCCGTCGCCTGGGAGAACATGCGCATCTCGCGCATGAAGTTGGCGCTGAAGGCCAGTTCGGTGATCCGGGTCTCGATCTCCGCCACGGTGCGCGGCGTGCGCTCATGTTGCAGCGGGTTGAGCAGCACCAGCAGCACATCGCGCGAATCGCAGTCGTAAAACAGCGGGAAAACCGCCGGGTTGGCGGAGTAGCCACCGTCCCAATACGGCTCGCCATCGATCTCCACCGCGTGATGGATCTTGGGCAGGCAGGCCGAGGCCAGCAGCACGTCAACCGACAGTTCGCTTTCCCGAAACACCCGCAGCTTGCCGGTGTTGACCTGCGTGGTGCCGACAAACAGCTTGAACGGGCTGTGCACGCGCAACTGCGCAAAGTCGATCTGGTCAACGAGCAGATTGCGCAGGGGGTTCAGGTCGAACGGGTTGAGCTGCGCGGGCGAGAAATTGCCGGCCCAGCTGGCCATCATCTTGCTGGCGGGCGACAGGCTGATCAGGTCGCCCTTGCGCCGGGTCATCAACCCCCAGGGCATTTGCTGGCCCAGCTCGGTCCAGAACTTTGCCAGGCCCTGGCGGGCGCCTTCCCTGCCACCCTTCATCCAGCCATGTGCAAAGACCACCGCGTTCATGGCCCCGGCGCTGCTGCCGCTCAAGCCCTCGAACTCGAGCTGCGGGTCTTCGAGCAGCGCGTCCAGCACGCCCCAGGTGAAAGCCCCGTGCGCGCCGCCGCCCTGCAACGCCAGGTTGAGCCGGCGCGCAGGGGTGGCGCCGATCAGGCGCTTGAGCCGGGCCAGGCCTGACTGCACCGAGAGGCCCGGGCCGCTGGGCGTTGCTTCGATATCGTTCAAATGAACTCCCTCCCGCTACACAAAATGCCCTGCGAGCTGAAGTCAGTATAGGGTTTTCCCGGATACGCTGTAGGACGCCCCGAACGGCCGCCGCCGTTGGCGGCCACGGCTCATGGCCACCCCAGCGGCGATGCGGGCGCGGCTCGCGCCTATTGCACGCGAGCGGGCGACCGGGATCATTTACATGGCCAACATTTCGGCTCATAATTTTTATTTAAAAACGATAAAAATCGGGGACGCTCCAGTTGCGCCCGGCAATTGCGGGATCTTTCCCCTCTACGTTCTCTTGTTCCGACAGTGACAAAGGGAGGGATCGATCATGGCGAAAAGTACTTCTCGCAAACCTGCAGGGCTTCCCGGAATCGTGCGCAGCGTCGTGCCCGACCGGCTTGACCTGCGCGACCGCACCTACATGCCGCCCGTGGGCGTCATCCCGGAGCACACGCTGGAGCCGAAGGCTCGCATCCCGGTGCAAAACCAGGAGCAGACCAATGCCTGCACCGGCTTTGCGTTGTCAAGCGTGGTTTATCAGCTGCTGCATTCCGCCGGCCACAAGCCCGCGGAATGCCACGTCTCGCCCTTCATGCTGTATTCCATGGCGCGGCGCTACGACGAATTCCCCGGCAGTCCGGATGTCGATACGGGTTCAAGCGCGCGCGGCGCCATGAAGGGCTGGTTCAAGTACGGCGCCTGCAAGTACGACCTTTGGCCGACCGAGCCCATGCCCAAGACCGCCAAGCTGGCCAAGGACGACTGGTGGCTGGACGCGGTGCGGCGGCCGCTCGGCGCCTATTACCGGGTTGACCCGCGGTCGGTCACCGACATGCACGTGGCGCTGAACGAGGTCGGCATTCTCTACGCCACCGCCGCCTGTCACAGCGGCTGGGACAAGGGGCTTGGCGCCAAGGCCAAAGGCTGGTGGCACATCCCGGCGCAGAAGGCGACGCCCGCCGATGGCGGCCACGCTTTCGCGATCGTCGGCTACAACCGGGACGGCTTCATCATCCAGAATTCCTGGGGCAAAGGCTGGGGCACGGCGGGCCGCGCCGTACTGCAGTACGAGGACTGGCTCGAGAACGCCATGGACTGCTGGGTGGCGCAACTCGGTGTGGTGACGGAGCTGCACGAAGAAATCGCGAAGGCGTCCAGCCTGCGCACCCGCGACGGCAAGGTGCATATCGCCACCAATGCCACGCTGCGATCGCGCGAGATCAATCCGTTCATCATCGACATGGAGAACAACGGGCGCCTGAGCAACACCGGCGACTACCGCACGAACGACGGCGACATCGACACGCTGGTCACCCAGCACCTCGCCATCGCCCGCAGTACCTGGGGCCTGGGGAAGAACGAACCGGTCGATATCGCCATCTATGCGCACGGTGGCCTGACGTCCGAGAGCGACGCGGCGAAGACGGCGGCGAAATGGATTCCAGCCTTGTACGACAGCCAGATCTTTCCCATTTTCCTGATGTGGGAAACGGACCTGATGTCAACCCTCAAGAACCGGCTGGAGGACGCGCTGACGGGCGAGCCGCGCATGGCCGGCGGCCTGCTCGACGTCGCCAAGACCTGGTGGAACGAGCGCCTTGAAAAACTGCTCGCGCACCCGGGGACGATGATCTGGGGCGAGATGAAGCAGAACGGCGCAGCGATCTCGACATCGGAGGACAGCGGCGGCATCAAGCTCTACAACGCCTGCATGAAGTCCCCGCTCTTCGCCGATCCGTCGAAAGTGCGCCTGCATCTGATCGGCCATTCGGCGGG
>Ga0210129_1000386_pt1 | contig 10825 bp, 10 predicted proteins | sample WestPond_Cattail_2_FD_185582 | JGI IMG/M metagenome (GOLD analysis project Ga0210129, IMG submission 185582) | Wetland microbial communities from the San Francisco Bay, California, USA, that impact long-term carbon sequestration -... | ecosystem: Environmental > Aquatic > Marine > Wetlands ... | reverse complement strand
AGCATTAAGAGGACAATCGTGATAAGTGCGATTGCCGTAATCCTCATCTGTTTCATACGGGAACGTTGTTCTGGCAATACATAAATTGCACGATATGGACATTTTTTCTCTCGTTTTGTGATAATTATTCAGTTAAAATTTTACTTTAAGGTCAATTATTTGTCTTAATCGTCCACAAAGAGATTTCATAGCAGAAAAATCAGGGACAATACGAAAAAATTTTTCTTGAATTAGCCTTATTGTACCTATTATATGATACAAGTGGACCCAATCGACCGGCTCACGCGTGCAGCACTTGCTTCAGATGAGGAATTTGTTGGAGCACTGAACGATCTCCTCCATCATGACCTCCGTATAAGTGTCAGGGAGTTGTCGGAAAAAAGCGGAATTGCCCAGAGCTCCTTATATAAGATCATGCATGGGAAACGCTCACCCAACCTTTCCACACTGCGCGCAATAATTCGCACCCTCCGCCAGCTCTACCGTACAACTGAGGGAGAATTTATCGGCCTTATTGTTGCACGGTCTGTCCTTGACACGATCCAGGAACGGACGGCTGAGGTGGATGCACAGCGTGTGAGAGTACGCGAATATCCGGTCCATACAATGGAAGATGCGATTGTGGCCGCTGTACGGGCTGAGCGGGAGGGTGCCGTGGCAATAGTGTGTGCTCCAATCCTCTCAAGTGTGATTGAGCAGCTTGTCCGTATACCTGTCGCGACCATCATACCCCGCGAATCGGTGCAGCGGGCGATTGAACTCGCTGCGAGAAAAGCGTGGATTTAATCACTGTACAATCAATAGGTAAACAATAAAAAGCGGATGGGGAACGGATGCGAACGGATGTTGTAAGGTTGGGGCGCCTTTCCGGCGAGAGGACAGGTGAGATGATGCACTTTCTCTCATCAATGCGTTCAGACCGCTGTATTGCTGACGCAGATATTCTTGTAGATCTTGCTCATGTGCTGATGCTGGAAAAACAGAAGATCATCGACCGTGATATTGCCCGGCAGATCCTTTCAGCGCTGCTCGAGCTCTTTGATGAGGGGATTCCCGAAGAGGTGTTTGACGAGCGATTTGAAGACGTCCATGCGGGAATAGAATCATTCCTCATCGAATCTGTCGGGCCGGAGATCGGCGGGCGGATGCATATGGGACGATCACGCAACGATGAAGTCGCAACATGCATCCGGATCAAACTGCGGGAAGACCTGCTCAAACAAATGTCGGCACTTATCAAAGTGCGTGAGGTTCTTGTTGCCCTCGCTGACCTTCATGTTGAGACCGTGATGCCGGGATTTACCCACCTGCAGCACGCCCAGCCTACGACACTTGCGCACCATCTTCTTGCGTATGAACAGGCGTTTTCGCGTGATTTCGACCGGCTTAAGGACAGCTATGTGCGGGTGAACCAGTCCCCGCTTGGTGCAGCAGCCTTCGCTTCGACCGGTTACCCGATTGATCGTGAATATACTGCCAGCCTGCTGGGATTTGAAGGGCTGGTAACAAACACCATGGATGCAGTAGCTGCCCGGGATTTTGCACTGGAGACGCTTGCTGACCTTACCATCCTGATGGTTACTACGAGCCGGCTCTGCGAGGATCTGATTATCTGGAGCACGTCGTTTGTAAAGTTTGTTACGCTTGATGACGCATTCTGTTCAACATCATCGATAATGCCGCAGAAGAAGAACCCGGACACCGCAGAGATCATGCGGGCTAAGTCAGGATCCGTCTTTGGTGCATTGAGCGGAGCGATCCTCACGTTGAAAGGACTCCCTATGAGTTACAACCGTGACCTCCAGGAGCTCACCCCTAATATATGGCGGGGGATGCGGGATGCAAAAGAGAGCCTCCGCCTTCTTATCGATATGCTCTCAAGTGCAACATTCGATACTGAGCGGATGAAAGTAGAAGCAGGCAAAGGGTTTTCAACTGCGACCGAACTTGCTGATACTCTGGTCAGATCATACGGCCTTCCCTTCCGCACTGCACACAACATTGTCGCAAGAGCAGTGCAGAAAGGAAACCTTTCTCTTTCCACCCTTGAAGAGGCAGCTCAGGAGGTAGGGGAGGAATATCCCTTATGGCTCAAGGACTTACCCAGGAGACCATCGATGAAGTGCTGGATGTACCCCATTCCATCGCTCACCGCAAAGCTCCCGGAGGACCCGCACCCTTTGCAATGAGGATCGCTCTAAATGAACGTAAAAAGCAGCTCGACGCGGATTCTTCCTATATCGATCAAAGGCTCGGAAAGCTTTCGAAGGCAAAAGAGGCCATGATCGCAAAAGCCCGGAGGCTGGTACCATAGACCCGCATTTCACTTCAGGTGACCTGGTTGTATGCACCTATGGAGGTTCCACCAGGAAAGGGATTTTCATCACCGAACGCGACGGGATGGCAGTAGTGAAACTGGATTCCGGCTACAATATTGGCGTGAATCCGGATTCCTGCACATTTTTCGGATATCCGGCAGAATCAACGGTAAAGAAAACTAGAGTCCCGCAAAAAAAGGATCTCCCTGTCCTTTCTATCGTATCAACCGGCGGCACGATTGCAAGCAGGATCGATTACCGGACCGGGTCGGTCACCAGCCAGTTCGATGCAGATGATATTCTTGTGGCAATCCCTGAACTGGCAAAGGTCGCACAATACCGGACAATTCCACTTGCTACCATACTCTCTGAGAATATGACACCGTCGATATGGCAGGAACTTGCCCGCGCTGTTTATAAAGAGATCCAAAGCGGGGTTACCGGCATTATCATCACCCACGGTACCGACACGATGGCATATAGTGCAGCAGCACTCAGTTTCATGATCGACACTCCGGTGCCGGTTGTTTTTGTTGGATCACAGAGGTCAGCTGATCGGCCATCGAGTGATAATGCGATGAATGCAGTATGCGCCGCCAGCGCAGCAACCAGCGATCTTGGGGAAGTTGCGGTCGTGATGCACGCCACGACAAATGATGACACCTGCGCAATTCACCGGGGAACGCGTGTCCGCAAGATGCACTCTTCACGTCGTGATGCATTCCGGAGTATGGGGATTGACCCCCTCGGCTTTGTTGCCTATCCATCCCGCGAAGTTACCCTCAAAAGTCATACAGTGCGCCGGGGGAGCCGGAAGCTTGCCCTTCACGACAAACTGGAAAAACATTGTGGGCTTGTCCAGTTCTACCCGGGGATGTCTCCTGAACTGCTCAAAGCGTACGAAGGCTACAAAGGTCTTGTCCTCGCAGGTACAGGACTCGGGCATGTTAGTACCGCACTTATTCCCACCCTGAAAAAACTCATTCAAGGCGGTACTCTCGTGGTGATGACCACTCAGTGTATGCAGGGCAGGGTTTGCGACCGCGTCTATGATACCGGGCGGGACCTTCTGTCGGCTGGCGTGATTGAAGGTGGCGATATGCTTCCCGAAGCAGCACTCGTGAAAATGATGTGGGTCCTGGGTAACGAGCGGGATCCGGAAAAAGCCGCTGAACGTATGCAGGAAGATCTTAAAGGTGAATACAACCGGAGAAGCACTCATGGATTATAAAGAGGCAGGACTGACAGCCGGGATTGAAATCCACCAGCAGCTGAATACAAAGGAAAAACTATTCTGCCACTGCCCGGCGCTCCTCCGCAACAGTAGTGAACATTCGGGTGAATTCTTCCGCTACCTCAGAGTCACTGAGAGTGAGATGGGAGAGATCGATCGGGCCGCCCAGGAAGAGTTGAAGCGTGACCGGAAATTCCACTATTTCACGTACGATACTACCTGCCTTGTTGAAAACGATGAGGAACCACCGGCACCGCTGAACGATGAGGCACTTTCCGTCTGCCTTACCATTGCAAAGATGTTTGGCATGACACCAGTCCGGCAAGTGCATACAATGCGCAAGCTCGTTATTGACGGATCGAACACCAGCGGGTTCCAGCGCACTGCGCTGGTCGCACTCAACGGTGTCCTCCCGACAGGAGGCGAGATCGAGACGATTTGTCTTGAAGAGGAAGCAGCCCAACGGGTCAAAGATGATATTTTTTCTCTTGATCGCCTGGGCATCCCCCTTATTGAGATCACCACCTCTCCCTGCATGCACTCCCCCGAAGAGGTACAGGAGGTAGCTGAGTACATTGGTATGGTCCTCCGTTCAACCGGCAGGGTAAAACGGGGTATCGGTACGATCCGTCAGGATGTGAATATTTCAATTCGTGGCGGTGCCCGCGTCGAGATCAAAGGGGTCCAGGAACTCGACCTGATCGCTGAGGTAGTCAGGCGCGAAGTGCAGCGGCAGCAAAATCTCCTTGCAATCAGCAACGAACTCACGAAGAAAAAATCATCTGTCAATGATACTGCAAAGAATGTAACCGAACTCTTCAAAGAAACCAAATCCACTGTCCTGAAAAAGGCAAAACGCGTCTATGCCATAAGGCTTGAAGGTTTTGCCGGCCTGGTAGGTCGCGAGATTCAACCGGACCGTCGTCTCGGCAGCGAAATGTCTGACTATGCAAAAAAATGCGGGGTCGGGGGGATTTTTCACACCGATGAACTTCCGGCGTATGGGATCACTGCAGAAGAGGTCGCCCGGTTACGGGCATATATCAATGCGGATAGCCGGGACTGTGTGGTGATTGTTGCAGCAGTGAATGATACCCAGGCAGCCTGTGCGGTGAACCAGGTCATTATCCGTGCACAGGTGGCACTTTCGGACAAGCCGGTTCCGGAAGAGACACGAAAAATGCTCGAAACCGGCAGCTCTGCCTACATGCGGCCGCTCCCTGGCGCAGCGCGGATGTACCCCGAGACCGATGTGCTGCCGGTGATCGTGGATGATGATCGCCTGAATACGATTACAATTCCCGAGCTGCTGACAGTAAAAGCAGAACGGTACGCACAAGAGTATGCAATCGACCTGAATTATGCAACACGGCTGGTTTTATCAGAAAAACTGCCCCTGTTCGAACGTGCTGTGGCAGAGGGGATAAAACCCAAACTTGCCGTATTCACGATCCTTTCGACATGTACGGAACTCCGGCGGGAGGGTGTCGAAGTAGGGAAGATATCCGATGAAGATTATCTCGCAACCTGGCATGCCGTCGATACCGGCAGGGCGGCTAAAGAAGCTATACCTGATCTCTTCAGAGGACTTGCATCGGGAGATACATTGGATGAGGTTCTCCAGAAGCTTGCTCCAGCCGTCTCCAGGCAGGATCTCGAATCAATTATACACACTATCATTACAGACCGTTCAGATTTTGTACTCCAGAAAGGACAAGCCGCGCTTGGTCCGCTTATGGGTGTGGTAATGAGTGAAGTAAGAGGGTCCGTTGACGGAAAAGTGGTAAGCGAAATCCTCAAAAAGGAAATTTCTGCAGTACTGGCAGCAAAAAAACCGTAAATTTTTTCCTGGATCCGCATCCCATGAAAACCAGGCGCGAACATTTAAGAGTGGGGCAGCAGAATTAGATAAGGAGTTTAAGTATGGGTAAAACAGGCACAACCATCTGGGCACAGGTAAAAGGCGTGAAGGGACAGATTCGCCTTGTTCCAAAAAGTGAAGGCGATCTCAAAACACCGGGCCCGAACCAGCGATTCAAAGCCGGTGTGAACATGAAAAAAGTTAACGCCATGGATGAAGCCGCACAAGGACGGGGCGGGGCACGCGGAGGCAAGCGCGGGGGAAGACGCGGGGGCGACCGTTCCGGTGGATCCGGTTTAAACGAGTCAACGGCCAGTCCGCTCATCCGCAGACGCATGCGCAGGGCAAAGGTGTCTGCACTGGGTGCGAAGGCAAAGGCCACCCGATAATCTTTGAAACCGGGTTACATCGTATTCTGAAATACAATGGGGGTCAACCCAACCCCGCTGATTTTTTATCATATTTTGAAGTGGTAGGGGGGATTCCTGCTCCCAATACTAATTATCTTTTATTGGCAACATCTATGGTTAGTATGGATCTTGGAACCGCAGTAAAGAGTTATCAGTTCGGAGAACGGGCGAAATCTGAACTAATCATAACCTCCCAGTTATGCCTTGCATTAACCGGGTTTGCTGACAATGAGCGTGCCGGAGGGCGACGAATGCTTCTCATGCTGATGGAATCCGTGAGAAGTGAACTCCAGTTTGCTGCCCACAGTACCGGACAGTCAGAATTCAAAAAGGCGATCGACTCCCTCAATGTTGCGATCTCCCTCATAGAAAGTAATCAGCCCGAACAGGCATCTGAAAAGATCGCCAGTGCGATCAGCGCATCCACAACCCCGGCGCAGGAAGCATGGCAGGTACTTGAAAAACATGGAATCCTCTGATTTTCTGGATTTTCTCAACAGCCGCTCCTCGGTACGCAGCTACGAAAGTGACCCTCTCACAGAAGAGGAGATTAAGTACATCCTCACGTGTGCAAGTACCGCACCGAGCGCAGGTAACCTCGAATCATGGGATGTGATTGTTATTACCGATGAAGAAGGTAAGACTGCACTCGCCCAGGCAGCTTTTGATCAGAAACATGTAGAACAGGCGGGTGCAATCTTTGCGGTATGTGCAAACTATGTCCGCTCAATGTCCCGCTATGGGGAGCGTGGGATCCTGTATGGACTGGAAGACGCGACAATTGCCTGCACCTACATGATGCTTGCTGCCCATGCAAAGAAACTGCATTCCTGCTGGACAGGATCTTTTGATGATGAGGAAGTACGCGAAATACTTGACCTTCCACAGCATATCCGACCCATCGCACTTCTTGCGGTGGGGAGAGGGCACCCCCCGGCCGTGCTCACCGGGCGGATGGATACCGGAGGGCACGTGCACCGGGACATATGGTAAAGGAGAGAAAAGATGCCTGATTATGTAGTAACACTGGAATCAGCGTGGATCCTGCGCGACGTCAAATCGCTCGACGATGCGATTGGAATTGCAATCAGTGAAGCAGGAAAGCGGCTCAACCCGGCGGCAAAATACGTGGAAGTCGAAGCGGGTTTTCTCACCTGCCCGTACTGTGAGGAGACGCTTTCAAGCGCGATTGTCGTTGCTGACACCGCCCTTGTCGGGCTCGTCCTTGAGATGAAAGTCTTCCGCGCTGAATCACCGGAACATGCGGAGCGCATTGCAAAATCAGTGGTCGGAAAGGCACTGAGGGATGTGCCGCTGAAATTACTGGAAGTGCAGGCACTATGATCTCTGTCGTCGGGCACACTGCTGTCGACAACATTTCCCGGGTACCTCATCTCCCGGCGAAGAATTGCTCAACACACATCTCTGACCGGCAGATCTATTTTGGCGGTGGAGCGGCAAACATCGCAGCAGGGATTGCCACATTAGGTGAACAGGTCACCCTCATCTCCTGTATCGGCAGTGATTTCCCTGGCAGCGGGTATGACCTCTGGATGAACAAAATCGGGATCCATCAGCAGTTCTTTGTTGTTCCTGAGGCACATACACCGACTGCGTTCATGTTCACCGATGATAGCGGGGACCAGATGACTTTTTTTGAATGGGGCGCATCGAAAGCATTCGCCCATGCAGAAGCTCCTTCTCTTCCGTTTGTTCACATGGCGACTGCAGATCCGGAATTCAATTGCCGGGTTGCCGAAAGAAGCGAGTTTACCTCATTTGATCCCGGGCAGGATGTCTTCTGGTATACCAGAGAACAGCTGGGAACAATCCTTGCCAACACAGACATTCTTTTTGCCAACCAGCATGAGATCCGGCAGATGTGTACAACATTGGGTGTAACGAAAGATTCGATCATCAGGCAGGTCGAAACTGCGATAGTTACGATGAGTGGTGACGGGAGCACACTTTATTCAAACGGTACCGAGCACTTTATCCCGGTTGTTCCCGTTACCCTGGCCGATCCTACCGGTGCGGGGGATTCATATCGCGCCGGATTCCTTTCTGCGTATGTAAAGGGATATCCGCCACTGTCATGTTGCAAGGTCGGTACAGTAACGGCTTCGTTTGTCGTGGAACATGTCGGTTGCCAGACCCATCTGCCGGACTGGAACGCTATGAAAATGAGGTATGAGAAAAACTTCGGAACACTCGAATCACCGGTTTTCCGGAATGGCTGATCATGAGCTGGGCAGCACTCACTTCGGGGGGAAAGGACTCAATCCTCTCGATCCAGAAAGCAATTGATACGGGAAAGGAGGTGGAATTTATGGTCACCGTTCATCCAAAAAACCGGGACTCGTATATGTTCCACTCCGCAAACCTCAATGCAGTAGCTGCCATTGCAAAGGTTGCCGGTATGAAGTACAGGGAGATATCTACTTACGGACGCAAGGAAGAGGAGCTTGCCGATCTTGAAGCGGGACTGGCCGGACTTGAGGTAGAAGGCTTGATTGCAGGAGCAGTTGCATCAGTGTACCAGGCAGAGCGGGTGAAGGCAATCACCGACCGACTCGGGATATCACTCTTTACACCGCTCTGGCATATGGATACAGAAATGCTTCTCAGGGAAGTAGCCCGACGGATGGATGCGATCATCATAGTCACTGCTGCGGATGGGCTGGATGAACGTTTTCTGGGCGCACATTTCAATGATGAGCTTATCGACAGACTAAAACATGTCGCTGCTACCCACCACATCAACCTTGCCGGGGAAGGAGGGGAATACGAGACACTTACCCTCAACGCACCGTTTTACTCCCGTCCTATCACCTACTCCAGCAGCGAAATCCAGTCGTTTCCTGACCGCCATGAGATAGTTCTCGGGGGTTTTACCTGATGGACCAGGGCAGTGATGTCAAATTCATGCAGATCTCACGGTTTATTTTCACTGCCCCCTCATGGAAACGTTCACTTTTTCTTATCATTATCCTTGGTCTTCTTATCGATGGGGCGGGAGTCCGGGCATGGGGGATTCTGCCATTTTCCACCCTTCCATTCTCGGGAACCCTTGCTTTTACTATCCCGGCCATTGTTGCACTTGTCCTGACAAAACCAATCATCGAATATAACGGCAAAACGATGACCTGGAACCGGTCAGCACTTCTCGCACTCGCCTGTACGGTTTTTGCTGTTATCATCACGTTTATTCCTCTCCTGGTATCGGTCAATTTCATCCCGCTGTTCTACGCGATTTCACTGGGTTTTATCTTCGGCCTCCGCCTGCTCGTGCTCGTGGCGATTGCCGATTACCGGATTCCCCGTATGCTCATCCCGGCATTCACCCAGAGTGGTGTTGGAATACTTGCCGGTATACTCCTTTTTCCGCCAACATTCGGTATCTATGCGCTGGTATTCCATGTTGTCTTTGGTCTTGGATTTGTAATTCTCATCTGGATGCTTGAACGTCCGCTCGATCGTGCATTTAAAATCCGCGGGCTTGCATTACTCAATGCATTTATCGCTCATATGACCGATGGTTCCAAACGAATGGAGGATTTCTTCCGGGAAATCGGGGAAGAGATATTTGTTCCTCAGGTGAGCTTTTTTTTCCGCAGGGGGAGTAATAAGCCGATAATTTTCACAGTCCCCAACCTGCACCCCGGTCCTTTGGGTGAGATCGGCGGGGGTAATCTTCCCAAAGTACTGCACGATAATTTTGACGATGAAACCCTTGTCGTGCATGGTTGTGCCACGCATGATTTCAATCTTGTATCAGAATCAGAAATCAACAAAGTCCTCATGGCACTGCAAAAATCGAGGAATGGCATTACCTATTCCGGTGTGGCGGGTAAGTCAGGGCGCCTCACCCGGGGTTCCGTACAGGTTCTCTACCAGCGGCTTGGCGACTCGGTTCTACTTGTCACCAGCCGTTCCCCGCAACGAACAGAAGATGTTGATTTTTCAATCGGCATGACTATCATGGCAGAGGGGCACCGCTGGTTCCCCCATGTTGCCGTTGTAGATGCGCATAACTGCATGACAGATCTTTCTTCACCTGTGCTCCTTGCCACACTGACAGCAACCGAGTACCAGCATGTTTCGCTGGATGCGATGGAAAAATGCCGTACTGCATCGTTGTATCCATTCAGGACAGGAGTTGCTCATCTCTTATTACCGTTCAGCAGAAAGCAGGGATTTGGGGATCTGGGGGTGCAGGTGCTGGTTACCGAGGTTGACGGGCAGCGCACTGCCTACGTTCTCATCGATGGCAACAATATGGCTCAGGGAGTCCGCGAAGTGCTGCTTGAACAAGTCCTGAAAGTCGTTGATAATGCTGAAGTGATGACAACCGACTCTCATGTCGTGAACACCATCACCGGTAAAAACCCGGTGGGCATGCATGTTCCGGCCTCAGAGTTCCTGCCATTTGTGATGCAGGCATTACAAACAGCAATCGACAATCTTGAGCCATCAGAAGTTGCAGGGAGCACTGCACACTGCGAACATATCGTTGTTTTCGGCTCCAACCGGATCTCCGAGCTTGCCAGTACGGTAAATGCAGTGCTCGTATTCGTTGCACCGCTTTCCCTTGCAATGCTGCTCCTGGCATTCCTGCTGTCATTGATTGCCTATATTGTTATCGTCTAGGAAATCGCGGTCCGGGACCGGGAACTATCCCGGTCTCTGATTTTATCATCCAGAGGGTATTGACCAAAAAATATATTCCCTATACCTGAAGTAATATTCAATAAATACAGGAGGATTTGTAAAAAAAGAGATTTTTTAAGGAACAATCCATGATTCAAAAATGCTCTTACCGATCCATCTCGTTGTTTTCGATCTTTGGTTTCTGCCTTTGCATTATTCTCCCTTCGGCGTTTGCCGACGAGGCTTGCGCGCCGATGACTTTGGACCTGCTTCCGCTACTGCCCCGCAACGTGAGCGTCCACGAGTTCTCTTCGCACGACAAAAAGGGTATCAATGGCGACTCGGATTGGTT
>Ga0210129_1000385_pt1 | contig 10840 bp, 8 predicted proteins | sample WestPond_Cattail_2_FD_185582 | JGI IMG/M metagenome (GOLD analysis project Ga0210129, IMG submission 185582) | Wetland microbial communities from the San Francisco Bay, California, USA, that impact long-term carbon sequestration -... | ecosystem: Environmental > Aquatic > Marine > Wetlands ... | reverse complement strand
CCTGGGTCTGTTTGATCCGTTCCTGGTAGCCGTTGTATTGCGGAATCGCAATCCCCACCAGCACGCCGATGATCGCCACCACGAGCATGAGCTCGACGAGAGTCAGTCCTGACTCTCGAGCGCGCATCGGAAAAATGCTGTTTGAACGCAAGATCCTCGTCTCCTCGAGGGCACCTTTGATCATTTCCGCCGGGCAAAAGTGCTCAGCGGAAATACGCGGCGACAGTCGGCTCGCGCAATGCCTTTGTTGTTCTTTCGCGGTTCATTGTACCGGCCGCAACCGGTGCGCTACGACCAGCGCGGAATGGCCTCGTCCTTGAGCTGGCCGCGCAGCGTGGCGTAGTCGGGCACGACCGTGCGCACCGTGTCCCAGAAGCGCGGGCTGTGGTCCATCACGCGCAGGTGGCTGAGTTCATGCGCCACCACATAGTCGATCACGCTCTGGTTGAAGTGGATCAGGCGCCAGTTCAGCCGGATCGAGCCATCCGCGCAGGCACTGCCCCAGCGCGTGCCCGCGTTGCTGAGCGACAGCTTGCGCCACTGCACCTGCAGCTGCGCGGCGAAGTGATCGAGCCGTTCGGTGAAGATGCGCTTGGCCTGGCGCATCAGCCAGGCCTGCACGGCGTCGCGGATCTGTTCCGGCGTGGCGTTTTGCGACAGGCCGATGTGCAGGGTCAGGCGCGGCATGCCGGCCAGCGTGAGGTTGGGCGCCGCTTCATCGGTGTGCAGCACCGCCGAGCCCTTGAGTTCGCCCCCCACGGCCGAGAACGCATGGCGCGGGTCGAGCACCACGATGATCTGCTCCCCCAGAAACGGCAGGGTGGTGCCGTCGCGCCATTCGATGCGCGCCGACTCCAGCCGCTCGTGGCGCTCCCGCGTTTCACCCAGCTTGCGGATGATCCAGTCGGCCTTCTCGCGCAGGGCGGCTTCCACCTCGTACAGCGGCACCCATTTGGGCGCGCGCACCACCAGGCCGTCCGCACCCACTACGAAACCGATGGTGCGCCGCTTGGCGCGCTTGAATTCATAGGCCACCACGGCATTGCACAGCAAGGCTTCGCGGTTGGCCCGCGGGTGGCGAAAGCGCGCCGGGTCGATCATTTCGCTCAGCGGGCGGGCGGGCGGCGCATCCTCGGTCCTTATCCGTTCAGGCGCAGCGGCAGGCGTCTTGGGCGGTTCGGGATCGAACAGGTCGAGGGTGAACTGCAACAGGCTGCGCATGACAATTTAATGATACGCCTCGGGATCGAGCCGGCGCATCTCGGCCTCGATCCAGGCTTCCACTTCGCGCATGAGCTCGGCCGGCTCGCGGCCGGCGCTGGGGATGGGCTTGCCGATGGACACGTCCACCACGCCCGGGCGCTTGATGAAGGCCTTGCGCGGCCAGCACTTGGCAGAAGTCACGGCAATCGGGATCACCGGCGCGCCGGTTTCCACCGCCAGGCGCGTGCCGCCGGTCTTGTAGTTGCCCTTGTGGCCGCGCGGGATGCGCGTGCCTTCGGGGAACATGATGATCCAGATGCCACGCGCCAGCAGCTTCTTGCCCTGCGCCACCACCTTGGCAAATGCCCGGGTACTCTGGGAGCGGTCGATGTGGATCATGTCCATACGGGCCATGGACCAGCCGAAGAAGGGAATGTAGAGCAGCTCTTTTTTGAACACGTAGGCCAGCGGATGCGGCATCAGCGCGGGCATCAGCAGGGTTTCGAAGGTGGACTGGTGCTTGACCAGCAGAATCGCCGGGCTCTTCTCGCCCAGGGGCAGGTTCTCCATGCCGGTGACGCGTGTGCGGATGCCCAGAATGTAGCGGGCACCCAGCACGGAGGCCCGCAGCCAGCCGGCGGCGATCCAGTACACCGGATTGCCACGCACGAAGAGGGAGACCAGCAGCAGAAAGAGCGCCCACGGTATCACGCTCACGCACATCCACAGCATGTGCAACAGGGATCGGATAAAGGCCATGCTTCTTACCTCTCGGCGATGGCTATTGCGTCGCGTGCCACCAAGTAGTCGGCGAATGCCGCCAGATTGTCATGCACTTTTGTGCCCGCTGGAAACGAGTCCGGCAGGGGTTTTCCACGGTAGGCCTCGCCCTTGCCGGTGAGCACCAGATGCGGCTCGCAGCCCACCGTGGCACCCGCCACCAGGTCGCGCGCCGTATCGCCGACCGAGGGCACGCCCTTGAGGTCGATGCCGTAGCGTTCGCCGATCTGCTCGAACAGCCCCGGCAGCGGCTTGCGGCAGCGGCAGGCCTGGTCCGGTGCGTGCGGGCAATAGAAGATGGCGTCGACCCGACCGCCGGCGGTGGCCAGCAGCTTGTGCAGCTTGGCGTGCATGGCGTTGAGGGCCACCACATCGAACAGGCCGCGCCCCAGCCCCGACTGGTTGGAGGCCACCACCACATGCCAGCCCGCATGGTTGAGGCGGGCAATCGCCTCCAGTGCGCCGGGCAGCGGCTTCCATTCGGCTTCGGACTTGATGTATTCGAGACTGTCCTCGTTGATGGTGCCGTCGCGGTCGAGGATGACCAGTTTCATGGTGTGCACTTCAGGCCACCAGACGCGAGAGATCGGCCACGCGGTTCATCGCGTCGTGCAAGGTTTTCAGCAGGCCCTGGCGGTTCAGGCGCAGGTCCGGTTCTTCGGCGTTGACCATGACGTCGTCGAAGAAGGCATCGACCGGCGCGCGCAGCGCGGCCAGGGTCTTGAGCGAGGCGGTGTAGTCGCCGGCTTCGAACTGGGCGTTGGCTTTCGGTGCCACCTCCTTCATGGCGGCAAACAGGGCTTTTTCGGCCGGCTCCTTGAGCAGCACTTCGCTGACATGGGCGTCCACGGCGTCGGCTTTCTTGAGGATGTTGCTGATGCGCTTGTTGGCAGAAGCCAGGGCCGGCGCTTCGGGCAAGGCTGCAAAGGCGCGCACAGCGGCCAGGCGCTTGGCCACATCGCCCAGGCGCTGCGGACGCAGCGCGAGCACGGCTTCGACTTCCTGCGCGCTGTAGCCCTGCTCGCGCAGGCTGCCGGCGAGGCGGTCGTAAATGAATTCGGTCAGCGCAGGCGTAGCGTCGCTGATCTTGTCGCCGAAAAACCGTGCCGTACGTTCGAGCAACGTCCCGATCTCCAGCGCCAGATCCTTCTCGCTCAGTATGCGAATCACACCCAGCGCATGGCGGCGCAGCGCAAACGGGTCTTTGTCGCCGGTCGGCAGGTTGCCGATGCCGAACATGCCCACCAGTGTCTCCAGCTTGTCGGCCAGCGCCACCACGATGCCCACCTCATTGCGCGGCAACTCGTCGCCGGCAAAACGCGGCTTGTAATGGTCTTCGATGGCGAAGGCAATCTCGTCGCCCAGGCCGTCATGGCGCGCGTAGTAGCCGCCCATGATGCCCTGCAGCTCGGGGAACTCGCCCACCATATCGGTCAGCAAGTCGGTCTTGGCCAGTTGTGCGGCTTTGTCAACCGAGGCCATCAATGCCAAGTCTCTCAACTGATGTGCGATTTCCCTTGCAATGACGCGCACGCGCTCGACGCGCTCGCCCTGCGTGCCGAGCTTGTTGTGATAGACCACCTTGTCCAGCCCCGCGACGCGGGATTCGAGCGTCTTCTTGCGGTCCTGGTCGAAGAAGAACTTGGCGTCGGCCAGGCGCGGGCGCACCACGCGCTCGTTGCCGCCGGTCACGGCGCTGGCATCGGCCGGACTGATGTTGCTGACCACGAGGAATTTGTTGGTGAGCTTGCCCTTGGGGTCGAGCAGCGGGAAGTATTTCTGGTTGGCCTTCATCGTGAGGATCAGGCACTCCTGCGGCACTTCCAGGAACTGCTCCTCGAAGCTGCAGGTCAGCACGTTGGGCCGTTCGACCAGGGCCGTCACTTCGTCGAGCAGGGCCTCGTCCATCAGCACCTCGTAGCCCGGGCCCAGGCGCTCGGCGGCCTGCGCGAGCTGCTGCACGATGGCAAAACGCCGGTCATTGAAACTGGCGATCACCGCGCCGTCGTTCAGCAGGGTCTGGGCGTAGCTGTCGGCATTCGCAATCACCACCGGCGATTTCGCCGCTTCGAAGCGGTGGCCCTGCGTGCTGTTGCCCGCGGTCAGCCCCAGCACCTTGACCGGCACCACCGTGCTGCCGTGCAACGCCACCAGCCCATGCGCCGGGCGCACGAAGTTGACGCTGCTCCAGCCCGGCAGTTCGCAGTCGGTCTCCAGCTGATAACTCATGACCTTCGGAATCGGCAATTTCGCAATGGACTCTTCCAGCGCCTTTTGCAGGCCGGTGTCGAGCGTGGCGCCTGTGACCAGGCTGTCGTAGAAGAGGGCTTCGGCCTTGCCGTCGGGGGCGCGCTTGAGCGCGGCCACCGCCTTGATCGGATCGGACACGTCGGCACCGAGGGCCTGCAGCTTTTTCAGCAGCGCGGGCGTGGCCTTGCCGGCGGCGTCGAGCCCCACGCTGACGGGCATGAGCTTTTGCTGCACCGCCTTGTCTTCGGCCTTGAGCCAGACATGGCTGACGTGCGCAGCCAGGCGGCGCGGCGAAGCGTAGGCGGTGACGACGGAGTCGGTGCCCGCCAAGCCCTGCGCCTTGAGTTGATCGAGCAAGGTGCCGGCGAAGGAATCACCCAGTTTCCTGAGCGCCTTCGGCGGCAGCTCTTCCACAAACAATTCAACAAGAAGGTTTTTGGTAGTCATTGTTGTTCTCTCGTCGCGCGCTCAGGCGGCCTTCTTCGTCAGCGCTGTCATCTGTTCCACCCACTCGCGCGGCGCCATGGGGAAGCCCAGGCGCTCGCGGCTCTCGTAGTAGCTTTGCGCCACGCTGCGGGCCAGGTTGCGGATGCGGCCGATATAGGCGGCGCGCTCGGTGACGGAAATCGCGCCGCGCGCATCGAGCAGGTTGAAGCTGTGCGCGCATTTCAGCACCTGCTCGTAGGCCGGCAGGGCGAGCTGCTGCGCCATCAGGTGCTTGGCCTGTTTCTCGTGCGCGGTGAAGGCGGTGAACAGGAAGTCGGCGTCGCTGTGTTCGAAGTTGTAGGCCGACTGCTCTTTTTCGTTTTGCAAGTAGACGTCGCCATAACTCAGTGTCTCGGTCCACTTGAGGTTGTAGACGTTGTCCACGTTCTGCAGGTACATGGCCAGGCGCTCCAGACCGTAGGTGATCTCGCCAGTGATGGGCCGGCAGTCGATGCCGCCGACCTGCTGGAAGTAGGTGAACTGCGTGACTTCCATGCCGTTGAGCCAGACCTCCCAGCCCAGGCCCCAGGCGCCGAGCGTCGGGTTCTCCCAGTCGTCCTCGACGAAGCGGATGTCGTTTTTCTTCAGGTCGAAACCCAGCGCTTCGAGCGAACCGAGGTACAGCTCGAGGATGTTGCTCGGCGCGGGCTTCAAGACCACCTGGTACTGGTAGTAGTGCTGCAGGCGGTTGGGATTCTCGCCATAGCGGCCGTCCTTCGGGCGGCGGCTGGGCTGCACGTAGGCGGCCTTCCAGGGCTCGGGGCCGATGGCGCGCAAGAACGTCGCGGTGTGCGAGGTGCCGGCACCGACTTCCATGTCGTAGGGCTGCAGCAGTGCGCAGCCCTGGGCATCCCAGTAGGACTGCAGCTTGAGAATGATTTGTTGGAAGGTCAACATGGCAATGAGCTTGGACGTGCGGGTGATCAGGCTTAAGGGCCGGCAGCCTCGCTGCGAACGGTTGGACACAAACGCGACAGATGCGCGTAAACCCTTGATTTTACGGGGCATTCCGTCCGATATGCTCAGCCGCGAGGAGAACCTGAATGTCATTACAACAACTGATCCTGAGCCTGGTGCTGGCGACCATGGTGTTTTCGGTCGCGCTGGAGCTGCGGGTGGAGGATTTCCGGCGTGTCGCCCGCACCCCCCGGGCCGTGCTCTGCGGGCTGATTCCCCAGTTCATCCTGCTGCCGGTCGGCACCTGGCTGGCCACCCTGTTGCTGGACCTGCCGCCCAATATCGAGGCGGCCATGATTCTGGTTGCGGCTTGCCCCGGCGGCAGCCTGAGCAATGTGGTTACTCACATTGGGCGGGGCAACACGGCCTTGTCGGTCAGCGTGTCGGCCGTGGCCAGCGTGATCGCGCTGTTCGCCACGCCCTTCAATTTCAGCTGGATGATCGCCACCAACCCGGCCACGGCGGCCTGGCTGCGTGAACTGGCGATCGACCCGGCAGGCATCTGGCTCAGCCTGCTGCTGCTGCTGGCCATCCCCATGGGTTTGGGCTTGCTGTTTTCCCACCAGTTCCCCAGGCTCACGGCGCGCATCCAAAAACCCCTCGGACATTTCGCGGTGCTCGCCCTGCTGCTGTTCATCGTCGGTGGGCTGATCAAGGAGCGCCAGTTGCTGACCCTGGGCCTGTTGCCGCTGCTGCTGATCGTGGTGCTGCACAACGCCAGCGGCCTGTTCTTCGGCTGGGCCACCAGCGTGGCCATGGGCGTGAGCGAAAAGGACCTGCGCGCGGTGATGATCGAAGGCGGCATGCAGAACTCGGGCCTGGCGCTGGGCATCATCGCGGTACAGTTCAACAGCGACCTGGGCATGGTGAAACTGGCCAGCCTGTGGGGTATCTGGCACATCGTCAGCGGCATGTCGCTGGCTTATCACTGGAGGCGCAAAGATGCTCGATCTCATCATTAAAGGCGGCACCGTCATTGATGGCACCGGCGGCGAGCCGTTCACGGCCGATGTGGGGGTGCGCGACGGACTGATCGTCGAAGTCGGCACCCTCAGCGCAGCCGCCCGCGAAACCGTGGCCGCGGCCGGCCTGTGGGTCACGCCCGGCTTCATCGACATCCACACCCATTACGACGGGCAGGTGACCTGGGACGAAAACTTCACGCCCAGCATCTACCACGGCGTGACCACGCTGATGATGGGCAACTGCGGCGTCGGCTTCGCGCCGGTGCGCCCGGGCCACGAGGACGACCTGGTCAAGCTGATGGAAGGCGTGGAGGACATTCCCGGCGCGGCGTTGCACGAGGGCATCCGCTGGGGCTGGGAGAGCTTTGTGCAGTACATGGACGCCCTGGCCGCCACGCCGCGCAGCCTGGACTACCTGGTGCAGGTGCCGCACGATCCGCTGCGCATGTATGTGATGGGCGAGCGCGCCGTCGCCAAAACCGCTGCCACGGCGCAGGACATCGAAGCCATGCGCGCCCTGTTGCGCGAGGCGCTGCAGGCCGGTGCGGTCGGCTTCAGCACCGGGCGCAGCGACAACCACCGCACCTCGGAAGGCAAGGAGACGCCGGCCTCCGAAGCGGCGGCGGCCGAGCTCACCGGCATTGCCCGGGCCTTTGACGGCCTGCGGCACGGTGTGGTGCAGGTGGTGAGCGACTTCGATCTGCTCAAGGGGCCGCAGCGCTTCGATGCCGAGTTCGACCTGGTGGAGCAACTGGCGCGCGCCGCTGGCCGCCCGCTGTCGATGACCTGGATGCAGCGCGACCCGGGCGGCGAGCAGTACGAGGCGATCCGCACCCGGGTGGAGACGGCGGTGGCCGCCGGCCTGCCGCTGTACCTGCAGACCGCGGCACGCGGCATTGGCGTGATCAACGGGCTGGATGCGAGCTTTCATCCCTTCATGGGTTTCCCCGGCTACAAGGAGGTGGCGCACCTGCCGCTGGCCGAGCGGGCCGCAGCCCTGCGTGAGCCGGCGCGCAAGGCGCGCATCCTGGCCGAAAAGTCAGAGCGGCTGGCCGGCGACGGCACGGCCATTCCGCCGCTGGTGGACATCCTGCTGGCGAAGATCGACCTGATCAGCGGCCGCATGTTCCCGCTGGACGCGCAGCTCAACTACGAGCCCTCGGTGATGCAAAGCTTTCTGGTGCAGGCCAAACAGCGCGGCATCACGCCGCTGGAGGCGCTGTACGACCACCTGGCCGGCGGCGACGGCAGCCACCTGGTCTACTTCCCCATCTTCAACTACAACGCCGGCTCGCTCGATGTGGTGCGCCAGATGCTGGCCCACCCGCGCGCGCTCGCCAGCCTGAGCGATGCCGGGGCGCACGTGGGCACGGTGTGCGACGCCAGCTTCACCACCTTCATGCTGACGCACTGGGTGCGCGACCGCGCACGCGACCAGCTTCCGTTGCCGCTGGCGGTGGAGATGATGACGCGGCGCAATGCCCGCTACCTGGGCCTGGCCGACCGCGGTGTCATCGCGCCGGGCCTGCGCGCCGACCTGAATGTGATCGACCCGCAGCGCCTGAGCGTGGGCACCCCGGCACTGGTGCGCGACCTGCCGGCTGGCGGCAAGCGGTTTCTGCAAAAGGCGCAGGGCTATGTGGGCACCTGGGTGCGCGGCACGGCGGTGCAGCGCGAAGGGCGCATCACGGACGAGCGCCCCGGCCAACTGGTGCGCGCGGGGACTTCCCCCTGAAAGGCGGGCTCCGCCCCCGGGCGCGCAGCGCAGCTTGCTATTTTGTTGCTCGCCATTTGCGCGCGGCCAGCCCCAGCACCAGCAGCCCGCCCAACCACAGCGGCCACAGGCCAAAACGTGACACCCACCAGGCATAGGGGGTGATGCCGTTGCGGCCGTCCACCGTGCCGACCAGCACCCCCTGGGTATGGCGCGGCAGCGATGCCGTGACACGGCCCTGATGGTCGATGATCACGGTCGCCCCGGTGTTGGTGGCGCGGATGAAGGGGCGTTCGAACTCCAGCGCCCGCATGCGCGAGATGTTCAGGTGCTGGTCAATCGCCACGGTATTGCCAAACCAGGCAATGTTGCTGGCATTGACAAACACGGTCGGCGCCCGGGCCGGGTCGGCAAAGCGCACCCCGAGCTCCTCGCCAAACAGGTCTTCATAGCAGATGTTGGGGGCCAGGCGCTGCCCCTGCCACTCGAACGAAGGCTGGCCGACATCGCCCTGGTTGAAGTCGCCCAGCGGAATATTCATCATGTCGGTGAACCATTTGAAGAACGGCGGGATGAACTCCCCGAAAGGCACCAGATGGTGCTTGTCGTAACGCCAGACCGCCGTTTGCCCCGGTTTGAGCCCGACCACCGAATTGGTGTAGCCCGCCTTGAAGCTGCCCAGCGGAAAGCCGATGAGGGCGGCCTGCTCTCCGGTGGAAAAGCGTTTGAGCAGCGCCTCCCAATAGCCCCCGGGCAACTGCTGGGGCAATAATGGAATCGCGGTTTCGGGCGCCACGACCAGGGACGCTTGATTGCGCCCCAGCTCCCCGGCATACCAGCGCAAGGCCATGGGCACGCCCGAGCCGGGCTGGAATTTCTCGTCCTGGGGAATGTTGCCCTGCAGCAGCGCCACCTGCAGTTGTCCTGCCGGGGTAGTGCGGGCCGGTTCAACCATCTGGTACACCGAGGGCCATGCCAGCACCGCCAGCGCCGCCACCCGGTGCCAGGGGCCGCAACGCCACGCCTGCGGGAGGGTCATGCCCAGCCAGGCGGCAAGGGTGCCGAGGCCGTAGACCCCCAGCCAGGGCGCGTAGCCCGCCAGCGGTCCCTCGACATGGGCGTAGCCGATGCCGCCCCAGCCGAAGCCGGTGAACCAGCGCGCCCGCGCGAGTTCGGCCAGCAACCAGAGTGCCGCAAAAAGAACAGCGCGTCCTGCCCGGTGGGTGGGCGCCAGGGCCACGAACAGCCCGCAAGCGGCGGCATAGTACAAGGCCAGTACGGCCGCCAGGGCCAGCACGGCCGGCGCGGCCAGAAGGGCAGGCAGCCCGCCATAGGTATGCATCGCAATGAACAGCCACCAGAACGTGCCCGTCAGCCAGGCGCAGGCGAACCACCACCCTTGCCAGGCGGCACGCCGCCAGTCGGGTGCGCGGTCGATCTGCCAGGCCAGCAGGCCCAGTGCGGCCAGTTGCAGCCACCAGAGAGGCTGGCCATTCCAGGGGGCGGCGATGGAGACAGCCTGCAGGCAGCCGGCCAGCAGGCTCGGCAGAAAAGTCAGCCGTCGTGCCCCAGGCACTTCAGCCTTCAAGGCCGGCCACCTTCGCGGGCGATACCTTGAACCACTTGACGGCACCGCCTTTGGTGTGGAGAACAAAAAAGTCCAGTCCGGCCAGCACGTGCCGCTCGCCCCGTTTGGGGACATGGCCCATTTCGTGGGCGATCAGGCCGCCGATGGTGTCGAAGGCTTCTGCCGTATCGCTGCCGGCGATTTTCACGCCAAAGGCGTCGTTGACACGCTCGATCGAGGTGTGGCCGCTGACCCGGAAAGTGCGGTCGGCCAGGCCGAAGATGTCGCCTTCGTCCTCGGCGATGTCGAATTCGTCCTCGATTTCGCCGACGATCTGCTCCAGCACATCCTCGATGGTGATCAGTCCGGCGACGCGGCCAAACTCGTCGATCACGATGGCCAGATGGTTGCGGTTGCCCCGGAATTCGCGCAGCAGGTCATTGAGGCCCTTGCTCTCGGGCACAAACACCGCGTGGCGCAGCAGGGCGCGGATGTTGAGCTCGGGCGCACGCTGCAGCTTGAGCAGGTCCTTGGCCATCAGGATGCCGATGATGTTCTCGCGCTCGCCCTCATAGACCGGAAAGCGCGAGTGCGCGGTGTCGATCACCAGGTGCAGCAGCTCGTCAAAGGGCGCATCGATATTGACCAGATCCATGCGGGTGGCGGGCACCATCACGTCGCCGGCGCTCATGTCGGCCATGCGCAGCACGCCTTCGAGCATGAAGCGGGACTCGGCGCCGATGATGTTGTTGTCCTCGGCCTCGGCCAGAGTTTCAATCAGTTCAGCCGTGGAGTCCGGTCCGGGATGGATGAACTCGGCCAGCTTCTGCAAAAACGTGCGCTTGTCTTCCTTGTCGGGAAGTCGCGCGGGATGGGGGTCTGACACAGCCAAAAACGCAGGACATGCGGTTGTTGCAA
>Ga0210129_1000383_pt1 | contig 10896 bp, 13 predicted proteins | sample WestPond_Cattail_2_FD_185582 | JGI IMG/M metagenome (GOLD analysis project Ga0210129, IMG submission 185582) | Wetland microbial communities from the San Francisco Bay, California, USA, that impact long-term carbon sequestration -... | ecosystem: Environmental > Aquatic > Marine > Wetlands ... | reverse complement strand
CCAGGCAAGCCGTCCAGGCTTGCCTTGGGTTTTGCGCCTTGTGGCTCATCCCGCAAAAGCCGCGCCGCGCGCGGCGCGAGTTATGCAGAGGGTCCCTAGCCACCCTGCTGCTCGCGGCTTCGCTCGGCGCGCACGCCCAGGCGCCGGACACACCCTCCGCGCCCCCTGTTCCCTCGGCCCTGGATGGCGAGCTTTTTTACCAGTTGCTGCTCGGTGAGATCACGGCCCAGGAGGGCGAACCGGGGACGGGGTTTTCGCTGATCCTGGATGCGGCGCGCAAGACCGGGGACGCCCGGCTGTTCCAGCGCGCCGTGGAGATCGCGCTGCAGGCCCGCTCCGGCGATTCCGCCCTGCAGGCCGCCCGTGCCTGGAAGCAGGCCCAGCCCAATTCGCGCGACGCCAACCGTTATGTGCTGCAGATCCTGATCGGCCTGAACCGCCTGGGCGACACCGTGGAGCCCCTCAAGCGGGAGATCGCGCTGGCCGAGCCCCGGGAACGCGCCTCGGCCATCGCGATGCTGCCGCGCTTTTTTGCCCGCAGCAGCGACAAGAAGCTCGCCACCAGCGTGCTGGAGCAGGCGCTGGCCGACCATCTGGGCAGCCCGGCCACCGGCCCGGCCGCCTGGACCGCCTTGGGACGCATGCACCTGGAAACCGGCGACGCAGCCGCGGCGCTGGACGCCGCACGCCGGGGCCAGGCGCTGGACGCGCGTGCCGATGGTCCGGCCCTTTTGGCGCTGGCCCTGATGGGCCCCGCCCAGCCGCAGGCTGAAGCGCTGGTCCGCAAATACCTGGAAGGCAAGCCCCAGCCCGAAGTGCGCATGGTTTATGCGCGTGCCCTGCTCGACGGACAGCGTTATGCCGAAGCGACCGAACAGATCCGCATCATTACCGCCGAGAAACCCGATTACGAGGAAGCCTGGCTGATCCAGGGCACCCTGGAGTTGCAGGACAACCAGCTGGACGCGGCCGAAAGATCCATCCAACGCTATGTGGAGCTGGCCCATTCGCGCAAGAATGGGCACGCCGGTGATCAGGGCCGGGGACTGGCGCAGGCCTACCTGTCGCTGGCCCAGATTGCCGAGCAGCGCAAGGATTACAACCAGGCCGAGAAATGGCTGGGCAAGATCACCAATGCCGAAGACCTGATCCGCGCCCAGAGCCGGCGCGCCGGCATCCTGGCACGGCAGGGCAAGGTGGAGGAAGCCCGCAAGCTGATCCGCAGCCTGCCCGAACGCTCACCGGCCGATGCCCGCATGAAGCTGGCCGCCGAAGTCCAGCTGCTGCGCGACAACAAGCTCTACCAGCCGGCCTACGAGTTGCTGGCCGAGCACAACCGCCTCAATCCGAAGGACTATGACCTGCTCTATGACCAGGCCACGCTGGCCGAAAAGCTCGGCAACACCAGTGAGATGGAACGCCTGCTGCGCCGGATCATGGCCGACAAGCCCGACTACCACCATGCCTACAACGCCCTGGGCTACTCGTTTGCCGACCGCAATATCCGCCTGAGCGAGGCCCGCCAGCTGATCCTCAAGGCGCTCGAATATGCGCCCGGCGACCCCTTCATCTCCGACAGCCTGGGCTGGGTCGAATTCCGCAGCGGCAACAAGCCCGAGGCCCTGCGCATCCTGCAGGGCGCCTACAAGGCCCGCCCGGACGCCGAGATTGCCGCCCACCTCGGCGAGGTGTTGTGGAGCATGGGCCAGCGCGAGCAGGCCCTGGTCATCTGGCGCGAAGGCACCCAGCTCAACGCCGACAATGAGACCCTGATGGCCACCCTCAAGCGCCTGCGCGTGAAACTGTGAGGCCGCTGCTTCGCGCCGCTGCGAGCGCCTTCTTTGTTGCTCTCTTTTTTATAGCTGGCTGCGCGCAACTGCCCCCGGAAAAAGCCCCTGGCAGCCCGGAAACCGCCGCCTGGCACGGGCGCCTGGCCCTGCGCATCGACAGCCCCGAGCAGCCCTCTTTTTACGCCAGCTTCGAGCTCACCGGCCACGCCCGTGCCGGCGAGCTGCTGCTCTCCAGCCCGCTGGGCAACGTCGTGGCCAGCCTGAGCTGGACCCCGCAGGCCGCTTTCCTGCGCAACAACGGCGAGACCCGGCAGTTCGAATCGCTCGACGCGCTGGCCACCGAGGCCACCGGCACGGCCATCCCGATCGCGGCGCTGTTCGAGTGGCTGGACGGTCGCGATGCCGTGGCTGCGGGCTGGCAAGCCGATCTGTCGCAACTGGCGCAGGGCCGCCTGCTGGCCCGGCGCACGAACCCGGCACCCGCCGCCGAATTGCGGCTGATCCTGGAGCCTTGAGGGCACGGGCGATAATCCCGGCCTGCCCGCACCATCATGAAGTCGCTCTACGACATCCCCGCCCCGGCCAAGCTCAACCTGTTCCTGCACATCACCGGGCGGCGGGCCGACGGCTACCACCTGCTGCAATCGGCCTTCATGCTGATCGACTGGTGCGACACCCTGCATTTCGATCTGCGCCCGGGCGCCGCCATCAGCCGCGAAGACCTGCTCACCCCGCTGCCGGCCGATGACCTGATCGTGCGGGCGGCCCGGGCCTTGCAGGCAGCCGGCGGCACCCCCCTGGGCGTGCACATCGGCGTGGAAAAACGCCTGCCGGCCCAGGCCGGCATGGGCGGCGGCTCGTCGGATGCCGCCTCCACCCTGCTGGCCCTCAACCGCCTGTGGAAGCTCCGGCTCAGCCTGGAACAACTCTCCCGCATCGGCCTGGCACTGGGCGCCGATGTGCCGTTTTTCCTGCAGGGCCGCAATGCCTGGGTGGAAGGCATCGGCGAAAAGATGACCCCCCTGACGCTGCCGCGCAGCCAGGTGCTGGTGGTCAAACCGCAAGCCGGACTGGAAACACGGGCGATTTTTTCCGACCCGGACTTAAAACGGGACAGCATCCCTGCTATAATTTCAGGCTTTGCTGCAGATCCATTCGGCTTTGGCCGGAACGACTTGCAGCCTGTCGCCCAGAAGCTGTGCCCCGGTGTATCGCAAGCCCTAGATTGGCTCGCGTCGCTCGGCCTCAAAGGCAGGATGACAGGCTCTGGAAGTGCGGTTTTTGCATGGGCACCACCTGGGTTCAGTGTTCCGAAGGCGCCGGACGCGCTGGAGGCAAGGTTGTGCTGCAGCCTGGATGTTCATCCCCTGGCGGGATGGGCGCCCAGCGAAAAGTTTTGACGGCCGGTAGCTGTTTCAGCTGCCAGCCTGTGTAGGGGAGTCGCCAAGTTGGTTAAGGCACTGGATTTTGATTCCAGCATGCGAAGGTTCGAATCCTTCCTCCCCTGCCAAATTGATCTGGGTCTTTAATCGCTGGGACGTTCATGCAGGTCGTTCAACCTCCTGATTTCATGGTTTTCACCGGCAATGCCAATCCCGGCCTGGCCGGCGACATTGCACGCCATCTCGGCATTTCGCTCGGAGCCGCCACCGTCGGCCGCTTCTCGGATGGCGAAGTCACGGTCGAGATCAACCAGAACGTGCGCGCCCGCGATGTGTTCGTGGTGCAGTCCACCTGCGCTCCCACCAACGAAAACCTGATGGAGTTGCTCATCATGGTGGACGCGCTCAAGCGCGCATCGGCCGAGCGCATCTATGCGGTGATCCCCTACTTTGGCTACGCCCGCCAGGACCGGCGTCCCCGCTCCACCCGCGTGCCGATCACGGCCAAGGTCGTGGCCAACATGCTGCAGGCCGTGGGCGTGGCCAGCGTGCTGACGATGGACCTGCATGCCGACCAGATCCAGGGTTTCTTCGACATCCCGGTCGACAACATCTATGCCTCGCCGGTGCTGCTGGCCGATCTGCGCCAGAAGAAATACGAAGACCTGATCGTGGTCTCGCCCGACGTGGGCGGCGTGGTGCGCGCCCGCGCGCTGGCCAAGCAGCTCAATTGCGACCTGGCCATCATCGACAAGCGCCGTCCCAAGGCCAACGTGAGCGAAGTCATGCACGTGATCGGCGAGATCGACGGCCGCAACTGCGTGATCATGGACGACATGATCGACACCGCCGGCACCCTGCTCAAGGCCGCCGAGGTGTTGAAAGAACGTGGCGCCAAGAAGGTCTATGCGTATTGCACGCACCCGATCTTCTCCGGCCCCGCCATCGAGCGCATTGCCAAGGGCTCGGCGCTGGATGAAGTGGTGGTGACCAACACCATCCCGCTAAGTCTGGCAGCCAGCACCTGCCCGAAGGTTCGCCAGATGAATGTGGCCCCGCTGATCGCCGAGACGATCCAGCGCATTGCCAAGGGCGAATCCGTCATGAGTTTGTTCTCGGACCAGGAAGACCTTTTCTGATCCAGACAAAAAGCGGGTCACGTCACCTCGGAAGCAGGTGCCGGGCCCTTGTTAAACCGGAGTCACACTGGTCGCGGTGGACTCTTATTGGAGTGAACTATGAAATTCGTCGCTTTTGAGCGCGCCATGCAGGGCACGGGTGCGAGCCGCCGTCTCCGCACCACCGGTCGCACGCCCGGTATCGTCTATGGTGGCACGGGCCAGCCGCTGCTGGTCGAACTCGACCACAATGCACTGTGGCATGCCCTGAAGAAGGAAGCCTTCCACTCGTCCATCCTCGACATGGAAGTGGGCGGCAAGTCCAACAAGGTCCTGCTGCGTGACGTGCAAATGCACCCGTTCCGCCCCCTCGTGCTGCACATCGACTTCCAGCGCGTGGATGCCAGCACCAAGCTGCACATGAAGGTGCCGCTGCACTTCAGCGGTGACGAGAATTCGCCTGCGGTCAAGACCGACGGCTGCATCGCCAACCACGTCGTGACCGAAATCGAGATTGTCTGCCTCCCGGCCGATCTGCCCGAATTCATCGCGGTGGATCTGAGCGGCCTGAAAAAGGGCGCTTCCCTGCACCTGTCCGACGTCAAGCTGCCCAAGGGCGTGACGGTGGTGACCCACGGCAAGAACAACCCGGTTCTGGTGTCCGTGGTCGCTGTTGCCGGCGTGGAAACCGCCGCCGAAGGCGCTCCGGCCGCCGCTGCCGCCGCAGGTGCAGCACCCGCTGCCGCCCCGGCTGCTGGCGGCAAGGCCGCCCCGGCCGCTGCTGGCAAAGCCGCCCCGGCCGCCAAAGCCCCGGCTGCCAAGAAATAAGCCTTCCCGGCTTGCAGTCAACGGCCCACTTCGGTGGGCCGTTCTGTTTTGTGGGCGCCTTGTTCCTATTGCCCGGATAATTTGCAAATGATCAAACTGTTTGTCGGCCTGGGCAATCCCGGCCCGGAATACGAGGACACCCGCCACAACGCCGGTTGCTGGTGGCTGGAGGCCGTGGCGCGCGAGCTCAAGCTCACGCTGGTGATGGACAAGAGCTACCACGGCCTGGTGGCCCGCACCTCGGTCCGGGGCCAGACCGTCTGGCTGCTGGAGCCGCAGACCTTCATGAACCTGTCCGGCAAATCGGTGGCGGCCCTGGCCCGCTTCTTCAAGATCGAGCCGCAGGAAATTCTGGTGGCGCACGACGAACTGGACATCGTGCCCGGCGAGGCCAAGCTCAAGTTCGGCGGCAGCCATGCCGGCCACAACGGCCTGCGCGACATCCATGCCCAACTGGGCACCGACGACTACTGGCGCCTGCGCCTGGGCGTGGGGCATCCGGGCGTCAAGTCCGAGGTGATCAACTGGGTGCTGAAAAAACCGTCGCTGGACCACCGCATTGCGATCGACCAGTGCATTGACCGCTGTCTCAAGGCGCTGCCGCATCTGCTGGCCGGTGAAATGGAGAAGGCCACCCTGCTGATCCACACCAGCAAACCCCCGCGCCCGAAACCGCCCCGACCCGAAGTACCACCCGCCCCAGGAGGAGTTCCATGAACCGCACGACAGCCACAGCTTTTATTTTGATGGCATTCTGCGCTCTGCTGACCAAGGCAGAAGCCCAGAACGCCTACCGATGCGGCAACAGCTACAGCCAGGCCCCCTGCCCGGGCGGCGTGCCGGTCGATGCGGACGACAGCCGCAGCAAGGCACAGAAGGCGCAATCGGACAAGGTGATCAAGCGCGATCTGCGAACGGCTGATTCAATGGAAAAAGCCCGCCTGCAGCAGGAAGAAGCCCAGAAGCGCGCGGCCCAGGTATCGCCGGAAAAGGCCCCCGCCACCGAGCCGACGCCCGGCAAACCAAAGCACCGCACGAAAAAGAAATCGAAAACCCCCGAGTACTTCACCTCCAGAACGTCGGGCGAGAAGAAGAGCAAGAACAGTCATGCGGCCGCCCCAGCCGGTACGACGAGCGGCAACACCAGCACACCGAAGTAATCCGGGCCAGTGCGATCGGCCCGCAGCGCCTACTTGCTAGCGGCAGCGGCCTGCGCCTGCAGGCGCCGGTATTTCTGCCACAGCGTCTCCCGGTCTTCGACGAAAGCCGGATTGACGGGAATGCAGGCCACCGGGCACACCTGCACGCATTGGGGCTCGTCGAAATGCCCCACGCACTCGGTGCATCTGTTCGGGTCGATCTCGTAGATTTCCGCGCCCAGGTAAATGGCCTCGTTCGGGCACTCGGGCTCGCACACATCGCAGTTGATGCACTCGTCGGTGATGATCAGTGCCATGGCAAGCCCGGAGCCGGGAAAGAGGTTGGAAGACGCAGCCGCATGGGCGCCATTATCGGTGTTGCGGCATTTTCCGGCAGCAACCCTGCTGGCGTCATGCCGCTGCGACCGGCGCCAAACCTCAGGCCGGCTGGGGCCGCGAAGCGGCCAGCTTGCTCTGGTCGTAGACCGGCTGCGCCGGCAGGTCGGCCAGGTGCTGGGTGTCGGCCCAGGTGAGGATCTCGATGGCCTCGCCCTGGAGGCGCACCCGGTTCAGCCCCGCATTGGGGATCAGGCTCTGGCGCGGGCCGGACAGCGGCTGCGACAGCGCGGTGCGGTAGATCATGTCCAGCACGCCGCCATGCGTCACCACCACCAGGGTCCGCCCGGCATGCCGTTGCGCCAGCCCGCGCACGGAGGCCATCACCCGCGCATGGAACTGGCGCGTGCTCTCGCCGCCGGAAAAAGCAAAATCCGCCTCGAACTGGATCCACTGCGCCCACTCATGCGGATATTGCGCCTTGATGTCGGCCACGCGCATGCCATCGATCACCCCGAAGCACTGCTCGCGCAGGGCCGCATCCGCCACGGGGACGAGCGGCAGCGCTTGCAGATGGTGCTGGGCCACCGAGCTGGCGGTTTGTTGTGCGCGCGTCAGATCGCTGCTGACCAGCAGGTCCACGGATTCCGCCGCCAGGCGGGCCGCGATCCGGCGCGCCTGCTCATGCCCGATGTCGTTGAGCGGCACATCGATATGCCCCTGAAACCGCAGTTCGCGGTTCCAGTCGGTTTCGCCATGGCGGATGAGGATCAGTTCGGTCATTTCAGCGTCTCGACGCCAGCGCCCTCATCCGGCTTGACGATCATCACCGGCACGCCGGCCGCATGCAGCATTTCATGCGACACCGAGCCCAGCAAGGCGCTGCGCAGGGTGCCCAGGCCACGCGCCCCCATGATCACCAGCTCGCAGTCAAAACGCTCCAGGATGTCGCGCAGGGTATGGGCCGGGTCGCCCTTGGCCACCTCGGACTCGTACGGGATGCCGGCCTGCTTGAGCAGCGCCTCGGCCGGCTGCAGGGCGTGGGCCCCGGCCTCGGCGCTGATGCGGTCGATCACCTCGGCATCGTGCGCCACCACCATCTCGTACAGCGAGGCCGGTTCCTGCACATTGGCCAGTACCGCCTTCACGCGCAGGCCCGTGCGGGCCAGGCGCACCGCAAAGCGCACCGCCTCCAGCGAGATCTCCGAGCCATCCACCGGCAGCAATATCTTCATGGTTTCTTCTCCTCAAGTGCACAACGAAATTCTTCAACCCGGGCCGCGTAGTCGGCGGCGTCCCCATAGTCCAGGAAACGGCCATAGCGCGCGTGCGAGCCCAGCACCTTGTAGGCATGCTTGATCGGGCAGAAGTACTGCTCGGTGCGCGCCACGATTTCAGTGGCATAGGCCAGCAGGCCGGTGGCGTAGGAACAGTACAAACAATGGAATTTCTCGAACAAGTTGAGATAGGCCAGGTGCTGGTGATCAAAGACGATGTAGTCGGCGCGCCGCACCCTGGCCACCCGGTAGATCGGGAAGCAGGTGGCCTGGTAGAAACTCACACACAAATCCAGCAAGAGCATGGGGACGATCATGCTGTAGATGATGGGGCCGGTGATCAGGTTCAGCGGGCGGTTGGTCACCAGCCAGATGAAAAAACCGGTCTTCAGCCGCCGGTGCGCCTGTTGGACCGACTGTTCGAACTCGATCCGCTTGCCCTTGATCCGGAAGGCCACGCGCTGTTCCTGCTCGTGCAGCGTGGTGCGCAACTCATCTTCCAGGGTGGTCATCTGGGCCAGCAGGTCGCGAATACGTTCGTTCATGTCACTCCAATTCCGGCGGCACCAGGCCCGCAGCGCTCAGGGCTTGCCCAGGCCGCGCACTTTGTCTATCAACCGTTTCTCCACCAGCGGATCGACAAACTTGTCCACTTCCCCGCCCAGCGTGGCGATCTCGCGCACAAAGGTGCTGGAGATGAACTGGTACTTGTCGCTGGGCGTCAGGAACACCGTCTCCACATCCGGCATCAGGCTGCGGTTCATGCCGGCGAGCTGGAATTCGTAATCGAAGTCGGTCACGGCGCGCAGGCCGCGGATCATGGCCTTGGCGCCCCGGGCCACCACGAAATCGCGCATCAGCCCGGAAAAGCTCTCGACCGTGACCTTCTGGTAGGGCTTGACGAGTTCGCGCACCATGTCAATGCGCTCATCCAGGGTGAAGAGCGTGTGTTTTTTGTGATGCCCGGCGGCCACGACCACGATGATCTGGTCAAAGAGCTGGGTGGCCCGTCGCACCAGGTCCACATGGCCCAGCGTCATGGGGTCAAAAGTTCCAGGGTAGACGGCAATCACGTTATTCGGCATGGTGGGCTTCTCCTGCAGAGCATTATGCAGCGTCATGGCGGCTTCCAGCGCGCCCGCAAAGCCACGGGTATGGAACTTGCGGGGTCCTGCCGAGCAGATAGACTCGATCCATGACCTGGCACGCATCCCTCCAACTGCAATACACACGCAGCGACCACAAAACCGTGGCCCGTTTCGAGCACGAGGGGCCGCTCAGAATCCTGCAAAGCCTGTACCCGGAAGGCGATGCGGTGTGCCACAACGTGCTGGTGCATCCGCCCGGCGGCCTGGTGGGCGGCGACACGCTCGAGATCCGGGTCCGCGTGCAGGAAAATGCCCACGCCCTCATCACCACGCCGGGCGCCACCCGCTTCTACAAATCGCTGCTGGAGCCTGCGGTACAGACCGTGCACGCCCGGCTGGAAGACGGCGCCCGACTCGAGTGGCTGCCGCTGGAGGCGCTGGCCTACGACCGCTGCCGCGCGGAGAACAAGGCCGTGTTCGAGGTGGCGCCGGGCGCCGAGTTGATGGGCTGGGACATCACCGCGCTGGGACTGCCGGCCGCCAAGCTGCCGTTCGAGCAGGGCAGCTTCCTGCAGCACATCGAAGTCCCCGGCGTCTGGCGCGAGCAGGGCCGCATCGAGGCCAGCGACCTGCGCCTGATGAACGGCCCGCTGGGGCTGGCCGGCCAGCGCTGCATGGCCACGCTGTTTTTCGTCTCGGGGCGGCCGATCGAGCGAACCCGGCGCGAGCGCGCGCTCGATCAGGTGCGCGCCCTGATCGACGCCCATGCGCTGCGCATGAGCGCAGGCGCCACCTCGCCCCATCCGCAGGTGCTGGTGATCCGGGTGCTGGCCCCGCTGGTCGAGCCCGCGCTGGATTTGCTGAAGGACCTGCGGGCCAACTGGCGCACCAGCCTGTGGGACCTGCCCGCCGTGGCGCCGCGGGTCTGGAGCACCTGAAGGCTGGCGGGCCGGGAGGCCCGGTCAGATCGCCACCAGTTGCCGCACGCGGTTGGCTTCCATGTCCTTGCCCAGCCCATGGGCCAGCACGGCGCCGCGCTCCATCACCACGTAGTCGTCGGCCAGTTCGCGGGCGAAGTCGTAGTACTGCTCCACCAGCAGGATGGCCATGTCGCCGCGCTCGGCCAGCATGCGGATGACGCGCCCGATGTCCTTGATGATGCTGGGCTGGATGCCTTCGGTCGGCTCGTCCAGCACCAGCAGCTTCGGCCCGGCGGCCAAGGCGCGCGCAATGGCGAGCTGCTGCTGCTGCCCGCCCGACAGATCGCCGCCACGCCGGTGCAGCATCTGCTTGAGCACCGGGAACAGCTCATACAGCTCCGCCGGAAGGGGCGTGCCGGCTTTTTTGCAGGCCAGCCCCATCTGCAGGTTTTCTTCCACCGTCAGGCGCGCGAAGATCTCGCGCCCCTGTGGCACGAAACCAATGCCGGCGCGGGCCCGCTCGTAAGGCGTGGCATGGTGGATCGGTTTGCCGTCGAACTCGATGCTGCCGGTCTTGATCGGCACCAGACCCATCAGTGACTTGAGCAGCGTGGTCTTGCCCACGCCGTTGCGGCCCAGGATGACGGTGACCTTGCCGGCCTTGGCTTGCAGGCTGACGTCGCGCAGGATGTGGGAACCGCCGTAGTACTGGTTGATGTTTTTGATGTTGAGCATGTCAAGCCTCATTTGCTTCGGGTCTTGCCCCGAGAGACGCTTCTGTTTTCTGGATATGCACCCGGCGGGTCCAGCGAGCCGGGTCTCGCCCCGGCGGGCGACTCACTTTCTCTTGCTTCGCCAAGAGAAAGTAAGCAAAGAGAAGGCGAGCCGGATTCGTCGCCCCGCGCGAAGCGCGGGTAAGCTGCGTTGCTCGGTGCAGCCGGGGTCTGGCTAAACTCGCTACGCTCAAACAACGCCAGCCCTGATCCGTCTGCCCCTGCGCTACTCGCCTCCTCATAAC
>Ga0210129_1000382_pt1 | contig 10913 bp, 7 predicted proteins | sample WestPond_Cattail_2_FD_185582 | JGI IMG/M metagenome (GOLD analysis project Ga0210129, IMG submission 185582) | Wetland microbial communities from the San Francisco Bay, California, USA, that impact long-term carbon sequestration -... | ecosystem: Environmental > Aquatic > Marine > Wetlands ... | reverse complement strand
ATACTTCTTTTTATTTAAAAATAAAAACTTACTACTATATAATATCCTCATATTCAATTAATTAATGCTAAATATCACCGTTCAGTAGACCCTAATTAATTTCTTATTTTCTTCACCGTGGATACGGTAATTATGTGGATCTAATACAATATTATCCATGCCTTTTTATTGTAAAATATAAAAAGGCACAAATATCTTTGAAGATTAATTCATATTAATAAACAAAACTGACTAAATTTCATGGATTAGGATAATTCTTATCGATTTCTCTTGGCAAGAAAAAGCCCTTAATACAATTTGGATTTCTTACGCATATTTGTATATGGTTCTTTTCTAAAAAGCCAGCTCCTGGATAGAGTTCTTCTCCTTCCCAAAAGACTCCACGTACAGAATCATAATTAGTGAAAAGATTTTTTATAGTTTCTAACTTTTGTACGACGTCATTTAAGAGATCCACATTTTCTTTATTTACTATTACTTTCTCTTGACCTTTGATTATATCTAATGCTTTTATTGCTTTATGCAAAGATATTATAATATCCTTATATACCCCTTGAACTATGAGTTTTTTTTCTTCATAGATGCCATCAATGTAATTCTTCAGAGTTTTCAATAAATTTATGCATAGCCTTAAAGTTATTACCTGAAATCGTCCCTCCGTTAAATCATCTTTCAGATTCAACATTAGATTCAAATTACTTGCTAAACATTTAGAAGCATCAATTATTTCTATTAATTCCGATAACGTTTTATTATTTATAGCATGAGCCATTTCTATAACAGCACAGTCTAACTTTCGTAAGACCTTGTCATTGGAATCTCTAACTCCTACATTTTTTGGAAGTGGTATGCCATATTCTGCATTCACTTTACATAATACTTCGTATGCATCTTTTAAAAATTGCAAACTTTCAGAATCAATTAAATCTAAACAATGACCAAGATCTATAACTGCACCTAAAACTGCAGGTTCTTTAATTTTTCCAGTTCTTTCCTTTACTTCTTCTGCAAAATTCCAAGCTCTTTGAATATTATTCTGCCAAAAATAAGCACCATGTCCTAACCAATCGTAATCATGAGTACTTGGGTCTAGCATTCCTCCTTTTCTCATTCTTTCCACCGTCGACCGATCACAACCATGGAACCCGATTACGAGATTAGAACGTTTGGAATACAGGTTTTCCATTATCTATACATAGGAGTTAAATTACCTTTTTCATCACAGATTCCAGCCTTTTGTAAAAAGGCTATGGCATTAGCTTTTGAAGAAGTGATTTTCCTTACGGTTTGAGCTCTTAACTCAGATTTTAAATTTTCCTCATCACACGTAGATATTGAACTAATATTATTATCGTCCACATGATCATTAATGTGCTTTTTAATTTCTTTCATAACATTTCCCAACCAAATTTGTTACTGCACAAAAGTAATTAATATTTATTTTAATGCACCATCTCACATCAAAATAGATAAATACAATACAAACATTTAACAAACGAAGTATAAATTATATACAAATTCGACATAAATCATGCTAAAATCAGAACATCTTTTCTCCATTAATTTTTCTCTTAATCAGCTCTAACACACCGTTGTATATCTCGTACAATTGTTTTTGTGTCTCTTTACCTGGCCAGTCACAGAAATAATCATCTTGAAAGAAGTGATACTCAAAACATCTCGTGCTAACGGACTTAAATCCAAACCGTCGAAAATCATTCTGACCTTATGTATCTGACATATAAGCTCGCAGCTCTTGTCAGTCTGATCTGTTAGTTCGTCTTCAATATCATCAAACATCGAAAAGTCAGTATTCTCATCAGAAGGTAAAATCTTGTATTTACTTTGGTACTATACCATCCTTCCATTCGTTGTCAGCTGCAAAAATAGCCTCTCTTTGAATTTATCTAACAAAAAAAGAGGAAGCTACTTTTATCGTAACTTCCTCTTTTTCGTCGGGGTGAAAGGATTCGAACCTTCGACCCCCTGCTCCCAAAGCAGGTGCGCTAACCGGACTGCGCTACACCCCGTTCCCCTTAAATGTGGTGCAAAAGTAAGGGATTATTTTGATTCATCCAAATAATACCTTATGTTTTTTCAACATTTTACATGCAATTTATGTAATGCTTCTCTTATTTCTCTGAATACTTCGGCGCTAATTGGTACTAATGGTAGACGTAACTTGTTATCACACAAGCCCATAATGCTCAATATCGACTTTACTCCGGCCGGACTGCCATCAATAAAAATCAATTTGAATAAGTCGCTGTACTGATGATGTATTATTCGTGCATTGTTATAATCTCCCTCTAATATAAGATGTGTCATCTTACTTAGTTCTTTAGGAAAGGCATTGCCAAGGACTGAAACAACTCCTACTGCTCCAAGTGCCATTAACGGATATGTAAGACTGTCATCTCCGGATAAGACTTGAAAAGCTACCGGCTTTTTCCTTAATATCTCGTCTATCTGTGACACATTACCGGAAGCCTCCTTTATAGCAATAATGTTATGAAACTCCTTTGCCAACCGTAATGTTGTTTCTGCTGTCATGTTGGTGCCTGTGCGTCCCGGAACATTATATAGTACTATTGGCAACGGACTTGCCTCTGCTATGGTTTTAAAATGTTGGTACAAACCTTCTTGGTTTGGTTTGTTATATGAAGGAACGGTAGATAATATGGCATCTATTCCTTTAAATTCGTCCTTTTTGAGTTGTTCTACTACGACATGTGTGTTATTGCCTCCCACACCCAATACTATCGGAACACGACCTTGAACTCTATCTACCACCACTTCACGAATTTTCAACTTTTCTTCTTCGCTCAATGTCGGCGTTTCTGCCGTAGTGGCCATTATGACTAAAAAGTCTATTCCATTTGTAATTTGATAATCAACTAACCGCACAATCGCATCATAATCGACGCTATCATCCGCTTTGAATGGTGTGATAAACGCCACACCCATCCCCTTTAATTTTGATTGTATCATGGACATTAAATATAAATCTGTAATATTTTGCAGTGCAAAAGTAATAATTCTTTTTTATTCCTCTCCTATCTGTTTTAAAAATTCGTTTTCATCCATTATTTCTATTCCAAGCTTATGCGCTTTCTCCAGCTTTGCCGGTCCCATATTCTCTCCGGCAAGAATAAATGCCGTTTTAGCAGAAATGGAACCTACATTCTTACCTCCGTTCAGCTCGATAATCTCTTTATATTCTTCGCGTGAATGCTTGGCAAAGACTCCGCTGATTACAATGCTTTTACCGGTCAATATATCTGAACGGGTGCGGGTATCGGCAACAGGTTTCATTTGCAATCCGGCAGCTTTCAACCGTTCAACAATCTCTACATTGCCAGGTTCTGCAAAATAGTCTACAATACTTTGTGCTATCTTTTCACCGATTTCACTCAACGATACCAGTTGCAGATAATTAGCATTGCGCAGTTCATCAATGCTACCGAACGAACGTGCTAACTTTTTTGCTACCGTTTCACCGACAAAGCGAATGCCTATTGCAAAGATAACACGCTCGAAAGGCACTTCCTTTGAATCTTGCAATCCGTGAATGATGCGTATTGCCGACTTGTCGCCCATCCTGTCAAGATTTGCCAGCTGCCAAGCCTGAAGGTCGTAAAGATCAGCTACATTGTGTATAAGTCCTTTTTGATAAAGCGAATCCACAGTTTCAGGACCTAAGCCGTCGATATTCATTGCATGGCGACTGATGAAATGTTCTATCTTACCTTTGATTTGTGGAGGACAAGTAGCGTCGTTCGGACAATAATGAGCCGCTTCACCTTCATAGCGAACCAACTTCGTTCCACATTCCGGACAATGAGTGATAAACTCCACTTTTGGTCCTATGTCTATTCCGCGCAAATCAAAATCCACTGACGTAATCTTAGGTATTATCTCTCCACCTTTCTCTACATGAACCATATCACCGATATGCAGATCCAACCCTGCAATGATGTCTGCATTGTGCAGCGAAGCTCTTTTCACGACAGTACCGGCCAATTGCACAGGTTCAAGATTAGCCACCGGAGTGATGGCGCCCGTGCGTCCAACCTGGTATGATACTGATTTTAATTTAGTTACGGCATCCTCGGCCTGGAACTTGTAGGCAATCGCCCAGCGCGGACTCTTTGCCGTAGAACCTAAAAGTTGTTGCTGGCTCAATGAGTTCACCTTTAATACTATACCGTCAGTCGGCACAGGCAGATTCTTGCGCTCGGTATCCCAATATTTAATATAATCGAATATTTCTTCCAGCGAGTGGCAGAGTTTCATGTGGTCTGACACTTTAAATCCCCACTTGCGAATCATCATAAGATTATCATAATGTCTATCAGTGGGCAATTGATCACCAAGAACATAATACAGGTATGAGTCGAGATGGCGTTGCGCCACCACTGCCGAGTTTTGTGATTTCAATGTACCGGCTGCCGCATTGCGCGGATTGGCAAAAAGGGGCTCTTCCTGCAATTCACGCTGACGATTCAGTTCCTCAAACACATTCCACGGCATAAGCACTTCACCACGAACTTCAATCACAGGCGGAAGATTATCACCCTTAATTACCAACGGTATGGTACGAATGGTCTTCACATTATCCGTAACATCATCGCCCACATTGCCGTCGCCGCGGGTAGCAGCCTGAGTCAACCGTCCGTTTTCATACGTAAGGGAAATAGAAGTGCCGTCAAACTTAAGTTCGGCACAAATCTCGAAATCATCACCTAATGTACGTTTAATACGATTGTAAAAATCAGCAACATCACCTTCGCTATAAGTGTTACCGAGTGAAAGCATCGGCGTACGGTGACGCACTTGGGTGAAGTTTTTATTCAAGTCACTGCCCACGCGCATTGTCGGCGAATCAGGGTCGAACAACTCAGGATGAGTTTTCTCCAAATCCTGCAAGCGATGCATCTTTTGGTCAAACTCATAATCAGAAATAACCGGTGCATTCAGCACATAATAGTTATAATTATGTTGGTGCAGTTCAGCACGTAGCTGCTCTATCTCGTCCTTCTCAGTCATATATCAGTATGATTTTTCTACAAAAATAATCAATTCTATAAAGATATTGTATGTAAAAATATTTTTTATGACTATAGTTTGTTATGATTAAAAAAAGCTCTTCACGTTAATCACAACGGGAGGAGCTTATAAAGCGATACGTAGTTTGTAATTAATACCGCTTTTAAAACGATTCTAAAACGATTCTAAAAAATATATTTTTGTTTCTTCATTTCTTTATTCATAACTACTTGTTAAATATTTACCTACACAGCATCTTGTCTTACCTAAAATGCAAGTATTGAACGAACTCTATTAGATCCATTATTTTTAATGCTTGAATCTATTCTAAAACTTCCATTACTCATGCAAAACATATCATCAGCTCTATCAGAGGAAAGTTGACTACTTGATATATACCATGAATCATCAGTAGGGAAAGATGTAGATCCATTTATTTTAGCTAGCAAAGCGTTTATATTGTTTAATGCTGTATTCCCTAAGTTAAATATTTCTATCCAATTAGTTATTATGTCACTATTAGTTTGATAACTTGTTAAATCTATATTACCCAAGTTAACCATCAAATCCCACCATTGTCCTTGACTTCCTAAATACCAACCACTGCTTGAATTTGGGGCAGGATAGGCAGATCCATTTGTTGATGATCCATATTGTGTTGCATAATAAAATGCTTTATAATTTGTATTTGCCAATCCGGAATATTTACCATTACCATATTCATTAATAATATATGTGGTATTATTATAACCGTTTATATCTTGATACATTAGCTCTGCTGTATTCACATTTCCTATTTCTTCATCTGTAGCTAACGGCCCCCATACTGCACTATTAGAGGCTTCTGTAATAGCCATCGCATATCCGTGATTCCATCCTTTGTTTTTTTCAGTTTCACTTATACGATTAGGATTATTCTGAAAAACAATTCCAATTACTGTTTTACCTGAAGGAGATGCATTCGTCCCCCATGTACCATCACTATAATAATAGTCACCTATATTTACATATGGAACCGTGATATTATAATCGTATTCATAACCACCTGATAATATTGTAGATGTTGACGGTTTATAATAATATGTAACGCCATTTGTTGCATTTATAGCAATAAATTGTTTCCCTTTCATTTCTTGTGGAATGACTAAAGCTGAATAAGTAACAACATAATTCGATGAAGTAGTTTGATATGGGGTGATGTACCCGGTTGTTGTAGATGCAGTTATTGATCCGTTACTTCCTACTGTTCCAGACAAAATTATTGGAGTGTTTGATGTTCCTATTGTTATTGAAGATATATTTGATAGTTTTATTAAGTTATCTGCTTTTACTATATTTATTACCACTTTAGCCGTTTGATGTGAATATTGCAAAGTTTTACTGCCATCATAAGACAAAATACCTGAAGAGTAAAGTAAATCACTATTATCATAATTCGTTTCATTTGACTGGTCATTATTCACTACAGCCCACGATGATAATGACGCGCTGTACGGATACCACGAAGTTACGGAAACATCATTTTTGTTTGCCCAATAAAAAGGATATGAAGAAGTTATATTTCCATCACCATCAACTGTATATTGTTTCGTTGTTCCGTTTTGTTGTACCGCTATATTTGCACCGCTAGGCCAAGAGCCGTCGGCTGTAGAAGTACGAGTCATTTTGCTTACACTTAATATTATTCCTTTTGCCGGTTCCGCTGCACTGACGATCAAGTTGGAACCTGAATTCTTTGCGGTATCTACTACTGCACGCGTTTGCGTACGACTGCATATTTTTGCACTGAACGACACCGGCTCGCTCTTTCCCTCACCGTATTCGCTCTCTGTACATCCACCAAATATTGCAGATATGCTCAAACAAAACAACATTACTATATAAATTTTACTTCTCATCTTTTTTCAACATCAACTTATTGCACTTCATTAAATACTTTTCTATTTTCACCTTACCTATGAGTTTACTTTTAAAATGCTATACAAGTTCGAACAAAATGACTTTCAGCCTTAGGATTGTTGTAATCAAGATACAATGCGCTCAAAAAACTAACATGATATACGTTAGTACAGTCATAAGACGAAGAAGATCTATAAATTTCATTTAAAGCAAAAAGATCAGGCTTATTATTACCATTTAATGCCGATAAATAACTATTTATATTATTTGCACATATCGTTTCATTATATTTATCACCGTTTGAATCTTCTGAAGACCAACGCGCACCTGAAAGACCATAACTTGTACATGTAGGAGTATTAGACATGCCTCCTAAATTTATTAATATATTTCCTAATTGCCCTACACTTGGTAGGAACCAACCACTATTATTCGTTTGAGCCGGTGCAGCATAAATGGTAGTTGTGCTTTCATTAATTGTTCCATAATTTAATGCATACCAAAATGCAGGATAATTAGTTTGAGAATACGTGGCTTTACAGTTATTTTTTATCGCTTGCGTCTCACTATACCCATCTTCATCAAGCATAAACATATTATAATTAAATGATGGATCATAATATGTAAAACTACCGAATATGTCTCCGGCTTCATCATACGAATTAGAAATACACCATGCAGCACTTGATGATGCATTAGTTAATGCCATTGCATAGCCGTGTGTCCAGCCATGACTTTGATCTATTGTACTTGTTACTTTACTAAATACTACACCGATCGGAGTTTTTGCCGAATTATCAGCCAATGTACCCCATGTACCGTCGCTAAAATAATATTCTATCGGTATCGTTATATTATAATCATATTCATGCCCTGCAAGCAAAGGAGTACTTGTTGTTGGTATATAATAATAGGTGGTATTATACACCTTTATTGCTATAAACTGTTTATTCTGCATATCTTGTGGTATTACCAATGCGGCATAACTTGCTGAATAATTTGAATCCGGGGTTAATGAATAGGGATTGATATATCCTGTTGTTGTAGAAGTTGCAGTTATTGAACCGTCACTTCCCACAGTTCCCGATAGATATATCGGCGTATCTGATGTACCTATGGTTATTGATGCTATATTTGAAGGATCGGAAGCATACCCCGGTCTTGTTACATTTATCACCACTTTCGCCGTTTGATGGCTGTATTGTAATGTATTGCTACTACCGGCACCGTATGTAAAAGTATTTGAAGCATGGAGTAAATCGCTGCCGCCATAATTAGCCTCTGTTGACTGGTCGCTGTTTACAGTCCATGTTGTCGGTTGTGCTGCACTGTACGGATACCACGAAGTAACTGAAATATTATCTTTGTTTGCCCAATAAAATGGTGAAGAAGAGGTTATATTTCCAGTGCCGTCGACGGTATATTGTTTTGTTGTTCCACCTTGTTGCACGGCTATGTTTGCACCACTTGGCCAACTTCCGTCGGCTGTGGAAGTGCGGGTCATTTTGCTTACGCTTTCCGTTATTCCTTTTGCCGGCCCTGCTGCACTAACGATCAAGTTCGTGCCTGAATTCTTTGCGGTATCTACTGCCGCACGTGTTTGCGTACGACTGCTGATTTCTGCAATGAACGACACCGGCTCGCTCTTCCCCTCACCGTATTCGCTCTCTGTACATCCATAAAACATTGTGGACATAATCAAACAAAATAACATTACTATATAAATCCTATTCTTCATCTCTATTATTTACACATCAAGTATTTCTTTCTCAACCTAAATATTTATATCAATAAAAGTCATAATACGCTTCTTTATAACTGCTGTTCGCTTTGTAAAGCGACTAAATCATTTCCAAATTCAAATCCACCATTCGCGAACCGATTCTGCATCTGAAAAATCTTGGAAAATCTTTCGCCAACGGGATGATTCGATTGAGCAATGCCATGCAATCTTTATATAGCGCCAATTCTTCAGATAATGTCATTATTTATATTGTTTTCTATTTCTTTTATTCTTTTCTTTTTTTGTTTCATCTCCGCTATAAATAGTTAAATTGATCAAAAAGCGATAACCGGCCTAACTCTAAAGTAGTAACCATTATTCTTACCGTCGTCATACAAGTCCAAGTTACCATTGCTGCTGAAACTGATATTGCCTGCGGTAGTACTACTACACTCAGACGAGGACCAATAATATTCACCGCCATAAGTCCCACTATTATTTCCATACGACATACCACTATTACTAAACGAATCAGGAGTTCCATAATTATATCCTTTATTTGAACTATAAGTACTAATAGCCGTCAAATATAAGTTTATACTGCTTGCACACAAAGACGAATAATTATTCGTATCCCCACTGTTATCTCCACTATACCAACGGCACCAAGCCTGACCTTTCGTATATGTGGGAGTGGTAGATATTCCACCTAAGTTTTTATATATATCATACCACTGACCTATACTCGGCAAATACCAACCGCTACTTCCGCTTGGCGCAGTATAAGTAGAATAATTCAATGCATAATAAAATGCAGGATAACTGCTTTGTAACGTTGATGTATGGTTACTTTTTATAACCTGTGTTTCACAATACCCGTCTTTATTGGTTGTAAATGTGGAATAATACTCACTACCATAAGATGTATAGGTATAAGTCCCATAGGTATCCGTAAACGTATACACGTTTTCTTCCGTATCAGGTCCCCATATACAAGTCGATGCCGTATAATTCGTACTCGCATTTGTCAACGCCATGGCATAGCCATGTGTCCAACCCATAGCCCTATCGTGAGCACTTGTCGCTTTGCTGAATACCACTCCTATCGGATGAACCGTTGAAGTGGCATGATCCGCTAACAATCCCCATGTACCGTCACTGAAATAATATTCTACCGGTATTGTTATATTATAATCATACTCATGCCCTGCAAGCAGAGGTGTACTTGTTGCCGGTTTATAATAATAGGTGGTATTGTACACCTTTATTGCTATAAACTGTTTATTCTGCATATCCTGAGGGATGACTAATGCAGTATATGTTGCTGAATAATTCGAAGTCGGGGTTAATGAATAAGGAGTGATATATCCTGTTGTTGATGAAGTTGCAGTTATTGCACCGTCACTTCCTACCGCTCCCGATAAATCTATCGGAGTATCCGATGTGCCTATAGTTATTGATGCTATATTTGAAGGGTCTGAAGCATACCCCGGTCTTGTTACGTTTATCACCACTTTTGCCGTTTGATGGCTGTATTGTAATGTATTGTTGCTTCCTTCTCCGTATGTAAAAGTATTTGATGCATAGAGTAAATCGCTGCCGCCATAATTAGTCTCTGTTGACTGATCGCTGTTTACCGTCCATGTTGCCGGTAATGATGCACTGTACGGATACCACGACGTAACAGAAACATTATCTTTGTTTGCCCAAAAAAATGGAGAAGAAGAGGTTATATTTCCATTGCTGTAGACGGTATATTGTTTTGTTGTACCGCCTTGTTGCACCGATATGTTTGCTCCGCTCGGCCAACTGCCGTCAGCGGTGGAAGTACGAGTCATTTTGCTTACGCTTTCCGTTATTCCTTTTGCCAGCTCTGCCGCACGGACGATCAAGTTCGTGCCGGAGTTCTTTGCGGTATCCACCGCTGCACGCGTTTGCGTAAGGCTGCATATATCTGCACTGAACGACATCGGCTCGCTTTTTCCCTTGCCGTATTCGCTCTCCGTACATCCACAAAACATTGCAGATATGCTCAAACAAAACAACATTACTATATAAGTTCGATTCTCCATCTCTATTATTTATACATCAAGTCTTTCTTTTTCAGCCTAAATATTTAAATCTATATTTATATCAACAAACACTAGTTACTATGTATACAGTTATCGCTCTTAAAATGAAATAACGGGGCGAATCATATAAGAGTTTGATTTTAAACCGGTTTCATCATCTTTATATGCTC
>Ga0210129_1000381_pt1 | contig 10925 bp, 8 predicted proteins | sample WestPond_Cattail_2_FD_185582 | JGI IMG/M metagenome (GOLD analysis project Ga0210129, IMG submission 185582) | Wetland microbial communities from the San Francisco Bay, California, USA, that impact long-term carbon sequestration -... | ecosystem: Environmental > Aquatic > Marine > Wetlands ... | reverse complement strand
TGTCATTGACAGATGCTGATAATGCAATTACACTTCTGTCAGAATATTTACAGAATTGAGATAAATAATATATATGTTTAATTTAAAATATTTCGAGATGAAAGAGGACTTTGAAATTTCTTTTAATTGGGAAGTAAAAACTGCAGCAGATACAGAACGCGTTGGTGCAATGTATTGTTTTAAGCGTTGTGATGTAAATGAAAATTAATTTTTGGATTAAAAATTTACATATAAAATATTCCCTATTTGGAGTGTGTTCAGAGATTGTAAAGTCTTAGAACACATTTTTTTTAATTAATGTTTCTATTAGAATGAAAAAAAATGGTTCTGTAAGTAGTCATGACAGATTTTATTTTGCCGGTGATATTGTTTATCGCCAGTGCAAAGAAGGTTGGTTAGCCGTTTCTGTACAGTCGGCCAATTGGATTGTTATAAATAACTTTCAAAAAGAAATATTAGAACGATTCATTGCCGGTGATACTGTTGGTGATGTATACTCAATAATTAATAGCGAAGATAAATTAAATAATTTTAAAAAGTTACTGGCTGCAATTTTTGCACGACAATTCGCTAATACTGAAAAAATTCCTAATATTCAGTATTTGGAAGGATTTAAAATGTTGAATTGTTATATTACAAATGCCTGCAATTTGAAATGTGAGCATTGTTTTATGCTTTCCGGCGAAAAATTAAAAAACGAACTCACTGCTAATGAATGGAAATGTGTTCTGAAAGATTTTAAGACTGAAGGTGGCGAGACTGTCACATTTTCCGGCGGTGAACCATTAATGAATGTCAGTTTTGAAGATATTGTTAAATACGCCTCTACTATAGGACTTTCAGTAACGGTACTATCCAATGGTATACTATGGAATGATGATAAGATTATAAAATTAGCTCCTTATATTAATGAAATTCAAATAAGTATTGATGGCGTTGATGAGCAAACGAATGCTAAAGTTAGAGGTAGTGGACATTTTGACAAGATAGTTAACACTGTCATACAGTTTGCCAATTTGGGAGTTCGCACTTCTGTGGCAACAACTTTTACTTTTAAGAATCTTGAGAACAATATGGACGAACGATACAAACAGTTTGTTACGGATATCAAGAGTCAATGTAAGAACCCTGTATTTTTCAAATTAAGCAAAAAGATTCTCAAAGGAAGAGAAACAAACTATACCGATGCTGAAAACTTAGAATTTTTTCAACGTATATTGAAAATAGAAGAGGGTTTGGATCCTTATGCTAAGTATAACAACTATATGGAGGGACATACGCCTAATCTGGTTGAAAAAAATTGTGGATTTGGAGGTATTTCCATTGGAGCAGATGGTGAAGTATACTATTGCAATCGCATTTCTGAAGTAGAGTCTTATGGTAATGTAAGGGATAATTCAATAAAATTATTCATGGAAAAAGCCCGTAAGATTCATCTACAAACATCAGTCGATGTCTTAACTCCATGCAAAGATTGCCATTTACGATATATTTGTTGTGGTGGATGTAGAATTGACGAATGTAATTTCCACGGAAAGTTGAAGGGATTTAATGGAGAGCTTTGTCAAATAAAATGTAATGAAGAAAGTATACGGCGTTTGGAAAGAAAAATGATTGATAGTTTTTTGTTCTATTATAAATTTTGATGATTTATGACATATCGGTTGATTTGTATTTATGAAACGCGTGATAGTAGGACTCCTGATTTGAGAATCGAAGTTAATAAAGAAGGTAAAAGCAAGTCTTTAGCCCCTTTCATGCGTAGAGTAAGTTTAGACGATCTCTTTAAGGATGGAGTCAACGCTGATAAATCTATGCTGTCTCTGCTCGATCATGCCGGATTACATAATCAACCTTTTCGAATAGATAAAAAATTCCTTCATGCAGCTTCGGTAAGAACGCTTTTACGTAATCATCCTTGGAATTACATCCAACTTAACGGGAAAGGGAGCGCAAAGCATTCAAGTTGTCCATTGAGTGGCTTATATCATTGTTCAGACACTCCTACCGGTAAATTGCTTAGTGGCGAATTATACATAGACAACTTAAGCACATGGAATGAAAAGATGAGTGTTAAGCTGCTTTATGCCGATGCTCTCAATAGCTTTTATCCGATGTTCTCAGATTTGCCATTTATCACTAATGACGGTATTTTATTGAGCAGAGATAAAGATTCGGAAGTAGCTCTTCTTCATACATTGGGTATGGGATATGATGAATCAACCGGTACATTTTCATTATCTGATTATGACACTCAGTCTTTGGAACTATTAACAAGGAAAGGATGGAAGATATATGTACCAAATCAATCCAAGTCTCATTCACAGGTCTATGCTCACAGAGAATCTTCTGGAATTGTATGGTTTTCAACAGAAAATCAGATTAATACCGATTTTGGACAACAACTTTTAGACGGCTTTTTAAAAAGTCGTAATTATCATGAAACTGATGAGATAAAATCAATTTTTAATAAAGAAGATGCTCAAAAGACAGATGACAAATCTTTAGTCGAAGAACTGGGTGTTCCTTTCAATGCTCAAAGTCTTTATGCTGAAGAAGTTTTATTGACTGACTCCGAAAAAACAAATATAGAAGATAAATTAAGGAAAACACTTCATGCCACTTTGCGCCATTATCAGATGGAAGGTGTGATGTGGCTTCAGAAACAGAGAAAAAACAACCATGGATGCCTGTTGGCTGATGAAATGGGTTTGGGTAAAACTATTCAGGTTATTGCTCATCTATGTTGTCTTAAAGATGATGCTAAGCACTTGATCATAGCACCAACTTCTTTAATTTATAATTGGCAGAATGAAGTTAACACCTTTGCCCCACAAATTATAAACCGACTTACATTTGTAAGTTATGACATGTTACGCATTCATTTGGATGACTTTATTGATAATGAATATGACACAATTATTATAGATGAGGCTCAGATAATAAAAAATAGGCAAACAAAGAAATATCATGCCATAAGCAAGTTAAAGTGTAAACATAAAATCATACTTACCGGAACACCAATTGAAAATTCCATAGATGAATTGTGGTCACATTTCATGCTGCTTATGCCTCAACTCAAAGGTTTGTATAAAATTTTGCAAAACAAGGAGCTTCAAAGTAATACTGAAGCATATGTTAGCCTTACAAGTAGATTTTTAAAACCATTTATTCTTCGCAGAACAAAGGATGAAGTATTGACTGATTTGCCTGAAAAAACAGAGAAAACAGTTTATATTGAATTATCTAAAAAAGAACGTGGAATATATGAGCGTGTGCACTCTGCCATACTTCATGCTTTTGCAAGCGGATTGAGTGGACGTGTTAATAGCATTGCTCTTGAAGGGCTGCTACGATTACGTCAAGCATGCGTATCTACAAACATTCTACCGCAAAGCATAAGTAGCTCTTCACATTTCACAAGTACTAAACTTCAGACTGCAATTAATTATATACAGACATTTAAGTCAGAGTCGCGTCAAGTATTGGTTTTCTCTCAGTTTGTTAGTGTATTGCATGAAATGGAAACACTACTTAAATCTCAAAATATAGAATTTGTAACACTTTATGGCGATACACGTAACAGAAAAATACCTGTCACCCAGTTTCAAAAAAATAAATCAATCACAGTTTTTCTCATCAGCTTAAAGGCAGGTGGAGTGGGTCTTAATCTTACATCTGCCGATAGGGTTATTTTACTTGACGATTGGTGGAATCCTGCTGTTGAAGATCAGGCTATGGGACGTGCTCACCGAATAGGTCAAAAAAACAAAGTTATTGTCCTTCGCTTAGTATGCAAAGATACTGTAGAAGAAAAAATTCTTCAGTTACAAGATAAAAAGCGTTATACCGTTGATTTATTCGACGGTGCCGGCGATAATATAAGCATAGAAGAAATAAAGGAACTAATAGAATAATCCTTTTGATGATTTTAGGCTCCTTTATTTCAATTTCCGTTTCTTTACTTTGTATATTCAATATTGTTGGGGCTATTATTGGGTTTCCTGTTTTTGTGTTTCCAGAAGTATGCAAATTTGTGTTCCAGGTAATTGTGTCCCCTGTATTTGTGTCTCCAGTTTTGTTTCTTCGTTACTTTTTTTTTATAAATATTGCAACTTTAATTCGTTTATCTTCATCAGCATCAGTATCAGCATCAGTATCAATACTACTGACTTTGCATTCGAATAATAGTTCATTAGTACCTTGTTCTTCGATATTTGTTACTTTTTGACTTGCCTTAAGAAATTTATCTATAGGGTCTTCATCTTCTTCAGAAATAATTCCTATTTTACGGTATCGATTTTCATTATCTTTATAGTATAAAAAGATAGTTTCTTTATTATCCTCCGGCTCTCTAAAAAGATAAAGAGGTGTTCCTAACTTAAAATCGTTTATAACATCAAGTGCATCATATTGGTTTGTCTTTTTGACATTGCACTCCTTTAAAAAAACTTTTTCTGTCATAATTTTAATATTTAAATTGTTGTTCAATAGACATTTCACGTATTTTATCTAACCACTCAAAGATTGCTCTTGGAGAGTTTTTATGTTCTTCTGTCTGATTACGTTCTACAGCCAAAGCAATAAGCGAATACTCACGTTCAAGCGAGGTTGAGAAAACTCCTTGGTCATCAGTATTTATTGATACAGCTATGTCATGATTGGGATATGGCGTAGACAAGCCATAATTGAAGAACTTAAAAATTGGGTGTTCGTCATACCTTTCAAATTCTCCAATTTTAAAATTTGAAGAAGGGTTACATTCTATAGCTATATGTTTTTGTTCTATTTTTTCAAGCAAGTTTTGCTGTATTTTTTCCAATAATGTACACCATTCATCAAAGTATTTCGTTGGTATATCCAATGTGTCAGCAACATAACTTCTTTCAGCAAATTTATATGAGTGATACGCATCAAAAAGTTCTCTGGCATTTTCATTTCTTAAAGCTGTTTCAGCAGATGGATAATGATTCATTCCGGCATAAGCCCATTTTTTATCAATAGTTTTGAATGATTTTTTCAAATTTTCAGCATCCAATTCATTGCCTACAATTGGAGAATTACCTCTAATAAGCCATGATAAATAATAATCGTCTATGTTATCAGAAATTTCATTATCATCTTTTTCATTGAAAAATGAATCAATTATATCTTGCCCTTTTTTCTGAGAGCATCTGTATATATCATTGAAATATTTATGAAACATCATATCAAACCATCCACATAAAGGAGAAAACCCAATTAATTCAATGCATTTGTGGTGCAGCCAAGCGAAGTTGTCTATAAGTACTTGTTTACTGGCGCAAATAGAATAATATCGCTTCTTGTAATAAGTTCTTACATCAGTTCCCAAAACTAAAGCATGACCGAGTCTATCTCCATTAGTTAAATTTAAAAATTTTATAGCCTCATCCACTGCTCTAAGTCCATCAGCTATGTCCATAAAGTCTTCACCAACATGATAAGTAATATTTAAGTCATTGGGATCTTGATCAAGGTTATCTTCATTTACTATTATATGACTTCTCAGAAATCTGAAAGCTTGCGCAAAAACTTCAGGTCTGCAATATATCTCTGAATTTGCGGCATCAAGCCCAACCACCTTACCAACATGCTTGTTTTTATTGTTATTACAATATCTGAAGTTATAGATTGCATAGGCTTGTTTTTTTATTTCATTACGTAGTACGAAATGTCTGTATTTATTACCATACTTTGGCTCATCGCGTTTTTTTATGAAATGGAAAATAAAGTTGTAATGATCTTTATGTTTGTCATCTATTTCATTGCATATATTTTCAAGTTTTTCTTCAATACCTTCAACAGTATCACTTGGAACGATACGCGCTTCTACATATCTTATGTCATCATCTTTTTTCCATTTGCCTTTCTCTAAAAAACCTTCAATGGCAGCTTTATAAAGAAGATGATCATAAGAATCCAACATATAGTCAGTCTTTCGTTCTTCATAAATGGCAAAATTAGCAAATCCCACTCTTTCATTCAACTGTAAAATTTCGTTTCTGAAATAGTTTTTGTAAGCTATATAAGCATAAAACAATGTTGCAATATCAGCCCTTTCGTCATTAGTGTCATTATATATAACTTTAAATACAGAATACATAAGCTTTCGCTCTGAAGCTAAAACTTTATTTTCTATTGGTTCAAATCCAAAATGGCTCACCTGTATGTAGTCCAATATATCATCATCTGTCAGTTTGTCTTCAAATCTTTGATTTTTCTTTATAATATTAAATTGTTCTTTTGAAAGGGCTTGAGTTATTTTGCGTCGTTTATTAATATGATCTTGTAGATAGAATCTAATATCTTCAAATTGCTTTTCTTTATTTTCATTTTTGAGATAATCTAACCAATCTTTTCTGTCGCCATTATCCAAGTCAAAATCAAGTTGAGCTGAAGTGTAATCTTGTGGAATGCATCCTACAGCTCCGGCAAGATAATATCGTATGGCTGCAGCTCGTTTAATTTTATCATAGAACTTTTTATCCTGATTTTTATATTTAAGATAAGAATGTTTTGTTTCAAAGTTCTTTTGCATTATGCCGATATTATTCATCATACAAATCCAACTCAAGTCAACATTGTATGAAGAACCCTTCAAGTGCATGTGCAATTCAACCATAGGCCTTTCAAAAAGTTTGTTTAGTTCTTTACAATTATGTCCAATAAAAGCGTTCCAGTCAAAACTTTTACGTTCATTATTCAGAGTTAAATCTCTCGATGCCAGAAAAGCTGTTGTTATAAGATCCTCTCCTGTTAGGGTGGTAAGCATGTGCCATTTTAGTAATTTTTCATATCTGCACAGTGGTTCAGAATCCTTTTCTATTAAGCACTTTGATGAAAAATGAAGTAAAATGTTGAAAACAGAATCTGATTTACGAAATTTCATACCAAGGCATGAATCATCAGGACACATCCATTTAAACATGACATTCTGTCCAAGCATAGATATTTGGTCAAGTGTGCTTTCATCATCTACATCAAGCAGTTTTTTTACAACGTCAGATTCACGCATCTGTGAATCCAAATGAGGTTTTTCATCATCTCGTTTCTTTTTACCTTTAAATCCGGACTTTTCCAGAATCTCGTCTCCATCTATTTTTATAAAAAGAGCCTTTATTACGTTGCTTAAATTTTCCATAATATTCTTATATTCTCATTCGAATGTTTATCCATATATTTTGAATATCTTCAAATGTCTCTATTATTAAAACTTAATATCAAATTCATAGGTCTTAGATGACATCATTTGTCTTCTTGAAACTTTTATTTTGTAAAAATACTATTGAATTTTGAATAATACAAATATATAGAAATTTTTTATTAAATAAATTAAAGTATTCATTGAACTATAAATCAGTATAAAGGTTGTAATAATCACCTTTAAATAGTTTTTATTTGAAAGATACATGTGCCTATTATGTTTGTTCTTGAATCTCTTTAATAATAATGAGCTTTCATAATAAATAAGTGATTATTCCGGATCCGGTGATGTAAATATGGCTTAAGAGGGAGTTAAGAAATATATTGCAATGATATTCTTGTAAAAAGTATCTCTCTATTTCATAAATGCAAAGTACACTGCCATAATCAAACAAAGACCGGCAGCTATATGATTCCAGTGAAAAGATTGATTGCCAAACATAAATGACGTTATGCCGGTAAATACGATCAATGTAATACACTCTTGCAACACTTTAAGTTGAACTAAAGAAAAAGGACCGCCATTTCCTGAATATCCAATACGATTAGCCGGTATAGAAAAACAATATTCAATAAAAGCAATTCCCCACGACATCAAAATAATCAAAATAAGCGGCCAATGCGTTGTTATTTTCATATCTTGTAATTTGAGATGACCATACCATGCAAAAGTCATAAATGTATTAGAAAACACCAACAATAAAACTGTATATAAAGACTTCATATTATATTCTTCAAAAAACTTGGCAAAGATACTAATTTCGACCGTTATAAAACAAATTTATAGGCACCATAAAAACATAGATGCAAAAATCATGGTTGATTCTCTTATGGCATAGTTTCATTAATGGAATCTTATTCTCTATGTTGGATATTCTTGAGTTTTACTCATTGCACTGAAGATATTACAAATATTTGATAAATATGTATATTCGATGATTAAATAATATGATTTTAGCTATAAAATGCAGAAAAATATTTTATAAATAGTTTGTAATCATTGCTTTACAAGTATTTTTAATTATTGGACAAAAAATGTAAACGTAGCGTGGAACATAATGACGAATTGAATTATACAGAAGTGCCTATTATCGGCAAGTTTGAGCTTACATTGATTTACTGCCCTGTCTCTCAACCTAAGTCGTTGTTGCCACTCTTAACAGATGGATACGAAAAAATAATGAATGGAGCATGGCTCTTACAACTATCGGCTACAATAATAACCTCCATACTTTTTTCAGTCGTGAAGTGAATCTGATTTTCAGATATATCGGTGAACCGTAATACTGCTGTAACTGCTGTGGTAATAGTCGTTATACCATGTTGAATAATAGCTTATATGGCCGTGAAACAATATTGAAAAAGCGTGAAACTATTTAAGCAATCTCGTTGAAAAACTGTAAAATGATGTCAAATAACCGTGAATCAATGTCAAATAATTTAGGCGTAATGTTGGTGAATAACCATGAAGTAGTGATGAAGAGTATGTAAAACTATGTCTTTAATGAGTTGCCGTGGAACAATGATGAAAAAATGCGAATTTTCGACTGAAATAAATGATCCTCGTAAGTATCTTGCAAACCATTCGAAATGCTCTGGGAAACGCATCGTCTCCCAGAGCATTTCGGTCTGTAAACCAGAGTGTTAGCGATGCTTTCCCAGAGTGTTTCAAACGGCCTATATTCGCCTTGTCTTCTTGTCGCCTTTATCTATTTATTAATGTAAGATATGTTTGCTTTTATTAGCATTATGAAATTTAACGCCGATTCTCAGTCCCAATTCAGTGCCTTTCCCCCTTTTTTTAACGTCGTAACTTACATGTTGTCAACACTAACCATTTTTTATCTCAAAATCTCCTTAGTTAAAATCCTATATTTTATTTATTATTTATATTATAACATTAATATAATATTATATTAATAATAAATATAAATAAATAAGTATCAGTAGTATAGAGATAAAAATGGAAAATGATAACAGTGAAATTTAATTTACGTGGACATTATTTTTTCGTCCCACATGGACAAAATTTGGACGACCTAAAAGTTAATTTTACTGAAGTTAATTTAAGGTTGTACCAGTTTGTCCCAGGTGGGACGAAATTGGGACAGAACTAAAAATATAAATGCCTTTAAATCAAAGATATATGATTTTGGTGAAAGGTTTGTTAAGATATTGTTTGACTATTTTAACGCGATATTTTCACCTGTTGTAATGCCGATGAATAAAGGCGTATAGTATGATTTTTGTAGTGTAGTGGTAGGGGAGAAGAGGCTCAGAATTGAGACTGGGATTTATTGGTTATATTCGTTAATTATACGTTTGTGTAAATATGTTGGTTAGTGCAAAATAAAATAAAAATACGGTTTTGTATCCTCATTATCATATTATGAATAATGATACGGTAAAAGCATATAAAATATTGTAGTCAAATATTTGAAGTTATCTTGCAGAAAGATTATCTTTGTGAAAGATAATTATTTTGTATATGGAATTCAATCGACTTGAAAAAACTTCATGATGCTATTTTTGAAACACATAATGCTGATTTGTTTTGCACAATTATATGAAATGATATATCTTTGCAAACAAAAGAATATACTATGTGTGGAATTGTAGGTTATATTGGTGATAAGCAAGCTTATCCTATATTAATACAAGGTCTTAAACGTCTTGAATATAGAGGTTACGATAGTGCCGGAGTGGCATTGATCAGTGACAAGGATTCTAAACTTAATGTTTACAAACAAAAAGGGAAAGTTGCTGATTTGGAAGCCTTTTCAGCTCAAAAGGATATTTCCGGTCATATCGGCATAGCCCATACGCGATGGGCAACGCACGGAGAACCTTCGCAGGTGAATGCCCATCCTCATTATTCGGCGTCGGGTAATTTGGCTTTGATACACAATGGCATTATTGAAAATTACGCAGTGCTTAAAAGCCGGCTTGAGAAAAAAGGTATTCCGTTCAAGAGTGAAACTGATACCGAGGTACTCATACAATTAATCGAATATATTCAGCTTACCAATCATATAGACCTCCTTTCGGCTGTGCAATTGGCTCTCCGCCAAGTTATAGGTGCATACGCCATTGCAGTACTCAACAAAAATAATCCTGACGAAATAATAGCTGCCCGCAAAAGCAGCCCTTTAGTTATAGGTATAGGTAAGGATAACAGCGAATTCTTCCTTGCTTCGGATGCCACTCCTTTTGTGGGACACACGGATAAGGTGGTGTATCTTGAGGACGAACAGATTGCCGTGATGCAGGTGGGGCAACCGCTGAAAATAGTAAACCTCAATAACGAGGAGATGGATCTTAAAGTGGATAAGATTACATTGAACCTCGGACAATTGGAGAAGAACGGCTACGCACACTTCATGCTGAAAGAGATTTTTGAGCAACCCGATTGCTTGCGCGACTGTATGCGCGGCCGTGTGAATGCCGAAGGCACAAACGTGTCGTTGTCGGCTGTAGTCGACTTTAAAAAGCAATTGCTGAATGCCAAAAGGTTTATTATAGTGGCTTGCGGTACATCGTGGCATGCAGCACTCGTGGGCGAACACATGCTCGAGCAGATTGCCCGTGTGCCGGTAGACGTGGAGTACGCCTCCGAGTTCCGGTATCGGAACCCGATCATTAATATCGATGATGTCGTCGTGCTGATCAGTCAAAGCGGTGAGACTGCGGACACTCTGTCG
>Ga0210129_1000380_pt1 | contig 10961 bp, 5 predicted proteins | sample WestPond_Cattail_2_FD_185582 | JGI IMG/M metagenome (GOLD analysis project Ga0210129, IMG submission 185582) | Wetland microbial communities from the San Francisco Bay, California, USA, that impact long-term carbon sequestration -... | ecosystem: Environmental > Aquatic > Marine > Wetlands ... | reverse complement strand
CTGATTTTCGTAAAAATAAGCGTACTATCATTTTAGTACGTAAAGGTATTTATGATGAAAAACTTATTGTGCCGGAGTGCAAGATAAATGTTTCGTTGATAGGTGAGGACGGAGCAGTGGTTACAGGTAACGGCTATGCCGATAAGTTGAATGCTTTCGGTGAACCGATGTCAACCTCAGGATCGGCTTCATGTTATATCTATGCACCTGATTTTTATGCTGAGAACATCACATTTGAGAATTCTGCGGGCATAGTCGGACAAGCTGTTGCCGCCTTTGTTAGCGGAGACCGTGACATTTTTAAACATTGTCGGTTCTTAGGTTTCCAGGATACGCTTTACACATTCGGTAAAGATAGTCGTCAGTATTATGATAATTGTTATATCGAAGGTACGGTCGATTTCATATTCGGTCGGAGTGAAGCCGTGTTTAATAATTGCGAATTACGCAGTAAAGGGCGCGGATATGTAACTGCCCCGTCAACCGATTCCGGACAGAAATACGGATATGTCTTTTATGACTGTAATCTTACGGCCGACTCCGGTGTGACTGGTGTCTGTCTTGGCCGCCCGTGGCAACCTACGGCGAAGTGTGTATTCATTCGTTGTAATATGGGACCTCATATTGACATCTTGGGATGGAATGAATGGAGCAAACCGGAAGCCGAGAAACAAAGTTACTTTGCCGAATATAAAAGCACCGGTGCCGGTGGCAATGCCAACTCGCGTATATCATGGAGTCATCAAATATCCGATAAGGAATTGATGAAAAATTATGATATACATGCCGTATTACATCGAGATGATAATTGGGATCCTACAGCTAGCGAAAGTCAACTAATGAAATAGCCAATATGAGAAAGCTGTTGCTTTCGACATATTTATTCTTGAGCATATTTATTTCTGCCCAGGCTCAAATGATGAAATGCACGTTTACGCATTATTCATCAGAGAACGGTTTGTCGCAGGATATTGTTATGGATATGTTGCAAGATAAAAGAGGCATAATGTGGTTTGCCACCTGGGATGGCATAAACAGGTTTGACGGATATGAATTCCAAACCTTTAAAGCACGCCAAGGTGATTTAATAAGTTTGACTAATAACCGTGTAGACTTTCTTGCACAGGATAAATACGGCTTTATATGGGCTGTATCATACGACGACAAAGTGCACAGGCTTGATCCTGAAAAAGAGGCATTCATACATGTACCTCAGGATAGACCGGCAGCTGATTTACATATTATCCACATGCTGCCGTTGAGCAATGGCGATATGTGGCTGTTGACAGCTAATAACGGAGCCGTCAGGGCTGTGACTGATCCGCATAACGGTTTTTCAGTGTCAACGCAATGGTATTCAAAGCGTTCAGGGCTGTTATCTACGAATAAGGTGTCGGGCGTTTATCTTGATAAAGTAGGGGACGAATGGATACTTACAGATAACGGACTCGGGCTTATTCGCAAGGGCAAAGTGAAGCCGACTATGTTTCTTGTCGGAAAATCTGTTGCGCAGAAACAACCCTTTTATGCCGTACTTGAAATAGGTAATAATCTGATATTCACTTCCAAATGCGGAAGATTGTGGATTTATAATATGCAAAGCGGACATTTCAGCCTGCAACAACTGCCTACTGCGTCGGATATTACCATTATTAAATTGATACAAGATGATGAGATGGTATTAGGTACTAAAGACGACGGTTTTTTTATTTTCTCACTTCATTATCACTCTGCATCCCATTATAATATGTTTGCTGATGCATCTTTGCCCTCAAATAAGATTTCGCATATATATGTCGATAGCCATAAGGAGATATGGCTTGATTTAGGCAATGCAGAAGGAGTGACACATTTTAATCCGTTCAACCATCGCATCAAGCAGGAACTTGTACCTGTGGAACTGAACTATTCATCGCATTTGTATAACCCGTATTTCCATGCACATGAGGATGTCAACGGCTATCTTTGGATACAGCCCAAAGGCGGAGGTTTCTCGTATTATGACCGTAAAGCGGATAAGTTAGTTCCGTTTTATGATGGAGTAGGTTCGCCAGATTATCGGTTTTCAAGCATGATACATTCGATTATGAGTGACAGGCAGGGTAACTTGTGGCTTTGTACCTATTCAAAAGGATTGGAGAAAATTACTTTTTCAAAAAGCCAGTTCCAAATTATTTCGCCCGGGAATGTTGCAGGAGAATCTATAAGTAATGACACGCGTGCCCTTTATCAGGACAGAAACGGCACTTTGTGGGCAGGAACGAAAGACGGCACTGTTTATCTCTATAATCGCGAAATGAAAAAGCTGGGATATTTAACTGCAAGCGGTACAATATCGAATACGGGGAAAAAGGTTGAAGGAGCAGCTTACTTTATTACTCAGGATCACAATGGCGTGATGTGGATTGCAACTAAAGGTGAAGGCCTGATTAAAGCCCGAAAGGACGGCAACCGTTATATATTGACGAGATATAAACATAACGACAATGACATTTATAGCCTGAGTGACGATAAAGTGTATTGTGTTTATGAAGACCGCTTTCATCGTTTATGGGCAGCTACTTATGGAGGCGGCATCAATTATATTGAGCAATACGGCGGAGGTATGGTACGGTTTATAAATCATAGCAATAATCTTAAAAATTATCCTCAAAACCGTTGTTTTAAGGTTAGATATATCACGTCTGACTATCAGCATCATATTTGTGTGGCAACAACTGCCGGTATGGTTGTATTTAATGACAATTTTAAGCGGCCTGACGATATACATTTCGCATATTATCGCAACAGGGCAGGTGATAATACGGCTCTTGGCAATAATGACGTTCATTGGATATATTCAAATCGCAAGTATGGCACATACTTGGCGACTTTTGGCGGAGGGTTGAACAAACTAATATCGGCCGATGCCGGGAAGGCTGCCTTTAAATGCTATACCGTTAAGGATGGATTGCTGTCGGATGTATTGTTGTCAATTCAAGAAGACAAACGAGGTTATTTATGGATAAGTTCCGAAAGCGGCATCAGTCGTTTTGACCCTAAGACTTTGCAATTTGAAAACTATACCGACCATACGTTCCCATGCAGGGCACAATTTAATGAAGCTACATCCGTGCGATTGCAGAGTGGGGCAATGGCATTCGGTACTAATTGCGGAATATTCTATTTCGATCCTGCCAAAACCCTAAAGAGCAGCTATGCTCCTTATATTTACTTAAGTGACTTACAAATAAACAACAAACCCGTAAGTCCTTTGGAGAATAATAAAGATTCCATTTTGACGAAGGATGTGGAATATTTGAGGCAACTGAAATTAAAGCACAACAAAAACACTATAACTATTCGCTTTGCCGCATTGGATTACCGTGACGCATCAAATATAAAATATGCATATAAGCTGGAAGGGTTTGATGATGAATGGAATTATGTGGATAAACAACGCCAGGCCACATATACCAATTTGCCTAAAGGTCACTATGTGTTTATGGTGAAATCAACCAATAGCGATGGCGTGTGGACTAATAATATACGCAGATTGGACATTACCGTGCTACCTTCATTCTGGGAAACGCCCTGGGCTTATATCCTTTATTTAATGATTATCTTAATCATTATTCTGTCGGTTACTTACGTGTTGTTTACTTTTTATAAACTGAAAAACGAAGTATCTGTTGAACAGCGTATTTCGGATATAAAGTTGCGCTTCTTCACAGATATATCGCATGAATTGCGTACTCCGCTAACATTGATTTCAGGACCTGTTGAAATGATTTTGCATGATGAAAAAGACCTCAATGCACATATTAGAGGGCAATTGTTGTTGGTCAAGAAGAACGTAGATCGTATGTTGCGATTGGTAAATCAGATTATTGATTTCCGAAAGATTCAGAACAATAAGATGAAGATGCGTGTTAGCGATGTTGCCATTGCGCCGTTTATTGAACATATTAAAGAGAATTTTGATACGTTGGCCGAAGAACATAACATCGAATATACATTTGAAAATAATGTGGACGGCCAACATCTTTGGGTTGACATCGACAAGGTTGAAAAGATTGTATTTAATTTGCTCTCAAATGCATTTAAGTATACGCCACAGGATCAAGGTATTAAGGTGATGCTTTACGATGAAGGCAAAACCGTAGCCGTGGCTGTTAAAGACCAGGGTATAGGCATAGATGAGAGTAAACGCAACCGGTTGTTTAACCGTTTTGAGACGCTTGTGGATAAAAGCTTGTTTAATTCTCCTTCATCCGGTATAGGATTGTCATTTGTGAAGCAACTGGTTGACATGCATCACGCCACAATTACCGTTGACAGCAAGGAAGGTGAAGGAAGTTGCTTCACCGTACATTTTTTGAAAGGCAAGGAACATTACGGTGATGATGTGGAGTTTATCTTGACCGATTTGAGCAGCGATATTCAAGAAGACCATTCAATGGAGGAGCAATATGTTTCTTCCGAAGTAAATGAAGATTCTGAGGAAGAGGCCAAACCGTCGATATTGATTGTTGAGGACAATTTTGAATTGAGGAGTTTGCTGCGAAGTATTTTTGTCTCACAATATCAAGTGTTTGTAGCCGGAGACGGGCAAAAAGGTTTTGAGATGGCTTGTGAGGTTATTCCAGAAATTATTATCAGCGATGTGATGATGCCTGTTATGGACGGGGTGGAAATGACTAAGCGAATTCGTGACGATTTGCGTACAAGCCACATCCCATTGATTTTGTTGACGGCTAAAATTGCAACTGACAGCAAGTTGGAGGGAATGGAGATTGGAGCTGACGATTACATAACAAAGCCTTTCAGTACCGTGTATTTGAAAGCGCGTGTTGAAAATATGTTGAAGCGCCGTACTAAATTGTGTGAATTTTATAAACAACATTTTATGGATTTGTCTAATTTTGACGGCGAAGAAGCGATGTATGAAGGCATGGTTATGTCGCATAACGATCGTAAGTTCTTAAATGATTTGGGCAAACTGATGGGGGAAAATTTGGATAATGGTGATTTGGTTGTTAATGATTTGGTGAATGAATTGGCGGTGAGCCGTTCGGTGTTGTTTAAAAAACTGAAGAACTTGCTCAACATGTCGCCGATAGAATATATTAAGAATTATAGGGTGAAGAGTGCGGCAAAACTTATAGATACGGGCGATTACAACATGACGCAGATTGCATACATGGTAGGAATCAATGATCCGCGCTACTTTAGCAGGTGCTTCAAACAGTATTTCAATATGACGCCCACCGAATATAAAGAAAAATTGAATAAAAGAAAAATATAATAAAATGAGAAAACTTCTTTTTGCAACATTATTAAGTATGGCTTTTATTGGTTCGTTTGCGCAAAGCGACAAGGAGATTACGTTGCCCGAAATAGTTTCCGGGAAGTATAACGGTGAAAGCATACACGGAATTGTGCCTATGGCCGACGGCAAATATTACACTCGTATGAGTGATGATAACAAGCGGGTAGTGGAATATTCATTCGAAACCGGTAAGGAAGTCGGTGTGCTGTTTGATGTGGATAAGGCACGCAACTTTCCTGAGAAATCATTTGACGGTTATATCATGTCAAAGGACAACAGCAAGTTGTTGATACGTGTACATACAAAGAAAATATACCGTCGTTCATTCACCGCCGATTATTATATAGCATATAACACAAGTACTAAGGTAGATAAACTATCTGAAAACGGAGCGGAAGAATGCCCTGCGTTTTCTCCCGACGGCAATATGGTGGCTTTCGTACGCAACAATAACATATTCCTGGTTAAGTTGCTTTATGACAACAGTGAATCTCAGGTAACAACTGACGGCGAAATAAACAAAGTGCTTAACGGTAAGCCCGATTGGGTAAACGAAGAAGAGTTCGAATATAATTGTGCACTTACGTTCAGTCCGGATAATTCAATGATTTGTTGGACGCGTTTTGACGAAACAAACGTGCCGTCTTTCTCTTTTCCGCTCTATAAAGGGCAAGAACCTGAAATGGAACAATATGACCGTTACCCCGGCACATACACATATAAATATCCTAAAACAGGTGAACCGAACTCTATTGTATCTGTATGTTCGTTCGATATAAAGTCACATGTTATACGCACATTGAAGTTGCCGTTACAGAATGATGATTATGTTCCACGCATTCATTTTGCCGATGATCCTGCCAAATTGGCTGTGATAGTTGTTAATCGTGCTCAAAATAATCTGAATATATATATGACCAACCCGCGTTCGGGCATTGCACGTTTGGTGCTGAACGAGAAGGCTAAGTATTATATTGATGATGAAGTATACGATAACATTAAGTTTTATAATAATAACTTCAGCTTTTTGAGTGAGCGTGACGGTTACAGTCACCTTTACTGGTATACATTGGGTGGAACGCTTGTGAAGAAAGTAACCGTCGGCGATTATGAAGTGAAAAAGTTTTACGGTTGGAATCCCGAGACTGATTCATTCTATTATTTGAGTAACGAGGGAGATCCGCGCCGTTCGGGTGTGTATGAAGTGAATGCAAAAGGGAAGAAGATATGCCTTACGCCGGACGCCGGAACCAATGACGCTATCTTTTCAACCGATTTCAAGTCATTCATCAATGTGCATTCGTCGTTGAACGAAGTCCCGACATATACATTGAATGTTGATGAGAAGAAGCACGTAACGTTGGTGGATAATGCCGAATTGAAAAGCTTTTTGGCTACAAAAGACCTGCCTGCAAAAGAATTCTTTACGGTGAACTCTAACGGAGAGACATTGAACGGTTGGATGATTAAGCCTTTAAACTTTGATGCGAATAAAAAATACCCTGTTATACTTTATCAATACAGCGGCCCTAAATCACAGCAAGTGCTGGATAGCTGGGACATCGGCATGCAATATGGCGGCGCTTGCCTTGAAGAATATTGGGCACAACAAGGTTTCATTGTGGCTTGTGTCGACGGACGTGGCACAGGCGGTCGCGGAGAAGCATTCTCCGACTGTACTTATCTGCAATTGGGCGTGAAGGAATCGCAGGATCAAAATGAAGTTGCCAATTATATGGCTTCGTTGCCTTATGTCGACAAGAATAATATTGGAATATGGGGTTGGAGTTATGGTGCTTATTGCACGCTGATGAGCTTAACAGAACCGAATAGCATTTTCAAAGCCGGTGTTGCCGTAGCTCCGGTTACTGACTGGAAGTATTACGATTCTATTTACGGTGAGCGTTTCATGCGCACTCCCAAGGAGAACGGAGACGGATACAAGGCCTCATCTGCATTTACACGTGCCGGTAATTTGAAAGCTAAACTGCTGATTATGCACGGATTGGCCGACGATAATGTACATTTCCAGAATACTGCCGAATATGGTGAACAGTTGGTTCAGCTTGGCAAGCAATATGATCAACAAGTGTTTAACAACCGTAATCATGGTATTTCCGGAGGTAATACGCGCTTGTACTTGTTTACGAGATTAACAGACTTCTTCAAGGACAACCTTTGCGAGCGCCATTGATTGCGTCAGCTTTTGTAAATTAAAAATATAGTGGGACATTTGTTTATTTCAGGCAAATGTCCTTTCCATTCTTTTATGGTTTTGGTGCGTATGTATTCATTTTCGCACGTGATGTTGGCCGCAATGCACAAACGGGTTTGCGGACGGCATACGCGCAATATGTCCTCCATTAATTTAATGTTGCGATACGGCGTTTCAATGAATAGTTGCGTTTGGCTTTCGTTGTATGCTCGTACCTCCATGTCACGCAGCACAGTGGAGCGTTTCTTCGATTCAATAGGCAGATAACCGTGAAACGTGAAGTTTTGGCCGTTGAAACCTGAAGCCATTAAAGACAGGATAATAGACGACGGACCGATAAGCGGAACCACTTTCAACCCTTTGTATTGAGCCATGTTTACTACCAATGCGCCCGGGTCGGCGATTATCGGGCAACCGGCTTCGGATATTACGCCCATTGACGAACCGTCTTCAAGCGGCTTAAGGTAATCATTGATGTCTTTCGGCTGCGTATGTTCGTCAAGTGTATAAAAAGTTAGCGAATCAATATTGATGTCATGGTCGACTTTCTTTAAAAATCGTCGTGCCGTACGAATATTCTCTACAATAAAATATTTAATTTCGCGTATTATTTCGGTATTGTACTTCGGCAGCACTTGTTCAATCGGTGTGTCGCCTAACGTGTTGGGTAGTAAATAAAGAGCTGTTTCCATCTATTTTAGGGGTATATTTTGTATGTTTATGTGCAAATATAGGGACTTTTGTCAAAATTTCTATCCAGATAACCAAAAAATACATGTCTATAAAACCTTTATGTCTTATATTTGCAATATAAAAACAAATGATATGAAAAAGTTAGTCGCATTATTTTTATTTCTTGTTATAAGTATAAGTGGTTCGTATGCTGCAACAAAGCATGTGATTATCAGCGTTACCAATAATTGGAACAAAGAGAAGGCAAATGAACCTGTAGTGTTGAACCTAAAAAAGTTGGGCGCTACGTTTGACGTACAATCGGCGGCGGTGAAGGTTGACGGTAAAGAAATAGCGTCACAGCTTGATGATCTTGACAATGACCAAATAAACGACGAATTGGCGTTTGTGCTCAATGTTCCAGCCAATACAAAGAAAAATATAGATATTACGCTTTCTTCCGAAAAGAGCGGCAAAACTTATCCGCAAGGAGTGTATGCCGACATGATGATGCGCGGCAGCAAAGGCAAGAACATACTCATAAAGTCACTGACTATCCCAGGTACAAGCAATGTTTACAGTCAAATGATGCATCACGGACCGGCCTTTGAATCGGAGTTGACGGCTTATCGTATTTATTTTGACGAGAAACAGACGGTCGACCTCTACGGCAAGTTCCATAAGGGTTTTGAGTTGAAAGAATCACAATGGTATCCCACCGATGCTCAGTTGGCGCACGGGTTCGGCGATGATGTGCTGAATGTGAAAGGCAGTTGTGGTTTGGGCACTTTAAAAGGTTGGGACGGTACGAATGCCACTCATATCACACCGGTTGACTATTTAACTGAAACGATTGTAGCTTACGGCCCGGTTCGTACGGTTGTGGATATTATCGACACCAACTGGAAATACCAAGGTTCCATACTGAACATGCGTGTGCGTTATATCCTTTACAGCGGCCATCGCGACTGCCAGGTGCAAGTGTCATTCGGAAAGCCGTTGGGCAATGAAGTTTTTGCAACCGGTGTACAAAAGGTCGGCGTTTCGCAGGAATTCAGCGACCATAAAGGTTTGGTTGCCGGTTGGGGTAATGATTGGCCTGTAAATGATACCGTTAAATATCATAAGGAGACGGTAGGGTTGGCCACGGTTATTCCTGCAAAGATAATCAAGAGTGAGATTAATGATAAATACAGTTATCTGTATCAAATATCTGCTCCCGGAACACAAGGTTTTACATATTACATAAGCTTCACTTCAATGAAGGAAACATTCGGATATAAAACCCCTGAAGCATGGTTCAACTATGCTAAGGCGTGGAAGGAAGAAGTTGAACATCCGGTAAGTGTGGCTTGCCTGTTTAAGTAATAATCGGCGGTTAATCGTATTTATAAGAAAATTAATAGAATAAATAATATCATGAGCAAATTTTTCCAAGCTTTAGGCTTGTCTTTATTTATTTCTCTTGCCGCCTCGGCGCAAGAAAATTATGTTTCAAAGGTATGGGTTGCCGATAAAGGTAATGGGACGTACCGTAACCCTATAATATATGCCGATTATTCCGATCCTGATGCAATCAGGGTAGGTGACGACTTTTATATGACCGCCTCCAGTTTTAATTGTGTCCCCGGCCTGCCTATTCTGCATTCAAAAGATTTGGTAAACTGGTCTATCGTGTCGGCCGCCATTCCATATACACTTGATGACATTGCACCCGATTCAATTGAAAAGCCGCAACACGGCAATCGCGTGTGGGCACCGAGCATTCGTTATCATGATAATGAATATTATATCTATTGGGGTGACCCCGACCAAGGTATTTTCATGACTAAGGCTAAAGATGTGAACGGACCGTGGTGCAAGCCTATACTTGTTGAAAAAACTAAAGGTTTCATAGACGCCACTCCTTTGTGGGACGATGACGGCCGCGTTTATCTGGTGCATGCTATGGCCGGCAGCCGTGCCGGGCTGAAGAGTGTTATTTGTGTGGCCGAACTTAGTGCCGACGGCACATCGGTGATTGCACCGAGCCGTATTGTTTTTGACGGACATGAAGGTAATGAAACGTGTGAGGGACCGAAGTTCTATAAGCGTAACGGTTACTATTATATTTTCACCCCTGCCGGCGGTGTGTCTACCGGTTGGCAATTGGTGCTTCGTTCAAAAAATGTTTACGGCCCTTATGAGCAAAAGATAGTGCTTCGTCAGGGAAAAACCAATGTTAACGGCCCTCATCAGGGAGCGTGGGTAACTACACAAACAGGTGAAGATTGGTTTCTGCATTTTCAGGACGTAGGTCATAAAGGGCGTATTCTGCACTTGGAACCTATGAAATGGGTTAACGATTGGCCTGTAATCGGAGAAGACAAGGATGGCGACGGTTGCGGACAACCGGTATCTACATATAGAAAGCCGAATGTAGGCAAGACTTATCCTGTTTGCACACCTCAGGAGAGCGATGAGTTCAGTGGAGTTGAACTCGGCAAACAATGGCAGTGGCAAGGCAATTATAATCCGCGTTGGATTTATTGCGACGGGCGTGACGGTTATATTCGTCTTTATTCATATCCTGTATGTAAGGATTATAAGAGTCTTTGGGATGTTCCTAATTTGTTGTTGCAGAAAATGCCGGCAGATGAATTTACCGTTACGATGAGAATGAAGTTCCAACCTAATCCAAAGATAAAAGGCGAGCGTGCCGGTTTGGTCATTATGGGCATGGATTATGCTGCATTGTCAGTGACGAATACGCCTGACGGACCG
>Ga0210129_1000379_pt1 | contig 10985 bp, 12 predicted proteins | sample WestPond_Cattail_2_FD_185582 | JGI IMG/M metagenome (GOLD analysis project Ga0210129, IMG submission 185582) | Wetland microbial communities from the San Francisco Bay, California, USA, that impact long-term carbon sequestration -... | ecosystem: Environmental > Aquatic > Marine > Wetlands ... | reverse complement strand
ATGGACCAGGTCACGCAGCAGAATGCGGCGCTGGTGGAAGAGATGGCGGCGGCGGCCAGCAGCCTGAAATCGCAGGCGCAGGAACTGGTGCAGACGGTGAGCGTGTTCAAGCTCGGCGCCCAGAGTGCTCAGGCTGCTTCCGGCATGCCCACCCTGGCCGTTCGTTCCCCGGTGCCCAAGAATCTGCCGTACAAGGGTTCAGAGCGACGGGCCACACCTCGAACTGCCGCAGCCCGTGCGGCGCCCGTGCCGGCTGCCCCGGCCGCGCGGCCCGGTGCCACCAAGCCGGCTCCAGTCGTTGCGCCAGGGAGCCATGACGCCGACTGGGAAACGTTCTAAGCGCACCTGGGCCTGCCTGCAGCCAGCGGGCAATACGGGCTCAAACCGGGCGCCGCAGCGGTGAGTGCTGCGATAACTCGTCCAGGTAGTTTTCAACGCCTTGTCCTTCGCGTTCAAGAAAGCGCTCCACCGCGGACGAAAAGGCGGGATGAGACAACCAGTGGGCGCTGCTGGCCTTGACCGGCAAGAGCGCCCGGGCCATCTTGTGTTCGCCCTGCGCGCCGCCCTCAAAGCGCTGGTAGCCGTGTTCGATGCACCATTGCAGGGGCTGGTAGTAGCAGGCCTCGAAGTGCAGGCAGTCCACGCGCTCCAGTGCGCCCCAGTAGCGGCCATAAGCGGTCTTCTCCCTGGCCGAATCGTCACTGATCGCTATCAAACTGGTGGCCATCGGATGGCCGTCACGCTCTGCCACAAACAGCAGCCAGTTCTCGGGCATGGTATCGGCCATGCGTGCAAAAAAGTCGCGGTTCAGGTACGGCGGGTTGCCGTGTTCGAGGTAGGTGCGTTCGTAGCAGCGGTAGAAAAACGCCCAATCCTCCGAGGTGATGTCCGCGCCCCGTGACCAGCGAAAGGTCACGCCGGCTTGCGCCACCTTGCGCCGCTCCTGCCGGATCTTCTTGCGCTTGTCCTGCGCCAGGGACGCGAGGAAGTCGTCAAAGTCGCGGAAGCGTGTCGCCTCCACGGGTGGCGCTGCAAGTGAATCGACAAGAGTGGGAGCGGAATTTTCCGACGGGCCGCCCCTAGGAAAATTAGCCCCCTCGGGGGGCAGCGCAGTACGCGCAGCGACAAGCGTGGGGGCGAAATTTTCCGACGGGCCGCCCCTAGGAAAATCAGCCCCCTCGGGGGGCAGCGCAGTACGCGCAGCGACAAGCGTGGGGGCCCCATTCGTCCAGTGGAACTGCACGGTGTGGCGCAGCATCAGCCCCGCCTTGGTGCAGGCAGCCAGATCTTCACCACTGCCGAACAGCAGGTGCAGGGAGGAAATCCGCTCCTGGCGGCACCACTCCAGCAGCGCCTGGACCAGTGCCGCGCGCGTCGTGGTGTCGCGGGCCAGCAGGCGGCTACCCGGCACGGGCGTGAAAGGGACTGCCACCACGGCCTTGGGATAGTAAGCCAGGCCCTGTTCGGCGTAGGCATTGGCCCAGGCCCAGTCGAACACGTATTCGCCGTAGGAGTGGTCCTTCAGGTAGAGCGGGCAGGCCGCGACCAAGTTGTCCGCAAGGTCCCACAGCGTGACAAAACGCGGTGTCCAGCCGGTGGCCGGCGCGGCGCTGCCGCTCTGATGCAGCGCCGACAGGTATTCGTGCCGCATGAACGGGCTGGCATGGGTCTGCTTGGCGAGCAGAGCGTTCCAGTGGGCGGCGTCCACCGCCAGCGGTGAATCCACGATCCGGATGACATAATTGATCGCTACGTGTTTCACTGACCTTGGCTCTCCTTTTCTACCTCTGGTACATGACTCTCAAACTCTGTGTTGCCCAGCTCAATTTTGTCGTGGGTGACCTGGCTGGCAACTCGCAAAAAATAATTGACGCGGCCCGGGCCGCGCATGCGGCCGGGGCGCGCTTGCTGCTGACCCCGGAACTCTCCATCTGCGGTTATGCAGCTGAAGACCTGTTTCTGCGCCACGCTTTTATCTCGGCCTGTGATGATGCCGTGAAAACAGTGGCCCGTGAACTGGCCGGGTTAAAAGACATGACGGTGGTGGTGGGCCATCCGACGGGGGGTGACAGCCGAACCCGGTCGGTGTCCGTGCAGAACCGCCATAACACCGCCAGTGTCTTGCGTGAAGGTGCGGTGGTGGCCACCTATGCCAAGCGCGAGTTGCCCAACTACCAGGTGTTTGACGAGCGCCGCTACTTCACGCCGGGACAGGGCGTCTGCGTGTTTGAGGCCGGTGACGCCGCCGGCAAAGTCAAGGTGGGGCTGCTGATTTGCGAGGACGCCTGGTTCGAAGAACCGGCGCGATTGACCAAAGAGGCCGGGGCCGAGATGCTGGCGGTGATCAACGCCTCGCCCTTTCATGTCGGCAAGGGCGACGAGCGGGAGCAGACCATGCGTGCGCGGGTGCAGGCCTGCGGTTTGCCGCTGGTCTATGCCCACTTGGTGGGCGGGCAGGATGAAGTGGTGTTTGAGGGCCACTCGTTTGCGCTCAATGCCGACGGCTCCGTGGCCGGTCGGGCCCCGAGTTTTGAGGAAAACCGGTTTGAAGTCCTGGCCAACCGGAAGCTGCAGACGGTTGATTTTGTGGCCAATGTGGCGCCTTTGCGCACGCCCGAAGCCGACCTGTGGGATGCGCTGGTGCTGGGTGTGCGCGACTACGTCGGCAAAAACGGTTTCCCCGGCGCGATCATCGGACTGTCGGGCGGTGTTGACTCTGCCCTGGTGCTGGCGGTGGCGGTCGATGCGCTGGGCAAGGACAAGGTGCGCACGCTCATGATGCCGTCGCCCTATACGGCCGACATCAGCTGGATCGATGCGCGCGAGATGGCGGCCCGTCTGGGCGTGCGCTACGACGAAATTTCCATCGTGCCCGAGTTGGAAGCCTTCAAGGCCTCGCTGGCGGGACAGTTCAAGGGGCTGGCCGAAGATACGACAGAGGAGAACATCCAGGCCCGCATCCGCGGCACGCTGCTGATGGCGCTGTCCAACAAGTTCGGCAGCATTGTCCTGACCACCGGCAACAAATCGGAGATGGCGACCGGTTATTGCACGCTGTATGGCGACATGGCCGGCGGCTTTGCGGTGATCAAGGACCTGGCCAAGACCACGGTGTTCAGATTGGCGCGCTGGCGCAATGCGAATGATCCCTATGGCACCGGGCGCAATCCCATTCCCGAGCGCATCATCACCCGGCCGCCCAGCGCCGAGTTGCGCGCCGGCCAGGTCGACCAGGACAGCCTGCCCCCTTATGAGGTGCTCGACGCCATCCTGGAGCGCTATATGGAAAATGACCAGAGCATCGAGGAAATCATTGCGGCGGGGTTTGCCTGCGCCGATGTGGAGAGGGTGACCCACCTCATCAAGATCAACGAACACAAACGCCGCCAGGCCCCGGTGGGGATTCGCGTGACCCATCGCAGTTTCGGCAAGGATTGGCGTTATCCTATTACCAACAAGTTCCGGGCCTGAGGATAATCAGGCCCGGAGTGCCGCTACCCGGTGTGCGATCAATTTTATTGACAGGAACCATTCAGATGAAACAGATTACCGCCATCATCAAGCCGTTCAAACTCGAAGAGGTGCGTGAGGCGCTGGCCGAATGCGGCGTCACCGGCCTGACCGTGACCGAAGTCAAGGGGTTTGGCCGCCAGAAGGGGCATACCGAGCTGTACCGTGGTGCCGAGTACGTGGTTGACTTCCTGCCCAAGGTGAAGGTGGAGGTGGTGGTCAAATCTGACGACGTGGACCGCTGCGTCGATGCCATCATCAAGGCGGCCCATACCGGCAAGATCGGTGACGGCAAGATTTTCGTGACCAGTGTCGAGCGCGTTGTGCGAATTCGCACCGGTGAACTGGACGATTCGGCGATCTAGATCTGATCGAGCTGGGGCGCCGCGGCCAAGCCGGCGTCCTGCACGAGCCGTCTGAGCAGGGCCGGCGGATCGGTGTCCGTCTGTACCAGGTCCATCTGCCACTTGCTCAGGAACTGCTGCTCGACCGTGGAGTCCAGAAAATCCAGCAGGCCGTTGTAGTAACCATCGATATTGAGCAGCCCGATGGGCTTGTCGTGGTAGCCGAGCTGGCGCCAGGTCCAGACTTCAAATAGCTCCTCGAAGGTCCCGATGCCGCCCGGCAACGCCAAGAAGGCGTCGGCCCGCTCGGCCATCATGCGCTTGCGCTCATGCATGGTCTCCACAATGTGAAGTTCAGTGCATTCGTGCAGCGCCCATTCCTTTTCGACCAGCGCTTTGGGAATGACGCCGACGACGCGGCCGCCGGCCTGCAGGGTGGCTTCAGCCACGATGCCCATCAGGCCCGCCTTGCCCCCGCCATACACCAGCTGACCGCCGTGCTGGCCAATCCAGGTACCGACAGCGCGGGCGGCCTCGGAAAATTCAGTCTTGACCCCGGGACGGGAGCCGCAATAGACGCAGACGGAAAAGGCGGGGTTCATGAGCAGAAGCGCTGGAAAAGTGCGCTGGCCCAGATGGCGATGCACATCAGCAGGCTCAGCAGTACCGCGGCGCTGCCCATGTCCTTGGCGCGCTTGGACAGGTCGTGCCACTCGGGACCAATGCGGTCGATGGCGGTCTCTATCCCCGTATTGAGCAACTCGACGATCATCACGATGAGAACCGATCCCCCCAGCAGGGCGGTTTCCACCCAGGTGCGGCCGATCCAGGCGGACAAGGGCAGGAGCACGAGGGCGGCCAGGGCCTCCTGCCTGAAAGCGGTTTCTCCCCAGCCGGCACGCAGGCCGGCCATGGAATAGCCGAAGGCGTGCCACATGCGGTTCAGCCCGCTGCGGCTCTTTTGCGGGTTGGCGCTGGAAGGGTCTGGAGAGGTGGACATGCGGGGATTGTCACAGAGCTTGGTTACCGGCTCAGAGGTTCGGAAGTGATCAGCCGGGTGCCGGCCAGGGCGTCATGCCAAAACTGCCGTTGCGGGTGAAAACGGCTCAGAAGGGCCCAGATGGCGACCCAGCCGATAAGAAGGACGGCCGACTCTGCGCCCGCCAGTTGGAACACGGCGCTTGCGGCCAGTGCCGGCAAAAACCAGAGCCAGCTCAGCACATAGCGCCATAGTGCCCGGGCTTGGGTCACCGGATGACCCCATCGGTCGACCAAGCGGATGTGCCAGGTTTTCATCGCCAGAGTCTGCCCTTTGGCCCAGAACCAGGTGAAATAAATGCCGAGCACCACAAACAGGAAAGCCTGCTGCAGGTGCCGGTTATCCAGGGCGTTACGGGTTTGCGACAGGGTGCTGAACAGATAGCCGGCAAGGAAAACCACGCCGAACAGCAGCATGCCTTCGTACAACCAGCAAGCCATGCGGCGACCCAGGCTCGGCGTCGGTGCCGTGGCTGGGGTCGGTAGCGAAGGGCCTGAAGCTGAGGCGGCTGGGCCAGCGCCGTCAGGAGTCAACGGTGAGGGAATCCGATCGCTCACTGCTTCTGGGTTGAGCTGGGCTCGGACGGCGGGGTGGGCGGTTGCGGCAACAAGGTGTTTTGCTGGACCGGGTACTTGGCCGCCGCCAGTCTGGCGCCCTTGATCGGGGCGTGACGTTTGACAGGAACGTCGACCAGTTTCTGCCGGGATGCTGGCTTGACGACCGCCACGCCGGCCGGTTTGGACGGTGCTTTGGCGGCCAGTTTCTTCTTTTCCTCTGGGCTCAAGGCCTGGTAGGCCTGCCATTGTTCTGCCTTCTGCTCAGGGCTGAGCTTCTTGGTTTCCGCGAAGTTCAGGCGTGCCTGGGTACGTTGCTGCTCGCTCAGCGAAACCCATTCGCTCATGCGGCTGTGCAGTTTGGCCTGCTCGGCCGGCGGCAAGGAAAGGTAATTCCTGGAGAGGGCCAGCCATTTGCGTTTGCGCTCCGCGGCCAAGGTGTTCCAGCGCTCGGCCAGGGGCTGGAGAGCCTGCTGCTGGGCTGGCGTCAGGTCTTTCCAGGCCGATTTGGCGCTGGTCGCCGGCTTGGGGGCCGGGATGGTCTTGACTGAGCCTGCCCGGTGCGCGTCCAGGCTGGAGGCGGCCTGGGTCGATGCGGTTTGCGCAGCAGTCCCTTGAGCCAGTGCACAGGAAGCAGAGCCGCTCAGGGCGATCAGCAGTACGAAAATGGCGCCCGACAGAGCAACACCCGCGTACGGCGGAGGAGGCTTTTGATCGTGGACCCGCTTATTCATGATGCCGGGAAATTATTGCGCCGGATCCCGGCGGGCTTTGAGAAACTGCGCAAAACCGGGATCGGTATAGGCTGCAGGCGGAAGATCGTCGGTCAGGATGGCTGAATCAATTTCAGCGAGTTCCTTGGCCCGGTTGTCGTTACCCAGCATCTGGATGACCACCAGACCGGCGACCAGGGCCAGCAGGGGAGCGATGGACGCCACCCAACGCCATAGACCGCGGTCTTCTTCTCCAAAAGTGAGGGTGGCCGCCCCGCCATTCGACTGGAGGGCCGATGCCGTGACCGTTTTGACCTGTTTGTAGCGGTCCAGTGCCTGCATGCGCGCCGCGCGAAGGCGTTCGGAGATGTCGTGGGGCAGCGCGTCAGTGGACTGCGACAGGCGTGCCGCCAGTTTCTGGCCAAACTGATCCTGCGTCGATGAAATTGAGTTTGAGCTTGAATGCTTCATAGTTGTATTCCCTTGGCCCTCAATGCTTTGCCGAGAGCCTGGACGGCTCTCGAACAATGCGTTTTTACACTGCCTTCGGAACAGCCCATGGCCGCTGCGGTTTCCGCTACGTCCAGTTCCTCCCAGTAACGCATGAGGAAGGCTTCCCGTTGACGTGCGGGGAGTTCCTGGATTTCCAGTTCAATTTCCCGCAAGATCTGGGCCCGTTCGGTAGAACTTTCGGCACTTTCAACCTGAGCCGAGTTCCCGGAACTGTCCAAAGTTTCCAGCAGATCAAAATCCCCGTCTTCTGAGGCGGACTCGAAGTCGCTCAGGTTCGAAAATAGGGCATTGCGTGTCTTCTGCCGCCGGAACCAGTCCAGCGTGCAGTTGGAAAGGATGCGCTGGAACAGCATCGGCAGTTCGTCGGCCGGCTTGTGGCCGTAGTGCTCGGCCAGCTTCATCATGCTGTCCTGCACGATGTCCAGGGCAGACTCTTCGTTGCGCACGTGATAGACGGAACGCTTGAAAGCGCGTTTTTCGACGCTTTTCAGGAATTCTGAGAGTTCTTGTTCGGTTGCCAAGGACGTGAACCAGGATACGGGGGGTTAAGTTGTCTCGTTTCAGGCTGCGGGCCGGTCCCGGATGCACTTTTTCCCCGAATTATGGCAGCTTGAATGCCCATTTTCAGGGCGAAGGCCTCGATAATCATTGTTGCAGTGCGATAATTCGATTTGCAAATCAAAAGGCAAACGGGTCACGGTCCGGCGCTACAAGCAGTGCGCTCATGGCTTTGATCTCAAGTTCCGACGAGGCGCCACAAGCGTTTTCGAAGGGGCACCCAAGGTTTTTCGTTAGAGAAATTCACAAAGGTTCATCATGGAAATTTCAAAAGCTGAAATCGCTTCGGCCGCACAGGCAACGTCGGCAGCCAAATCTGCCGCAGCCGCGGGCGAGGCCCAAGAACTCAGGGGCGCCGAGATTCTTGTCAAAGCCCTTCAGGCCGAGGGCGTCAAGTACGTCTGGGGCTATCCCGGCGGGGCCGTTCTGCATATCTACGACGCGTTCTACAAGCAGGACACCATCCAGCACATTCTGGTGCGCCACGAACAGGCGGCAGTGCATGCGGCCGATGGCTATGCGCGCGCCACGGGCGACGTGGGGGTGGCCCTGGTGACCTCGGGGCCGGGCGTGACCAATGCCGTGACCGGCATTGCCACGGCCTACATGGACAGTATTCCCATGGTGATCGTGACTGGGCAGGTGCCAACACACGCCATCGGGCTGGATGCCTTCCAGGAGTGCGATACCGTGGGTATCACGCGTCCCATCGTGAAGCACAACTTCCTGGTCAAGGATGCGCGCGATCTGGCCGACGTGATGAAAAAGGCCTTTCACATCGCCCGCAGCGGACGACCCGGGCCGGTGGTGGTCGATATTCCCAAGGACGTGTCCTTCAAGAAAACGCCTTATGCCGGTTACCCCGAAACGGTGGAAATGCGCTCCTACAACCCGGTGCGCAAGGGGCATGGGGGGCAAATCCGCAAGGCGCTGCAACTCCTGCTGGCGGCCAAGCGGCCTTATATTTATACGGGTGGTGGCGTGTTGCTGGGCAATGCCTCCGCGGAACTGCGTACGCTGGTGGACATGCTGGGCTACCCCTGCACCAACACCCTGATGGGCCTGGGCGCCTATCCGGCCAGTGATCGCAAATTCCTGGGCATGCTGGGCATGCACGGAACGGTCGAAGCCAACAATGCCATGCAAAACTGCGATGTGTTGCTGGCGGTGGGTGCGCGTTTTGATGACCGGGTGATCGGTAATCCCAAACACTTTGCCCAGAACGAACGCAAGATCATTCACATCGACATCGATCCGTCCAGCATTTCCAAGCGTGTGAAGGTCGATGTCCCGATCGTGGGCGATGTCAAGGACGTCCTGACCGAGATGATCGCCATGATCCGGGAGAGCGCGGTCAAGCCGGATGCCAACGCCCTGGGCGCCTGGTGGGAAACAATCGAGACCTGGCGCAAGCGCGATTGCCTCAGGTACGACCGCGGCAACAAGGACGTGATCAAGCCGCAATACGTGGTCGAAACCCTCTGGAACATGACCAAGGATGCCGATACCTATATCACTTCGGACGTGGGCCAGCATCAGATGTGGGCAGCCCAGTACTACCGTTTTGATGAGCCGCGGCGCTGGATCAATTCCGGCGGGCTGGGCACCATGGGCGTGGGCATTCCCTATGCCATGGGCGTCAAGCTGGCCAAACCGGAAAGCGAAGTGTTTTGCATCACGGGTGAGGGGTCGGTGCAAATGTGCATCCAGGAACTCTCGACCTGCCTGCAATACAACACGCCGATCAAGATCCTCTCGCTGAACAACCGCTATCTCGGCATGGTGCGCCAGTGGCAGGAGATCGAATACTCGGGCCGCTACAGCCACAGCTACATGGATGCCTTGCCGAATTTCGTCAAGCTGGCCGAGGCCTACGGCCACGTGGGCATGCTGATCGAGCGCCCCCAGGATGTGGAACCGGCACTGCGCGAAGCCCGCAAGCTCAAGGATCGCACGGTGTTCATGGACTTCCGTACCGATCCGACCGAGAACGTGTTCCCCATGGTGAAGGCCGGCATGGGCATCACGGAGATGCTGCTGGGATCGGAAGACCTGTAAGCCTGGGCAGCGGTTTTTTTTACCTGATCACTTAAACGACGAATCTATTGTCTGCCAAGCCCTGCTGTTACCGCAGCAGGGGGAGGGCAACGAAAAGAGGAATCCATTCATGAAACACATCATTGCCGTATTGCTGGAAAACGAGCCGGGCGCTCTTTCCCGCGTCGTGGGCCTATTTTCGGCTCGCGGCTACAACATCGAATCGCTGACCGTTGCACCGACCGAAGACCCCAGTCTGTCGCGCATGACAATCCAGACCACCGGATCGGATGATGTCATCGAGCAGATCACCAAGCACCTCAATCGCCTCATCGAGGTGGTCAAGGTGGTGGACCTGACCGAGGGTGCCTACATCGAGCGCGAGCTCATGATGATCAAGGTGCGGGCCGTGGGCAAGGAACGTGAAGAGATGAAGCGCATGGTTGACATTTTTCGCGGTCGCATCATTGACGTGACCGACAAGAGCTACACCATCGAGTTGACCGGCGACCAATCCAAGAACGACGCCTTTCTGGAAGCCATCGAACGAGGTGCCATTCTGGAGACGGTCCGCACCGGATCCAGCGGCATCGGACGCGGCGAACGCATCCTGCGAGTTTAATTTTTACCAAGGAGAAAGAAGTGAAAGTTTTTTACGACAAAGACTGTGACCTGAGCCTGATCAAGGGCAAGACCGTGGCCATCATCGGCTACGGCAGCCAGGGCCATGCCCACGCTCAGAACCTGAACGACAGTGGCGTCAAAGTTGTGGTCGGTCTGCGCAAGGGTGGTGCCTCCTGGGACAAGGTCGGCAAGGCTGGCCTGACCGTGATGGAAGTCAACGACGCCGTCAAGGCCGCGGACGTGGTCATGATCCTGTTGCCGGATGAGCAGATTGCCGATGTTTACACCAACAACGTCGCACCCAACATCAAAAAGGGTGCCTCGCTGGCCTTCGCCCACGGTTTCAATGTGCACTACAACCAGGTCCTGCCCCGTGCCGACCTCGATGTCTGGATGGTGGCGCCCAAGGCCCCGGGCCATACCGTGCGCTCCACCTACGCCCAGGGCGGCGGCGTCCCCCATCTGGTCGCCGTCCACCAGGACAAGAGCGGCAAGGGCCGTGACCTGGCTTTGTCCTATGCCATGGCCAATGGCGGCGGCAAGGCCGGCATCATCGAGACCAACTTCAAGGAAGAGACCGAGACCGACCTGTTCGGTGAACAGGCCGTGCTGTGCGGTGGCGCCGTCGAACTGATCAAGATGGGTTACGAGACCCTGGTCGAGGCCGGCTATGCACCCGAAATGGCCTACTTCGAATGCCTGCACGAACTCAAACTGATCGTGGACCTGATTTATGAAGGCGGTATCGCCAACATGAACTACTCCATCTCCAACAACGCCGAGTACGGCGAGTACGTGACCGGCCCCGAGGTGATCAACGAGCAGTCGCGCGTGGCCATGCGCAATGCGCTCAAACGCATCCAGACGGGTGAATACGCCAAGCAATTCATTCTGGAAGGCCGCACCGGCTATCCCAGCATGACGGCGCGCCGCCGTCTGACGGCTGAGCATTCGATCGAGCAGGTGGGCACCAAGCTGCGCGCCATGATGCCCTGGATCGCCAAGAACAAGCTGGTTGACCAGACGCGCAACTAAGGAGGGGCAACCTTTCCTTGCAACAAAGGCCACTTCGGTGGCCTTTGTTGCGTCTGGC